>Ga0316204_10000788_pt1 | contig 102997 bp, 109 predicted proteins | sample 6monrhotite_MG_2_FD_205661 | JGI IMG/M metagenome (GOLD analysis project Ga0316204, IMG submission 205661) | Microbial mat bacterial communities from mineral coupon in-situ incubated in ocean water Damariscotta River, Maine, United States -... | ecosystem: Environmental > Aquatic > Marine >... | reverse complement strand
TTTCAAGGCTATTGTTTTAATCGCCAGTTTTGGACCAACAAAATTAGTTACCATTTCTATTGGACGTATCATTTCAATGCTGTCAGGTGTTTGCAAAACCTGTAATTGAGAATCAGCGCTTACGCCTTTTTTGTTTTCGATCTGAACAAGCATCGTTTTATACTGGCGATGTTGCAAAGAAAATTGCGTATATAGCTTGTCTAAATTAATCAGATATACCAACGCCCCTTCGCCCGAACCGGTGCGCGAATAAATCAAAACTTCGATACCCATAAAATAGCGTTCACCGTCGATCTGAATAATTTTGTGGATTTCTTTACCGCGTTCTATGGAACTTAGAATTATGTCTTTTAAACCATTAAATCGATAGCCATCACCACTAGCTGAAATAATTTCGCCCAAAAAGTCGGTAAGCACCAAATCAACTTGAATGCCGTTAATGACGGAAAACCCTTCGAGCAAGGGGTTTAGGTAAGTTTCTCGCCCAGCGCTATCAACAAGACCATTCGCAATGGTCGAATTTTCCGAAAGCGTCTTTATGGTCAATTCTATAGAATTTACGATATCTTCCATTCGTCGGGCATCAGCATCAGCTTGTAAATCAATAGAAGAAAAAAGTTGATCATAAGTATAGCTGTAAGCTTGCCCATATGTATAACCACCCAAAATTGCAATAAATATAAGGGCAGGTATGCTGGCCACCGTTGCAATTCGGTAACCCAAATGTTGTCTTAAGGGATTCAAAAAAGAGCTTAGCATCCTTCAACTTTCTCTTGGAAATATTTCCCTATAAAATGATTACTTTATGGGGCGAATGGTTCCATCCGCATGATAACGGGCCATAAAAACATCGCTCAAAGTCAAAGCATCGTGGTTTTGCGGTGAAAATGGGCGATCAAACCGACGGACAAGTCCATCATAATCCGTAACCTGTTCCAACGCATCTCGCACTTTGGCGCGGTCTGTCGTACCTGCCATATCTATGGCCTTGGCCAAAATGTGCGTCAAGTCATAAGCATGACCAAAACCAACCGGGGCCTTTATATCTTTAATATTTTTAATTTTAGATACTTTCGCAACGGTTTCCATGACTTTGGAAACTTTGCCGGGGTTGGCCGTAAACATGCTGAACGTTTGCACCACGGAAAAATTCACCAATGACAATGCATCATTACGTGTCATTTGGCCGATAAAGTTACCTCCGGTCACGCCCCAATGGCTGACAATGGGAAGTCGTTGGTTTTTTGGCAATCTGGCAATATCGGATACCAACGAGGCCCCTTCATCATCGTTGGCAACCAACACAATCACTTGGGCTCCAGCCTTGCGTAATATTTGATATTCCTTCATCAAAGATTGTTCACGCCAGTTATACCACGATGTGCCGACCGATACCGGAGTATTAACTTTGCGCAAATACCGTTCTGCTGCTCTTAAGTTGCTCCGTCCCCAAGACGTATTGGTTAATAACAATCCAACCCTATGCGCCCCTTGCGCGGCTGCGAATTCAAGCATGGTTGGCATGGCAAAACGGTCTTTTAAGGACAGTCTAAACACATAATTCGGCGACATATCATTTTCCGTGACGCCGTCTGCCGATGACCATGGCACCAAGTTAATGAGCTTGTTCTCGGCCAAAGTCGGCAATGTTTCCAACACCACCGGGCTAAAGCGACCACTATATACCGCGACTAAGTCTTTGACTTTTACCAATTGGCGCAGGTTATGAATTCCGCGCGCCGGCATGGAACGATTGTCTTTGATAATTAATTCCAGCGGACGGCCATCCAAAACGCCACCTGATGCGTTGATTTCTTCAATCGCTACATCAACGCCAAGTTTTATGGATTGGGCAGAGGTGCTGTTGGGAAGCCCAAATTCACCGTCTATGGCAATAAACACCGGGGGTTTTTCAACGGCTTGAACCGCTATAGCTCCGAAAGAAACACACAAACACCCCAAAAACATCATAAAAGTTCTGATAAACATGATGTATCTCCCTTTATTGTGCAAGGAACATCATATCACAATAAGACTATTCTTATCCATACAAAATAACTATATGACTGATTTAGTTGGGTGTTTTTAGCTATGATAGCTTGTATTACGCCGCTTCATTTTATCTTCAAGGGTAACGGCAACTTATTTCAACGGTGCACTTTGACGGTCCGTTATAAAAATCGCACCGCCCCATAGCATTTTTGCTAAAACGAGGCCGGTCAAAGTCTCGATCCTTATTCAAGTCTTGAAAAAATGTGCACTCTGCACAATGCTCGCCTTCTCCACAGCATATTGTCTTGTCTTGGGGATCTTGCGTTTGCATAGAACTTAAAGGTAAAGATGAATTCGGCATGACAGGTCTCGCTAAAAAACACATAACAATATCGTTATTTTTAAAAGACTATCATGTCTTCCTGACAACAAGTTGACAACAGATACATCACCCCACCGCGCCGGATATATGCGCGACCGCGCTTGAAACTTTGCGCACCAAATCATAAAGGTTATCCAAAGGATCAAACAATTCACGGTGTTCTTGTTCATAGCCATGTTCGACATCAGTGCGATAACTGGCCGTTTCGCCAAAATCCTTGGCTTCGGCGGAAACACCTGAAACAGGAAACGCCTTGCGCAATACCTTCAGCGCATGTTCCACATCCAAATTCATCAGCTCGTTCACCAAATCTCCAGACGACGTATCGTGACGATCAGAAAATTTTGGAAGACGCGACACCAACAAGAACATTTCGTGGATCAAGGCAATCCGCAAGGCATGCAACAACAATAAATCTTGGTCGCATTCGCCGATAAAATCTGGCAATAAATCATCCGCGTTCACGGCTTTCAATCCATGATCTAAATACAATGTGTCGTTCAAAAATATCCGATACACACGGTTTACTTTTTCATGCCGTTGACTGTGGCGCAAAATATTAGCCAAGGTTTGAATATATTCGGCGCGGTTCGCATCTGGTTCAATGCTGGCTCGACGCAACCAAATCGCCGGATCAAACAAAGACACATACCCATGCAAGGCATCTAAATTGGACAATCGCCTAGCATACGCCACCATGGCGGTAAACCGTTGGCAACGATCTGAATTGTTAAAAATTTCCACAAAACGATCTTGGTCTTTGGCAATCGCCTTTCCATGACCACTGATGGTGTTTGAAAAATAGCCCAATTGTTGCAAAATGGCGTTATGAGGAATGGCCCGGACTTGGCTGGGGTGTTCCAAATCAACCTGTGCACCGCCTTCGTGTTGGCGTTTAACCTTGCGCGAACCCGTTGAATACAAAAGATTGGTGCCGAACAAATTTAACGTTGCGGCATAATTGGTGTTGTCCATCAAACGTTCATTAAAGCCCGTCACCGTCATGAAATAATCAAGGGAATAATCCGTGTCATCATAAAACGGATCATCCTTTGCGCTATCTTCAACATCCGACAGGGCGTGTTCAACCAATCTGCAAACAGTAGCAAAGGCTAGGTCTGGATGGGCGAAATAAACGTAACCATCGCCGCCTTGGAAGCTGACTTCTTGTTTAACGTGGATATTGGCCTGGGCAAATTTCGCGCGGGCATACGGCGGATACGTATAATCCAACCGATCATCAAAACTGAGCGGGTGTGCCCCGCGCCCAATGGATTCCCCATGGGTATCAAAGATCAATAGACCAACACCCGAAAGGCCGTTTTGTTGAATGCGGTCGGCCAATTTCACGCGAATGCGTTCAATGGCTAACGATGCTGGAATTTGGCCAATATACCGCCCGGCATCTGAAAATCCGGTTTGAATGCACAGCCGCCCCCGGCCTTTGACGTAATCGACATACGTGGGATTTTGCAAAAGTTCTGTTACGATTTCGTGACCCAAATCCAACGCTACGCCCGTTTCAAACAACGGAGAAATATCAATTCTTTCAGCAACGCCAAATTGCTTGGCAAAATATAACGCCGTCAAAACGGTGAACGGTGTGTTGCATTCCGCAATCAAGAACCGCACAGGTTCATCCGCATCCACATATTTTAAAAATTGAGCCACCAGCATAAACACTCGTTTTGCCGTGGTGCGTTCGTTCATGATGGAACCAAAATTGATATTGACGGGTTCAACGTTTTCCAAAAGCTTGGAAATTTCCACCAAATACCGCCGCCGGCTGGCAGGATCTTCGGGGGACGTGGAAATATCCATTTCATGGCGGATGGCATTGGTCAATTGCGCCGCGTTAATGCGCATGTGGGTATGGGCAAAAGCCAACCCGAAATTGGCCATTTCTGCCCGTAAAACAGCAAACTCAGACGCGTTATCAACGCCATTTTGAATGGCTTGACTTAATAATTCGGTGATTTGACCAATGCTCACCAAACGCTGATCTAAGCTTTCGACCAAGGCGCGGCTAAACAATCCCATGTCTTGGGTGCTGTCGGGATCACCGTCTAGGCGTTCCATATCGGCAACGAGCAAATCCAGCGTATTTTGTATCAATTGTTGTGCCCGAAGCCCTTCGTCGCAAGCGTTCAGTTCTTGCAAAGAATTCAAGTATTCTTCAAGGGCCAATTTTTCCACGCCCATACGCATCGACAAGGTATCGGACCAGCGAATATCGGCACGGCCATCCAAATCATACCCGACCCAGCTGGCAACCGTTAACAAACGTGGTGTCAAGCTTTGCCATTTTGATGGGTAAAGTTCCTGGGCAACATCAAACACCACGGCGTAAATGCGCCGCAATGCTTTGTGAACGTTACCAATCGCCATCAAAGCAAAACGTTGTTCATCCATCAACGATATGGACTCAGGTGAGCCATGTGGGGTATCGGCGGCAATTTGAACCAAATCTTGTAAGGCTTGGGCGCTTAAGGTTTCGCCATTTTCATTTTTGCCAATGGCCAAAATCGCTTGCAAGCGTGTCAATTTTTCAGACACCGTAAACGTGGGATGAGCCGTGATCACAATGCCAAAGACTTCGCGTTCGACATGCGTACGGAAATCTTCAAAAGGTCGCAAGGCACCATCTGAATCTTTAGCCAAATTCGCAAACAACGTTTTCATATGGGTTTCGTTGGCTGCTACATCGCATTCACCAACATACGCCCGCAATCGTTTGGCCCTAAACATATAGGCATTCAAAGTTAGCAATCGTAAGACATCGGACACATCATCCATGCCCATATGACCGTCTTGGGTCATTTGGGAGATATGCAAGGCCATTCGACGGGTCGGCGATTGCAAATGGTTTTCCTGAGCTTCTTGCAAATACTGTTCAAGCTGGACAGACAATTCATCCTTCAACCTTGAAGCTTTTGGCAAAATGGCCTTGGCGGCGTCGCTGAATGCGGTCGGCGTTTTGGCGTCGGCTGCGGGATGCACCATAAAAAATCCTTAACTCATTATTATTTTAGCCGCTGTCGCGACTTTGTTCAGGAATGGTTTAAGCCATGTGCGGTGATTTGTAAATTTATCACACAAAGAAAAACGCAACTTAACGTTCAAACCTGGCCACCAATTCCACATGTGCGCTGTACGTGAACTGGTCAACGGGCAAAACATCAATCAAACGATAACCGCCATCGACCAATATTCGGGCATCGCGGGCAAACGTCGCCGGATTACATGACACCGCCACCACTTTTGACACTGTGGAATTTGCCAATTCAGCCGCTTGAGCGCCAGCCCCGATTCTGGGGGGATCAAACACAACAGCGTCAAATTTTGACAGGTCTTTGACATCCAAAGGTTGGCGATCAAGATCGCGGACTTCGGCCACCACATGCCCCCCCAATCCACAGCGCCCAGCGGCACGTTCCAAAGCCCGCACAGGCGGTTCGATCATGTCTATGGCCCGAACCAAGCCTTGCTGGCTTAATGGCAAGGTAAAGCTGCCCAATCCACAATATAGGTCGGCAATACGGCCCGCCCCGCCAACGCCCGTTTTTACTTGCGCCAAGATGGCTTGTTCGCCTGCGACGCTGGCTTGCAGAAAACCACCCATTGGCAATTCGACCAAGACACCCGACAAATTAATCACCGGAAGCTCGACCATAGCAACGGGTTCAGGTGGGTAATCGGGCTCCGTCCATGCCACGCGCAAGGCTTTGCCTCCCTTCACGAAATCGGCAATAGCTTCGCGTTGCGGCAATTCCAAGCCCCCACGGCCTTCGATCAAGATATCTAGGCCGTTGTGGCAAGATGTAATGAAAATCCGCGCGCGCACGCGATCTTTCAAGACGTTGGACAGCATGGCTTTAAGGGGCTCAATGATTTGATTTAAATCATCAACCAAGAGCGGACAACTGGCAATATCTTGCAAGTCATGGCTGGCTTGGGCATTAAAACCTAAATGAACTTTCGCACCATTTTTTTCAGCGCTGAACGTAACCCGGCGACGGGTTGTGGGGCCAATCAACACCGGGGCTAGCACGTCCACGTCTTGGAACCCGCGTTGCGCCAACACACGCGCCACGCGTTGGTGTTTCCAATCCGCATAAGCTTCGGCCTTCAAATGTTGAAGCTGACACCCGCCACAGCGCCCAAAATAAGGACAAATGGGTGTATTGCGTTGCGGTGACGGTTGAATGACGTCCATCACCTCACAAACGATACCATCGCCGCGCGGATGTTTGGTTTTAACGCGTACCGTTTCGCCCGTTAACACACCGGGAATGTATAATTTTTTATCGTTCGCCGAAGCCAAGCCATCGCCCCCGGCACCAATGTCGTCAATCACAACATCAAAGGTTTCGCTCGGGATTTTACGCTTGTGTGATGATCGCCTTCCGCGCCTTGAAGAACTTTTGCGCGATGGACGGCTCACGCCCCAAACTTTCGAATATCGGCAATAAATGCCCCAAAGACTTGATTAACAGCCTTTTCAATGGCCACCGCCCCGGCACCTACGCGATCTTGGCTTGCTGGGATTTCTTGGTTGTATTCCTTTAACACCAAAAGCTTGCCATCTTTTTCCCGACGCAAGGAAAGTTCGAACGTAACCAACCCTTTGGGGTTAGACCCACGAACGGTTTCCATACGAATGACGCGTCCCGCAATGGTATAATCTGGCACGACCCGCATTTCAGGGGTAACAATACGCCCCGCCACTTTGGAAGATCTCAAATAAGAAATCAGCGCGCTTTGCAACAGTTCCGGGGGGGATTCAATCCAGAAATGATAATGGTATTCCGTCACAGCATTTGAATCAGATTTGGACATCAACAAAGGACGATTACCCAATGATCCCGAAGCAGCAAAGCGATCGACTTCGATCACACCCTTAAGGGTTTGCGCCCCAACGTCCAGACTGCTGACATTCAAACGATAAAAGGAATCGTCAGGTACTTTTGGCGCTGATCCACACGCCGTAAGGACGCTTCCCCCCAACAGGCCAACGGCGAGCATACGAACGACATTTTTTGACATGGATTTTATCATTATTTTCCACCCTTATCCTTTGGTGCGGCCCCAGAAAGCAACAAGCCCGGATTTTTGCGAATTTCGCGCGAAAATTCATACATATTGCGCGCAGTTCCTTCGACATTTTGGTTAATGGCATCAATGTGTCGGGCCAACGAATCCGTCACGTGGCGCAAGTCTTCGACGGATTTCCTCATATCCCCGCGATTTTCGCCGACCATGCCTTCGCTTTTGGTCAGCAACATGTCTAGCTTGCGGCGCGTATCAGAAAGACCTTTGGACAAAACTGCAAAATTAGCGGCAGAAGCATCCACGTTGTTTGTAATCGCAGGCAAGCTTGCCTTTAATTCATCCGCCAGCTTGGCAAACGTTTTAATCATGCGCGAGCCATCTTGGTCCACCAAATCGCCGACCGTGGAAACGGTTGTTGCCAAAGCCTCTGCGGTTTTATTGATGGATGCCAACAACGGACGAATATCATTTTCCGCAATTTTTGAGACCTCACCGGCCATTTGCCCCACGGTGGCGAACAAATCAGCGGCTTCTTGGGCTTTGACAGATGATCCGGGTTTTAAGGCTTGAGGGCTTTGACCCGCATCAATATTAATCGTGATGGCGGACAAAAGACCCGATGCACCGATACGAGCCGTGCTGTCATCAGGAATTTTCCAGCCTTCGTTCACCGTAAAGTCGACCTTAAAGCGCATCGCCCCGCCTTTGGCCACGGGAGCCACCTGTTCCACTTGGCCAATGGGATAACCTTCGTACAACACCAAGGTGCCAAATTTGACACCCGTTACATTGTTATAGACCGCGTGATAGCTGTCGGTTGATCCGGTGCGACCCGTTAACAACGCGATGGAAACGACAATCCCCACCAAGGCTATGGCAACAAAGCCACCTGCTGCGACATAATTAATGCGTGATGTGTTCATCGTGCCATTCCTTCTGATTCTTGTTTATCGCCCATCAAACGGCGCAGATATTCATCGGCATTGATTTCCGCTTCTTCAGAACGTCTGTTCAGCAAGTTCTGAATGCGTTCGCTTGGATGGTTCTTAAGCTCTGCAACGGTTCCGATAAACAAGACATCCCCCTTATCCAGTACGGTTATGCGATCAGCAATTTTGAACGCACTTTCAAGTTCATGCGTGACCACGCAGATGGTCATGCCCATAGCGTCGCGCAGACGCAAAATCAAATCGTCAAGTTGCGAAGACACCACCGGATCAAGCCCGGCGGATGGTTCGTCAAAAAACAAAATACGTGGGTCCATAATGATGGCTCTTGCCACGGCCGCCCGTTTAATCATGCCACCAGATAATTCAGACGGCATCAATTCTTCAAACCCCGCCAAATCGACGACTTCTAATTTCATGCGCGCCATAATTTCCATGGTCATACGGTCAAGTTTGGTGTGTTCGTACAATGGCAGCATAATGTTTTCACCAACCGTCATGGAACTAAACAAAGCCCCCCCTTGGAAGGCAACGCCAAGACGCTTACGCAAGTTAAACAAACCTTTTTGCGGTAACGCCCAAACGTCTTCGTTCAAAATTTTAATCACGCCAGATGTGGGGCGTTGCAAGGCCATCAAGTGACGTAAAAAAGTTGACTTCCCAGACCCAGAACCGCCCATGATGACCATGATTTCGCCCTGCACGATATCGACATCAATGCCATTCAAAATTTGCCGTGTTCCGTAATGGGTCACCAAATCGCGGACTTCGATGACTGTAGGTGGCTTGGCTTCGTTATTCGTATCGATCATTATCCGTCCTTATAACGTTGCCACAAGGGCAAACAGCATATCCGTCACCACAATTGCAGAAATACATTGCACCACGGCGCGGGTGGTCGCCTTACCGACGCCTTCGGCTCCACCTTTGACCAAGAACCCGTTAATGACCCCGATCAACGCAATCAAAATTCCAAAAATCGCGCTTTTCAATAATCCATGCGTCAAATCTTGGACCGAAAGGATGCTGATGGTTTGATCAAAAAAAGCCGCCAAAGACATCCCCAACGCCACATTAACGTACATGCCCGCCGCCCATAACCCTAAGACCATAGACATAAAGGTCAAAACCGGCACCATAATCAGCGAAGCCAGCAAAGACGGCACCACCAAAAACCGCACGGGATTAATGCCCATGACTTCCAGCGCATCAATTTCTTGGTTGATCTTCATGGTGCCCAATCGAGCCGACAATGCAGATCCCGACCTTCCCGCAACCAAAATGCCTGTGATCAAAGGGGCGAATTCCCGCACCATGGAAAATGCCACACCAAACACAACGTGGCCTTCGGCGCCAAAAATTTTAAGGCTATATATACCTTGAATAGCCAGCATAGCGCCGATAGCAGCGGCCATGATGCCAACAATACCAATGGCCCGAACACCAATTTCCATCATTTCCGCAAACAACGCGCCCACGCGCACAGGCTGGCCAATGCGAGCGCCCATAAACAGCCAAAAACCGCTTTCCATCAGCAACACGCCATAACGGCCTAATTCTTCTGTTGCCGCCACCGAAATACGCCCTAGCCGATCGAAAAAGCGGACAACCATGTTTGCGTTTACCCCTTGGCTCATGGATTATGCGAAATCCGTTACAGCCGCATCAGCCGTATCATGAATGATAAAGACCTGATCTAGTCTGGCGAGCTGTAAAACGCGCATGGGCGTTTCCCCAACTTGGGCCAAAGCAAAATTGCTCCCCCGAGATTTTGCATTCTGGAAGGCTTCGACTAGTGACGCCACGCCCGAACTGTCGATATAAGCCACTTGTGACAAATCCACCACAACGTCCGCACCGCCCAATATGCATTCCAACAATACATCGCGAACCTTTGGCGATGTGCTGAGATCAACTTCACCAGAAATGGATACGATGCGTACCCCTTCATGGTCGGCGTTTTTTATTTCCATGTTTTCCCCATTTTTTAATACCTTTGAAGCCACTTTATCTTTACCGAGGCAGAGCCTTAATCATCCTTAGCAGATTTCCTTGACCATTCGAAGGCGGTAAGAAATCTACACTATCCATAACCTCGCGCATAAAATGAACACCAAGCCCACCCGGCCTTACGTCATCCAAATCACGTGATTTCACCTTATTTTTATCTATTTGTGGGGCAAAGTCTCTAATCAAAATGCGGTATTGCTCTCTTTTCCGCGAAATTTCGATCTCCATATCCCCATCAAGGCCCCCTGCATAGGCGTGCCGGATGACATTTTGACAGGCTTCATCAACCGCCAACACCATGTCTTGGGTTTGTTCTTTTGTGAAATTGCACGACAAAGCCGAAGCTTCTATGGTTCTTCGCACCAAGACCAAACTTTGCGCACGAGCGGGCAGGCTAAGTTTGCACAGTGAACCTAAAATCGGCACGTCTGGGTTCACGTTGATTTTCTGTGCGCCTTCAACTTCTTGTTTGCGGGTTTTTGCTGGTTCAGCATCATCAATCACCAAAATGGTTATATCATCACGCAAAGGTTCGCCGCTGTTCGTTAAACAATCGGCGACTTTTTTCAACCTTTGCCCCGCGTTCAATCCTTGTCCAAGCCCATCTTTGATCATGCCCATCAAACCGTCTGAACCCAGTTCTTGTTTGTCAGCCAAATAACCTTCTGTGACGCCATCGGTAAATATATAAAGAGCCCCACCGTCCAAATCCAAGATTTCTTCGGGTACCGGACCTCCACCCGTCAATTCCACGGGAATGCCGACCGGAGGTGCGCCCGCTTCTCTGGCTTCAAAAGTTCCATCCGCTTTGTGCAACAAAGGAGGTTCATGCCCAGCATTGGCGAAAACCACGCGTCCCGTCGCAGGATCATAGACACCGGCGACCATCGTCACAAACATGCCCCTTAAGCTGGTTTCGCAAACTTCGGCATTAATGCGTTGCAATAATCGTCCGGGTCTTAGGTCTTCTTTGCCAAGGCAACGAAACAGGCTTGCCGATTTTGCCATCAACAATGCCGCATTCATGCCTTTGCCCGACACATCAGCCAAGGTAAAAGCTATGCGTCCATCATATAATTCATAATGATCGAAAAAATCGCCTGAAACGACCCGTGCCGGACAATTCACGCCCGAAATTGGATATTGCCCGTCTCCGGGCGGTGGCAACAAACCTCTTTGAATTTCTGCGGCCAATTCCAATTCACGACGCATCACTTCTTTTTCAGCCAATTCCCCAGCCATGCGTAAGTTCAATATAGCCAGTCCAGCAGATGCGGCCAACACGTCTAAGAATTTCAAATCTTCATCAGCAAAGAAACCTTGGCCATCGGTTTTGTTCACCAATTCAATGGCACCTATGCGTTTCGCGTCGCCGCCCGCACCGCGCACCGACATCGGGGCACATAAAATAGACTTGGTTACAAACCCGCTTTGTTGATCGAGGCTGTTTTGGAAATTTTCATCTTGGGATACGTCTCGTACGATTTCGGCAATGTTGGTAGAAACCGAACGTCCAACAATGCCTTGGTCCGCCCCGACGGAAAGCCCTAAGATATCTACGGGGCCGTGGCTGGCGTGGCATACAAGATTGTTGCCGCCATCATCGAGCAAAAACAAAGCCCCACCTTCGGCACCAACCAGTTTGGCAATCCTAGCAAGCGCCTTCGCCATAGAGCCTTCTATGTCTTCGGAAGATGCAAAATCGCGCCCCATTTGGGCCAGCAAGTCTAGTTGTTCACTCAAGGCGTTCCCCTTATGCCTATCACCATATTTGTTCTTTATAAGGGACTCGTTATAATTTTGATGCTGTTTATTTTATATTTTCACAAATCATCTAGTCAAATACGCTAAATTGATTATTTTTTATAATAACCTTTTTTAGTAGTAAAATCTCTCGAAGGGGGCAAAAACTCTGCCTTTCTGAGCTTGTTATCGAGGCTTATGCTCAAAACTTGATTTGTTTTTTTCGACTATATCCACGACAAATGATTGACACCTGTGCGGCAACATAATATTGAAGATACTGCAATTCCCTAGCGAGCTGGGGGTTTTTCGCATATTAACGTTACGCTGTGCATTTTTAAAACGTGTACAGACCCTGTTATTAACTACTTACGTCCGATTTTTTGGGGAGGGACTATGACTACTAACGCTGATACCGCCCATGTGCATGAGCATCATTGGGAATGGAGCTGGGCTCCGCTTTTAGTGGTGGCAGGAACTTTCTTCCTGTTACCTATCGCATTTTCCACATACTTTGTTTACGACAACATGATGCTGACAGCCGTATTTGCTGGACTTGGCACCGTTTTGTTGATTTCTGGCATTGCTATTTGGGTGAATGAAGGCTTAACGCAAACACCACTTATTGCGGGTGTTGCAAATATTGGCCTGCCAATCTTTATTATGTCTGAAATCTTCATCTTCTTAGCCCTCTTCTTGAGCTATTGGATGTTGCGTCTTGGTTTTGAAACATGGCCGCCTGAAGGTACGCCACACATCAGCAAAACCTTGCCTATTATCATGACTTTTATTTTGGTTACTTCTTCTATCACCTGCCACGTTGCAGAAGATAAGCTTGAAGAAGGTGATCTTTCTGGCTTTAACAGCTGGTGGATTATTTCCATGGTTTTGGGCGCAATCTTCTTGGGTTGCACCTTGTACGAATGGAACAACTTGATCCATGAAGACTTCATTCCATCCACAAACGCTTACTCAACCGCCTTCTTCACGATTACGGGCTTCCACGCCTCTCACGTGTTGGTTGGTTTAGGCGCGTTCTTGGCTGTATTGCTACCTGCACTCGGTGGCCGCACGAACAAAACGTTCGTTACATGCGTGTCGGTTTACTGGCACTTTGTTGACGTTGTTTGGTTCTTTGTCGCTTCTCAGGTTTATTTCTGGTAAGAGACGGACAGGGTATGAGATCGATGATCCTCAACAGGACACTTTTAGCGACTGCCCTACTTGGCTGTGCTTTGGCTGTTACTCCAGCTAAGGCACAGTACGGGGGAGCCGTTCCTGTTTCGGACATCGATCCTTCCATCTTCCAAATTGATGAGAAAAAATTTCTTGGCTCATTATTGAATTCAAATGCAAAACTTATCGACACCAAAGGCAATGAATTTCAATTGTCTGATAAGCTTAACAAGCCCCTTATATTAGTTTTATCATATTATACTTGTGACGGCAGTTGTTCCGTTATCAATCAAGACTTAAATGCCCAGCTAGCCGATGTTACAGGCGTTACGCCGGGTGAAGATTTCAACGTGCTGACGATTTCTTTTGATGAAAAAGATACACAAAAAACAGCCGGTGAATTTCAGAAGCATTTAAAGATGACGAAGAAAATGGATGGTTCGTGGACGTTCGCAACGTTTAAGAACAAAGCTGACATCAAGCCATTCACGGATTCTGTCGGATTTAATTATTTTTGGTCGCCCCAGGATCGGACATTTTTCCATCCGGGGGCGTTCATGTTCCTGACGCCTGAGGGTCGCTTGGCTCGCGTCTTGTACGCTCTCAATAGCGGGCCTCAGGATATTAAGTTGGCTGTGTTTGATGCCAAAGACAACAACTTCAAACCAAACGAAGTTGTCGATTATGCTCTCAGCCTTTGCTATAGCTATAACTATGCCGAAGGTAAATACACAGTTAGCATACCGTTGTTTGTAGGTGCGGGAGCCCTAACATTAGGGATCACGTCCTTTGCAGTTTCCGTCGTGTTTTATCGCCGGCGGAATAGAGGGAGGAAAGTTTAATGAGGAAACTAACGTTAGCAATGACTGGTTTGGTCAGCACCGTTCTGCTGTCTGGACAAGCCTTTGCAAATGAACAAGCGGGTGGGAACGGTCTTGCTGTTCCTAACCAATCTTGGGAACACTTGTGGCACGAAGTTATCGTTGATATCACCGTTATCGGTATCATCATGGCTGTTCTTGCCGTCGTCATGCTTGTGAAATATAAAGCAACAAGCCCAGATCAAGTTGGTACGGCTAAAGAGCTATCAAGCGTTCAATCGATCGCTTATGCTTTGATCCCTGCCGCAATTTTCATGGCTGATGACTTTTATTTGGCCGCAAACGGTTGGACCGTTTGGAACGAATACCGTCGTGTTCCTGAAAATGCCATGGAAATCAAAGTTACCGCGTTTCAATGGTACTTTGAATTCGAATATCCAGATGGCACCGTTACGGATAAATTGGTCATTCCGCACAACCAACCTGTTGTGTTCCGTATGACTTCTGAAGACGTCATTCACGACTTTGGTCTGCCTGGCTTCCGCGTCAAAGAAGACGTTATGCCTGGTCGTATCACATACATTTGGATCAATCCGGTCGAAATTCGTGAAACCTTTGTCCAATGCGCTGAATTCTGTGGTCAAGACCATGCTCAAATGAGCACCAGCATCAGCGTTGTACCACAAGCTCAGTTTGATATTTGGCTCGCCAAAATGGCAGCTGAAGGTTAATTTAAGCTAGAGGGAGAATAACTAATGAGTACGCCTACCTCAACGGCAGGACACGCTCCGGCTTCTGGCCTTAAAGAGTGGATCCTGACAACTGACCATAAACGCATCGGGGTTTTGTACCTTGTGGGTTCTATGGCCGCCTTCGGTGTTGCTGGTCTTATGGCCATCATCATCCGTCTAGAACAAATGCAACTTGGCATGCAGTTTGTAAGTTCAGCCACCCAATATAATGGGTTCTTGTACTTCCACGGTGCAGCTATGGTTTTGGCATTCTTGATTCCCGGTCTAACGGGCTTCGCTGCCAACTACTTCTTACCGCTGATGATCGGCGCAAGAGACGTTGCCTTCCCACGCATTAACTCTTTCAGCGTTTGGCTTTTCTACTTTGCCATCGTGTTGGCATTGTTAAGCTTCGTGGTTCCTGATGGTCCTGACATTATGTGGACAGGCTATCCGCCTTATTCCATTAACACGACCGCTAACACATCCATGTATGTGTTCACCGTTCACCTTCTTGGCTTCTCGTCAATTTTGGGTGCTGTGAACTTCTTGGTTACCGTTATTTACATGCGGGCACCTGGCATGGGCTGGAACCAGCTCAACATCTTTGTATGGACCACGATTGCTGCGTTCGTTCTTCAGTTAGTCTTCATTCCAGTGCTTGCCGCTGCTGTGACATTGCTGTTGTTCGATAAGTATTTGGGCACACACTTTTATGATCCGTCTGCGGGTGGTGATGTGTTGTTGTATCAAAACTTGTTCTGGTTCTATTCACACCCAGCTGTGTATGTGATTTTCTTGCCTGCTGTTGGCATCTTGTTTGATGTTATCGCAACCATGGCGAAAAACCGTATATTCAACTACAAAGCCGCTGTTTACCCAGGTATCTGGGGCATTGTTGCTATTGCTGGTATCGTGTGGATTCACCACTTGTATGTTACGGGCATGCCAGACTGGATTCGTTTGGGCCACATGGTCACAACGCTTCTGATTTCTGTTCCTGTTGGTATTTTGACGCTTTCTTTGTGGGGCACGCTCTACAAATCTGCGATCACATACAACACCGCAATGATGTATGCTGCTTCATGCTTGTACTTGATCCTTTTGGGTGGTTTGACGGGTATTCCGTTGGCTATTCCAACAATGACCTTGCACTTGTCTGAAACATCTTACGTGCACGCTCACTTCCACTTCATCATGGCATTGTTCTCTGCTTTCGCTTTGTTCTCCGGTGTTTACTACTGGTTCCCAAAGATGACCGCACGCTATGCAGATGGTGGTTTGGCAACTATGAGCTTCTGGCTTAACTTTATCGGTGTTAACGTGACCTTCTGGCCATTGTTTATCATCGGCAAAGAAGGTATGCCTCGTCGCTACTGGAACTATGAAATGTTTGCTGACATGAAAGTCATGGGCTATTCATTTGAACAATTCCATACGATTGCGACCTACGGTTCTTGGTTGGTTGCTGCAGGTATGATCTTGCAAACAATCAACTTCATCTACTCTTCGTTTGCAGGTAAGCCTGCTCCGTTGAACCCATGGAATTCCCAATCTTTGGAATGGACACACACTGCGTCTCCTCCAGGGCCTGGAAACTTTGGCGACACGGACGTTGTTGTTGATGAAAACTGGACACCTTACAACTACAACCAAGGTTAATATCCAGTTCCATAAACTAAAAATTAGCGGGGGCTTAAAAGTCCCCGCTTTTTTTTGCCTTTTTCTAAAATATTTTTTTTAATTTTTGTTTTGAAGCCCTCAGAATGCTTGCGGAATCCCCACCTAAAGGTCTATACCAGACAAGCTTATAAAATGGAGAGACTTCTCTTATGACTGAAACACACGAAACAAATTCTAATAAAACAAAAAACCAACGACCAAAAATGTGGGTGTTTGCTCTCATCTTCACATTGTTTGCAGGCGTTATGTACGGAAGCACTTGGTATCGCATCAGAACGGCTGGTTTCCTTGGCACCGGAGCAAACACAGTTGCTCACCCAGACCAAGTGAACCCAAATGCTAACCAACCAACAAATGCCGTCCAACCCAACACCCCATCACCCAAGTAATTTGAGGCTGATATGATTGAAATAACAACAATCCCGCACATCAATGCGGTTTTGAATGGTATTACCGTTGTTTTACTTTTGATTGCCCGCAATCATGCAATGAACGGCAATAAAGAAGCCCATAAAAAGACAATGGTGGCAACGCTTGCTGTTTCCGTTCTGTTTTTGATTTTGTACACCAGCTATCATTTTAATGGTGGTTTTGCCAAATTTGGCGGCGAAGGTTTCATTCGCTGGGTATATTTCCCGATTTTGATCGCTCATATCATTGGGGCCGTTGTTATCTTGCCTTTGGTCCCTATGGCTGTTTATTTTGCCATCAAGGATAAAATTGACCAACACAGGCGTGTTGTGAAATGGACTTGGCCCATTTGGTTCTTTGTATCCGTTTCCGGGGTTGTTGTTTATGCTATGGCACTCCATATATGGCCTTGTGAAGGAGCATGTTTGCTTTCGGGCATTAACATGCCCGGTCATTGACACAATTTTCGATTAGGCTTTATCCATGAAATGTGAATCTGTTGAAAACCGCCCTCCTCTGATGGAGCGCCTAGACAAAACACTTGATTGCACAACCGCAAGGCCTTGGCTTACGCGATGGGTCGTGTTATCGCTGATCGTTTTGGGAACCGCTGGTCTTTTTGCCCTGCCTTTAGCCTTTGGCCGGGCCCCGGGACTTAGCGATTTATTTCCTTGGTTTGTCGATAATTTTCACCGTTTTTTGGTGGTTCACGTTGATTACAGCTTTGTCGTGTTTTTTTTGTGTGTGTTTGCTGCCTTTGCAAACATCACAGCCTTTCGCTTAAGTGGCGAGCAAACACCACGTTACATGGTATTTCAATACTTAGCCTTTCGCGGTACCGTAATTGGTATTGCTGGTATGTTCATTCCGGTCTTTATTGTCGCCGAAGGCGAACCCGTGATGAGCAACTACGTGCCCGTTATCATGAACCCTACATTTTATGCAGCCTTGTTGATTTTGGCGTCCAGTATGGCATTGATGGCTTTGATGGTGATCTTAAATTTGGTCAACCGGCCCGCATCCAACCGCCAAGGACATGGCTTTGGCCTTGACCTTTTGACCTTGGGCGGTGTTGCCTGTTCCATCATTTATCTGCTGGCGTTCGGACATTTTTTAAGCGCGTGGATGTGGCTCAGCGGAAGCCCCGTTACCCACCAATTTAACGAAGATTTATTTTGGGCCGGTGGCCATGTGTTGCAATTTGTTAATGTCACATTATTAATTACGGCTTGGTACGCCATCGCATCGTCGGTTTTAAAGCCCATTCCATTTAATCCCATGGCAATCGTTCTATCCGTTGTCATATTGTTGGTTGGGGCTTTTGCAACGCCTCTGTTTTCAACTTTTATGGATGTCTTTGGTGGCACATGGCGAAAATCCTTTACCGACCTGCAATACGTATTTGGCTTGGTTGGCTTATTGGTGGCATTACCATTATTTAGGGCCGTTATTACCGCACCCGACAAACCATGGAAGAATCCGGGATATGTCGTTTTGTTGTTAAGCCCCATAGTATTTGGCATAGGCGGTGTTATGGGGTTATTCGTTGACGGACAAGACACCCGCACACCGGCGCATTATCACGGCATGATCGCGGGCATTACGCTTTCTTTTATGGGGCTGTATTATGTTGTATTTTTGCCTTTGATGAAGCGTGTAATTACGCGTCCTCGTATGGCTCAAGTTTCCGTGTGGATGTTTGGCATCAGCCAAGCTTTAGCCTGTACCGGCTTATTTTTAGCTGGTGGTCACGGCGCACAACGCAAGGTCGCTGGAGCTGCACAAGGTCTTACGGCTTTTTCCGCAAAATTAGGAATGGGCCTGAACGGTGGGGCGGGACTATTGGCGATTATCGGCGGCGCTTTGTTCGTTTGGGTCGCCGTAACAGCTATTGCAAACAAACAAGAACAAAGCTAATCGGTTTTTTATGTACGAAATTGCTGGCTTTCAAAGCTTAAGCATGTACATTCTCTGCTGATAGGTTAGGGGAAAAACTTTGGTCGACGCCACAGAAAATACAGACAACACAGCATCGGATACGGATGCAAACGCAGCGACGGATACCACGCTTGAAGCCACGGGTATTGGAGGCGGCGAACCTTATCGTTTTCGCGTTGCCGATTATGCCAACCTTTTGAAACCACGCGTCATGGCGTTGGTGGTTTTTACGGCGGTGACAGGGATCGTGATCGCGCCTGGCGAAATTAGCTTGATCACGGCGCTTGTTTCGACCCTTTGCGTGGCAATTGGTGCTGGTGCGTCCGGGGCTATTAATATGTGGTATGATCGCGACATTGACCAATTCATGGAACGCACACAAAATCGTCCGATTCCAGCCGGCAAAGTTCAGCCAACCCAAGCTTTGGTCTTTGGCGTAGTGCTGTCCATTTTATCCGTGATTTTCATGCATTTTTTCGTGAACGACCAAGCCTCCGGCTTGTTATTGTTTACAATTTTATATTACGTTTTTTTGTACACCATGTGGCTGAAACGTTCGACCCCCCAAAACATTGTGATCGGTGGGGCGGCTGGGGCGTTCCCACCCATGATTGGTTGGGTTTCGGTGACCGGGACCTTTAGCCTTGAATCCGGCATTTTGTTTTTAATCATCTTTTTGTGGACACCACCGCATACTTGGGCTTTGGCGTTATTTAGACATGGCGATTATGAACGCGTGGGCGTGCCCATGATGCCCGTCGTGGTCGGCAGCTATAAAACCAAAGTGCAGATGCTGATCTATACGCTTTTGTTGGTGCCTGTGACCCTGATTCCCGGCTTTATTGGCCTTTCGGGGTGGTTGTATACGGGTATTGCCGCCATTTTGGGTGTTGGCTTTATTTTTCATTGCCTCAAGCTCTTGAAAGCCGACAATGACGACCATGCAAAACCAACTTTTTTGTATTCGTTGTTGTACTTGTCGCTAATTTTCTTAGGTCTGCTTGTGGATCACTTTTTGCTGTATCCTCTGCCCTATACATTTTAGCCGGCGTTCATCATGGTCAACAGCCCATACCAAGACCTTGAAATACGGTTCCGCCGCATGGATGCGGTGTCTGGGGCTATGTCCATGTTACATTGGGATATGTCAGCCATGATGCCCCGTGGCGGCAGTTCCAGCCGGGCAGAACAACTGGCTACCCTTTCCACCCTCCACCATGGTCTCATCACCGATCCTGCCATTCCCGACCTTTTGGATGCGGCTAAGGCTGATCTTCATTTGAATGTATGGCAACAAGCCAACGTGTTGGAAATGCATCGAGCATGGGTTCACGAAGCTGCCGTAGATGCCCAATTGGTCGAAGCCCTAAGCCGTGCCTGTTCTGCCAGCGAAGCGGTGTGGCGTGATGCCCGTCCAAACAATGATTTTAAGGCAGCCTTAGGCGGCCTTGGTGAAGTCTTAAACCTGACCCGGCAAGTCGGAGAGTCCAAAGCTGATAAATTAGGCGTCAGCCCCTATGATGCTCTGCTTGACCAATACGAACCAGATGGTCGTTCTGCTGATATTGACATCATTTTTTCCGACCTTGAATCCTTTCTGCCGAACTTTCTAGACGATGTTCTAGCCCACCAAGGTCAAAACGCGCCGGTTTTACCTTTAAATGGCCCGTTCCCTACAAATATCCAAAAACGTTTAGGACAAACCTTTATGACGGCTTTGGGGTTTGATTTTGAACACGGACGTTTAGACGAAAGCGCCCACCCATTTTGCGGGGGAACCTATGACGATGTTCGTCTCACCACCCGTTATGACGAAGCCGATTTCACATCGGCGATGATGGGGGTTTTGCATGAAACCGGACACGCCCTGTATGACCAAGGTTTGCCCAAGGCATGGCGGGGACAACCCGTGGGCCGCGACCGAGGCATGAGCATCCATGAAAGCCAATCGTTGTTGATTGAAATGCAAGTTTGCCGTTCGCGTGAATTTTTGGAATATGGTGCGCCGCTTATGCGCGAAGCCTTTAAAGGGCAAGGTGAAGCTTGGCACATTGACAATTTGGTGAACCTTGCCACCCACGTTAACAAGGGCTTCATTCGTGTCGATGCTGACGAAGTGACCTACCCTGCTCATGTAATATTACGCTACCGCTTGGAAAAATCCGCCATTCAAGGCGATTTGGATATGTGCGACCTGCCCGGAGCATGGAATGAAGGGCTGGAAAAAATTCTTGGTATTACGCCGCCCAACGATACGCTTGGCTGTTTGCAAGATATTCATTGGTATGATGGGGCGTGGGGCTATTTTCCCACCTATACCTTGGGGGCTATGACGGCGGCTCAATTATTTGCCAAGGCCAAACAGGATAACCCAGAAATTTCGAACGCCATTACCAAAGGTAATTTTACGCCATTAATGGGATGGCTTCAGCAAAACATCCATGGCCAAGGTTGTTTGCTTTCAACCAAAGACTTGCTTATCAACGCCACTGGCAAAGCCTTAAACGCAACGGCTTTCAAAACCCATTTAAAAGCCCGCTACCTACCAGATTAAACTCACTAAAATCGGCAACAACACAGCTGTGATCAGGCCGTTTAAGCCCATGGCAAGGCTGGAAAAAGCCCCCGCAACGGCATTGACGTGCAAGGCGCGTGCGGTGCCAATTCCGTGACTGGCCGTGCCCATCGCAAGCCCCCGGGCGCGCCAATCTGTAATGTTTAACGCATTCAACAAGCCCGGCCCCAATGTTGCCCCTAAAATACCGGTCAAAATAACGAAAACGGCGGTCAGTGAAGCTATACCCCCGGTCATTTCAGAAATCCCCATGGCAATAGGTGTGGTAACGGATTTTGGAGCCAACGACAGCAAAGTTACCTTCGAAGCCCCAAAAAGACGGGCAATGCCAATGGCGCTGAAAATCGCCGTCATAGATCCGCACAACAACGCAACCAAGATAATGCCGAACGACGCTTTGACCTTTTGAAACTGCTGATACAAAGGCACTGCCAAAGCCACCGTTGCTGGGCCAAGCAAAAAATGGATGTATTGCGCGCCTTGGAAATAGCCACCGTAATCAACATCCATCATCAATAATATGGTGACTATAATAGAAATTGCGATCAGTACCGGGTTTAATAACGCATTCATGTTTGATTTGTGATAAATCCACAAACCACATTGATATGCCGCCAACGTTAAGGTCAAACCCAACAGCGGGGATGAAGCAAGGTATGTCCAAATATCAGTCATGATCTGGTGCTTCCCCGTCTTGCCCAAGCTTGGACATGACCACAGCCGTCACCGCAATCGTGACAAGGGTGCTGATGACCAACGCCACCGAAATGGCCACCCCTTCAGATTTAAGCAGATGAAAATGCACCACCACACCAACGCCCGCAGGAACAAAAAACAAAGCCAGATGTTTCAACAAGCCATTGCCCGTATCGCGTAAACCTGCCGGCAAATTGCCGCGAACAAGCAACGTCACAAACAATAAAGCCATACCGATAACCGGGCCAGGTAACGGTAAACTTAAGCCTTTGGATATCACTTCACCCACCAATTGGTAAGCCAGCAATACGGTGATAAAACCAAGTGTCATAGGTTCCTCAATAAAGACGCATGGACTTTTTGTCCAACGGACACTAAGAAAGAGGTAGATTCATAGCACTTAGAGACAGGTTCGTACCGTGAAATATATCAGCACCCGGGGAAATGCTCCCAAATTAGCCTTTGATGACGTTCTGTTAACGGGTTTGGCCCGTGATGGAGGCCTTTATTTGCCGGAGACGTGGCCGACATTTTCGCCCGATGAAATCACCGCCATGAAAGGCATGTCTTACGAAGACGTGGCCGTCAAAGTGATGCTGCCTTACGTCGAAGGAGCTGTTGATGAGGCTGACCTTGTCAAAATCGTAAAAGAAACCTATGCCGTATTCGAAGGCGAAGACCCAGCTCCCATCAAACAATTGGGCGAAAACGAATATGTTTTAGAATTATTTCATGGCCCCACCTTGGCTTTCAAAGATTACGCGCTTCAGTTCTTAGGCCGTATGTTTGATCATGTATTAGCCAAACGAAATGCAACCTTGACCATTGTTGGCGCAACGTCAGGTGATACCGGATCAGCCGCAATTGAAGCATGTCGTGACCGGGATGCCATTGAAATCTTTATTTTACACCCCGAAGGGAAAGTGTCAGATGTTCAACGGCGGCAAATGACCACAGTGTTAAGTGATAACGTCCACAACATCGCCTTAAAAGGCAATTTTGATGATTGTCAAAACACCGTCAAAGCTTTGTTCGCCGATGAACCGTTTAGAGATTCCGTGCACCTGTCTGCCGTAAATTCTATTAACTGGGCCAGAATTATGGCGCAAGTGGTCTATTATTTTTGGGCTGTGTTGAAAGTTGCAGAACCCGGAAAGCCCGTCAGTTTTTCTGTCCCTACCGGAAACTTTGGTAACGTCTTCGCAGGCTATGTTGCCAAGCAAATGGGATTGCCCATTGATCGTTTTGTGGTCGGAGCCAACGCCAACGATATCCTAATTCGGTTCATCGAAAGCGGGCGCATGGAAAGCAAACACGTTCTTGAAACGTCAAGCCCGTCCATGGATATTCAAATTTCCAGCAATTTTGAACGGTTCATGTTTGAAATGCTAGACCGCGATGCAAACGCTTTATCAGCCTTGATGGATCAATTCAAAGCCACAGGAACATTTACCGCAAGCGATGAGCTGATGAACCGCATCACAGCCATCATTGACGGTGAACGTTTTGATGATGAAGCGACGGCTAAATTAATAGGCAAGGTTTACGCCGATACGCGTTATTTATTGGATACCCATTCTGCCATTGGGGTGGGTGCGGCGGGGGCTCGGCGTGGTGACCCCAGTGTGCCCATTGTGGCCTTGGCCACCGCACACCCGGCAAAATTCCCCGATGCTGTCAAAACCGCATCCGGCGTGCATCCAGACTTGCCAGAATTTCTATCCGACCTATATGAACGCCAAGAACGTTTTGACGTTCTGGAAAACAGCTATGGAACGATCAAAAGCTATATCGAAGCCCAATTGAAAGAGCGTCAGAAATTTTGACAAAATCTATTCGTATCACCCAGCTCGACAACGGTATCCGTATCATTTCAGATCAAATGACACGGGTTGAAACAGCTTCGGCAGGCGTATGGATCGAAGCCGGGGCTCGTCATGAAACGTCCAAAATGAACGGCGTTTCTCATATGTTGGAACATATGACCTTTAAGGGCACCAAGAAACGTTCTGCCCAAGCCATCGCCGAAGACATTGAAAACGTTGGAGGGCACCTCAACGCCTATACGTCACGTGAAAACACTGCCTATTTTGCCAAGGTCTTAAAAGAAGACTTAGATCTAGCCATTGATGTGGTCGCCGACTTGGTACAAAACGCGACCTTGGATGCGCATGAATTAGAACGCGAACGCGGCGTAATCTTGCAAGAAATCCACCAAGCCCAAGACACCCCTGATGATGTCATCTTTGAATTGTTTCAAGATTCCTGCTTTCCAAACCAAGCCCTAGGCCGCCCGGTGCTTGGCCCCGCCCAAGGGGTCCAAGACATGCCTCGTTCCCATATTATGGATTACATGCACAATCATTACCTTGGCCAAGGCATGGTTTTATCGGCGGCTGGAAATTTTGAACATGACCGCCTAGAAGACTTAGCCAAACGCCACTTTTCCAGCCTTGGAACCGGCAAGGGCGATGATTATACACCCGCAAAATACGTTGGCGGCGATATGCGCGAAACCCGTGACATTGAACAGATTCACTTAATTCTTGGCTTTGAAGGCTTGACCTATACGGATGACGATTTTTATGCGGCATCGGTCATGTCGATGATATTGGGCGGCGGCATGTCTTCGCGGTTGTTCCAAGAAGTGCGCGAAAAAAGAGGGTTGGTATATTCTATTTATTCTTTCTTGGCACCCTATGCGGACACGGGATTATTCGGAATTTATGCCGGAACCGGAGAAAAAGAAGTAACCGATCTGATTCCGGTGGTGTGTGATGAAATTGGTAAAATCAGCCAAGCTATTGATGAACATGAATTACAACGTGCCAAAACACAAATGAAGGCTTCTCTTTTGATGAGCCTTGAAAGCACGTCTTCAAGGGCCGAGCAAATGGCCCGCCAATTGATGGTTTTTGGACGTGAAATTCCCACATCTGAATCTGTTGCTAAGATCGAGGCCGTTGATAGCCAAGCCATCATGCGGGTTGCCAAACGCATTTTTTCTACCGACCCCACCATTGCGGCATTGGGCCCAATCAAAGGCGTTGAAGATTTTGATAAAGTCAAAAACAGGCTTTGTTAAACAAAGCCTAGGCGTTTAAGCATGACCTGCGGTTTCGCTAAGAAGGCTAAGGTCAATGCCTAGCTTGTTTATGGCGCCTTTCCATTTAGCGTCAAGATCGTTTGCAAAAACAATTTCCGGGTCGGCTTCTACGCTCAACCAGCCATTTTGTAAAATTTCACTATCCAGCTGTCCCGGCCCCCACCCGGCATAACCCAAAACCAACAAGGTTCGTTTTGGCCCCGCCCCATGGGCTATATCCTTTAAAATATCCAAGGTTCCGGTTAAAGCGACATGGCTGTCCACAACCAAAGTGCTTTCATGAACATATTCGGGACTGTGCAAAACGAAACCGCGACCTTGTTCAACGGGTCCGCCCAATTGTATTTTGATGTTTTCGGTTGAAGGTGTTGCTGGAATTTCAAGCTGATTTAACAATTCTGGCATACTGATTTCATCCATGGCTTGATTGATAACCAAGCCCATGGCACCTTCTTCGCTGTGGGCGCACACATAAATAACTGTCTTGGCAAAACGAGGATCAGCCATTCCAGGCATCGCCACCAACAAGTGACCAACTAAATAAGGTGTTTCAGAAGTCAAAATCGTCATGAATAAGCCTTCACAATCTTCATGTTCAAGACATCCATATTATGACATAAATTAACATATATCAAAATCCAACGATCGCCATACCACTGACACATTATATTTTTAGGTTGTAAAATCAGATAATCCCGGAAAATCATGTTTAAAAATATTCTGCTGTTCCTCATATATGGCTTTGCCAGCCTCAGTTTTGTTTCAAATGCCCAAGCTGCCACATCTGATTGGGCAAAAACGGATCATTCCCAACTTCGCCTAATCAGCCAGACGAACACAGCCGGTCACGACCCAAAAATAACCTTGGGGCTGCATTTCAAACTTAAAGACCACTGGAAAATTTACTGGCGTTCCCCTGGCGACGCAGGTTTTCCCCCTGCGGTTGAATGGTCCGGTTCCAGAAATGTCCAAAATTCAGCCATTGAATGGCCCGTCCCTAACCGGTTTTCAATTTTAGGGTTTGAAACCTTGGGTTATACGAACGAAGTGGTATTGCCCATAACCGTGATCGTCAAAGAACCCGGTGTGGCCGTAAAATACAAAGCACAAATCAGCTATCTGGCATGCGCCGAGGTTTGTGTTCCTCATGATGCTGAGCTTACCCTTGCCTTGCCTGCGGGCGCCACGACCCCATCCCCAGAAGCCCAGCTTATAAATCGTTTCCAAATGCAAGTCCCAAGGCCGGGTCCATCCATGGGGCTAAATCTTAAAGATGTGCAATTCAAAGCCGACAGCGAAAAATCTGATACTGGCTCCTTGATGGTCACGGCATCATCCGTTCAGGCATTCCAAAAACCTGACATTTTCGTCGAAGGTTCGGACATGTTGGCATTTTCAGCGCCCGAAGTTTCTTCCAGTACGGACGGCACATTGGCGATGATGAAAATCCGCGTTGAAGGCTTAAAAGGGCTAAAATCACACTTCACCGACACCCCTTTAACCCTAACCTTGGCTGATGGTCTACGCAGTGCTGAATTTCAAGGCGCCGAAGCAATCTCAGCCACCGCAGATATGTTAGCGTTAGCCGATGAAATGCCGCGTAATCGCACGGCTCCCGGCCCATCATTGATTGTAATGTTGGGCCTAGCCTTATTGGGCGGGTTGATTTTGAACCTTATGCCGTGTGTTTTGCCCGTATTGTCGATCAAGGTTTTAGGCATGATCAGCTACGGCGGTGGACACGACCGAACCGTGCGTCTAAATTTCTTGGCCAGTTCTGCAGGTATCATTTCATCATTTTTGGCCTTGGCTGGGATTCTGATCGTGTTGAAATCCGCAGGCGTTGCCATTGGTTGGGGAATTCAATTCCAACATCCTTGGTTTTTGGTGGCGATGGCGATGGTCGTAACTTTGTTCGCCTGTAATCTTTGGGGATTCTTCGAAGTCCATCTACCCGAATCCGTGGCTGAAATTGGCGCCCACGAAACTCATGTCCATGGTCTTGGCAAGCACTTTCTGACCGGAGCCCTGGCAACTTTGTTGGCGACCCCGTGTTCGGCTCCTTTTTTGGGTACCGCCGTGGGGTTTGCCTTGGCCAGAGGAAGCGGTGAAATATTGATGATTTTCGCAAGCCTTGGCATTGGTTTAGCGGCCCCGTATTTGTTAATTTCTGCCTATCCTAAGTTTGCCACCATGATGCCTAAACCGGGACATTGGATGGTCATCCTAAGACGTTTTTTAGGGTTTACCCTTGCCGCCACAGGAGGATGGTTGGTGTCGATTTTGGCTATCCAAGTCAATGATGTCGCTGCCGCCGTGATTGCATCCATAATGGTGACTGTTGCTGTTATGTTATACGTTCACAAACGATTGCATCGTCGTTATGGGCGTTTAGATTGGATCGCTGTTGCCGTGCTTTCCGTATTAGCCTTTGGCGTACCGGGCACCATCACCATCACCCAAAGCGGCAGTAAAGCTTCAACGGCAAAACTAGAAGGTTTGTGGAAGCCCTTTGACGAACGTAAAATCAAAGCCTTGATCCGTGAAGATCACGTCGTCTTTGTGGACGTAACCGCCAAATGGTGCATCACATGCCAAGTCAACAAGGCCCTGGTTCTCAGTAAAGGTGAAACTTATATCCGCCTTAGCGATCCAGATCTCGTCGCTATGCAAGGCGACTGGACCAAGCCCAGCGAGGTCATTTCAACGTATCTGGCTTCATTTGGGCGTTACGGTATTCCCTTTAATGCGGTCTATGGTCCCGGAGCACCGGATGGCATTGCCCTACCTGAATTGTTGACACAAAAAGTCGTCTTAGAGGCGATCGACCAAGCGTCTAAGACGCACCCTTGATTTTTGCCGGTACCACACTCATCTATCCTAAGAAACGCGAACCTTTTCAGGAGAATTCAAATGACCATCAAAGCCGGAGATACCTTTCCAAGTGGCACCCTTTATGAAATGACAGCGGAGGGACCAAGCGGTGTTTCCACTGACGATGTTTTTGCCAACAAAACCGTTGTATTATTTGCACTTCCCGGTGCGTTTACCCCAACTTGTTCAGCGCAACATTTGCCCGGATATGTCGCTTTGGCGGACCAAATCAAAGCCAAAAGTGTTGATGAAATCATCTGTTTTGCGGTCAATGATGTCTTTGTCATGGGGGCTTGGGGCAAGTCTCAAAATGTCGGCGACAAGGTGCGCATGATGGCCGACGGTAGCGGTTTGATCACCCAACAACTGGGCTTGGAACTTGATTTAATTGAGGCGGGCCTTGGCACCCGATGCCAACGTTTTGCCATGGTCGTTGAAAATGGAACCGTAAAATCCATCGACGTCGAAGCCCCAGGCGAATTTGAAATTTCCAGCGCCGCGCACCAATTGTCCCGGCTATAATACGGCTAAGGTGATGGGTGTGATGTTATGGCAATGGCGCCATAGAACGTCGCATTGGGTGTTCGAGCTTCGTGCTTTTTGATTCTGCCAAGCAACTGTTGTGCTTGGGCTGACAACGCATATTTTTCCACGCCCTTTGCTGTTTCGGCGCGATAGGTCAATATCGAGTGTAATTCCCTAAGCTTGTGAACATATCCCTCGCTAACCGTGCTGGCTCCGTCGGTACTTAACATTTTAACCTCCTTCGCGACTTGTTAAGAACAACTCAAAAAATGCCCCCCCTATTTTCATCCCCTTTTTGGAACATGAACTTAATGAAAGTAAGGCAACCTTGATTGTTTATACCATAGCGTGTTGATAGTATAAATTATAAAACCATGAAAATTTTGTGACAAGTCGGTCCCATGTCAGAACTTAGGAAATGGTCGTATAAAAACAGCGCCCACTTTTTAACTAAAGCACCTGACTATCTTTAAATTGGGTAATGGCAAGCCTTGCGATTTCATCACACCGTTCGTTTTCGGGGTGCCCTGAATGACCTTTGATCCAAAACCATTCAATACTATGGCCCTTCAAAGCTTCGTCTAAGCGTTGCCACAAGTCTTGGTTTTTAACCGGTTTTTTAGACGCGGTTTTCCATCCGTTGCGTTTCCAACCGTGCATCCATTTCGTGGTGCCATCTTTGACATAAGTGCTGTCAGTATGAATGTTGACCCGGCCCACCCCCCGTTTAAGACTTTCTAGGCCAATAATCGCCGCCATTAGTTCCATACGATTGTTTGTGGTATCTTTTTCAAAGCCTGAAAATTCCTTTTCGGCTCCCTTCCAACGCATCACCACCCCCCAACCACCGGGTCCTGGATTCCCGCTGCAAGCCCCGTCAGTATAGATATCAACGGCATCCTCGATGCTCATTTTACATCCAATCCGTAAGCGCTGGGGCCTTTAATGCCTTGGTGAAACCGTAAAATTTGCAAATATTTTTTAGGATTTTTGGGTGTCACCAAAGCCCCTGGGGGCGTATTCAGCCAATCAAAAAGCCGGGTTAGCAAAAATCTCATGGCCGCTCCGCGTGCCAAAATTGGCAAAGCGTTGAATTCCTCATCGCTTAAGGGACGTACTTGGCCGTAACTGTTCAATAATTTTTTAGCCTTGGTAACGTTAAAGCTACCGTCTGGCTCGAAACACCATGCATTCATACACACCGCGATGTCATAGGCCAAAATATCGTTACAAGCGAAATAAAAATCGATCAAACCTGATAACCGTTCGCCTCGAAAGAAAACATTATCTGGGAAAAGGTCCGCGTGAATAACACCACGTGGCAAATGCGTCGGCCATTCGGCTTCTAATTGGTCCAATTCAGCCATCAATTCCGCCGTAATGCCGCTGATCACTTCGTCGGCTCGCCCCTCACATGACTGTAAAAGCGGTCGCCAACTTTGAACGCTTAGGGCATTATCACGGGTTAAATCGTAATCCACACCTGCGGTGTGCATTTTCGCCAAAGCATGTCCCAATTCACAGGTATGATAGGCTTCGATTCGCCTAGGCCACTGGCCCAACAAGAAAGAAACCACCGCAGCATTTTTGCCCGCAATTTTTTTAAGGATATTTCCATCCTGCGCGCGAACTGGTTTTGGACACGGGATGTCATGCGTATTTAAATGTTCCAGTAGCCCCAAAAAAAACGGCAGGTCATCCGGATTCACCCTTTTTTCATAAAGCGTTAGAATATACGAGCCCGTTTCCGTTGAAAGCAAAAAATTAGAATTTTCAACCCCTTCGGCAATGCCTTTGCACGACAGCACTTCGCCAAGATCATACAAATTCGCAAATTTTGTCAGCTCTTCGTCAGCCACTTCGGTGTATACAGCCATTTTCTTGCCTATTTAATTGGTGTATCGTTAGGGGTCTGGCAACCATTAACAGATAGTATGCCAGTTATAAAAAAAAAAATAAGGAATTCGAATGCGTGTGCTTGGGCTCTTGAGCATTTCGACGGTCATAATTGGTTTATTTCCTTCCACCTCAGCGTGGGCGGGGGTGAACGATGCTGAATTTTTGATGAACGCCGAAGGCCTTGCTACGTTTGACACCGCTGCAGGCACCCCCATGGAAGACCTGAACAGCCCCGCGCCAATCAAATCATATTCGGCTAATCTTATCCGAAAAATCCAGCAAGGCCTTGCTGACCAAGGGTTTTTCTTAGGCGCCATTGATGGACGTTTTGGCCCCAAGACAGCATCTGCTATTCGGGCTTATCAAAAAAGCGCTGACCTTTTTATTGATGGTATCCCCACCCCACAACTGTCATTAGACTTGGAAACAGGTGGCAAAGTCGGCGTGCTTTTAAAACGTTTAAAAAAATCACGTGATCGCGCCACCAAATCCGCACGCGAATCTCTGTTGTCTAGACCAGAAACTCGCAATTTAATCCAAGGCACCAACGACTTGGCCAAAGCCCCCCGAAACGCCAAGCTTTGTATGGAAAACCCTGAACCTCGGTGTCTTTTGCTCGAAGCATCAATCAGTGCGGGTAACATTGAAAAATCGGAAATGCGCGACTGGGCTTTGGGTGAAATTTTGACGTCTCAAGCCAAGGCAGGGCTTGCCGTCGATGCCTTAAGTACCACCCGGCGCATACATGACCCGCGCTTGATTATGGTCGCTTTGCGCGACATTGCAAAGGCTCAGGTCAGCTCAGGTGATTCCGAATCCGCCCTTGCCGCCGTGGATATTATTCCCGATTTAGAACAACAAGTTGAAGCTTATGTCGCCATCGCGGAAATCCAAGCCAACCTTGGCCAGATTGACGCCGCTGCTAAAACCAGCTCTCATCTTATCCAATATGTACGACGTATTAAATCACCCTTAACCAAAATTACGTTCCGCACCCGCGTTGCCGTCATTGTGTACAAGGCTGGTTTTAAAAAGCTGGCATTGCAACACATTCAGTCAGCTAATGACTTGATCCGTTCCATACGGTCCAATAAAGATCGTGACGAAGGCATGCGATACATTGCTGGTGCTTATGCCGAAACCGGCAATCCAAAAAAAGCTATGGACGTTCTTAAGCATGTTAAAAATGGAGCGGATGATGTCCCCGTGTTGATAGCCGCCGCCACCGGGTTGGCCCAGGCCGGGTCATCTGACGAAGCCTTGATCACCGCAGAAAGCATTGAGGCCGTCCGTTATCGTGCTTTGGTGCTTGCCCGCATTGCCGCGTACCAAGCGGGTGCGGGCGATATAAAAAGTGCCCGAAAAACCTTGGACAAATCTTTAGCTGCGGCGAAAACCATTCGTTTTCCATTCGCCAAGGCTTATGCTTTTTCTCGTATTGCCCTAGCCTTAAATGATGTCAGCATCAGCAATGGTGAAGATCAAAAGATGTTAGAAGAATCCTTAAACACCACGGCCCTTATCAAAGATGAACGCCTTAAGGCTCATATTTTCTGGACCATTGCCGACCAACGCAGAAATACGACAGACATATCCGGTTCTGAATTGGCAAAACAAAAAGCACTATCGGCAACGGACGATATCAAAAGCCCATTTTCACGCGTTTGGATGTTATGCGACATTGCCGAAGAACGCGCTCAACGCAAAGAAATAGATTCCGCGTGGAGCTTGTTTAACGAAGCGCTTCTTGAAGCAAAATCCATTTCTCATCCATGGGGCCGCGCGCGCGCCTTAAGCAAGGTTGCCTCAACCATGACCATATTGGCGGATCATTCCGGCAAAATCCCCGCTCGCCCATAGATTCTTGTGTCCTGGCCAGATACTCACTAAAGTGCTTTCGTACTTTATGTCTTAACCTGTGTTGGAGCCTCTTCGTGGACGAACCAATTTGTAACTCAAAAGCCCCCTACGCCATAGACGTCGAAGAAGGCAAAACATACTATTACTGTGCCTGTGGACGCTCCCAAAAAGAGCCTTTTTGCGATGGTTCGCACAAAGGAACCACCTTAAAACCTCTGCTTTGGACAGCAAAAAAAACAGGCCCTGCTTTTTTCTGTGGTTGCCGCAAAAGCAAGACAACACCTTTATGTGACGGGGCCCATGCCGATATTTAAACCTAGATGTTCGAGCTTCATGAAAACCAGCTTCAAACTCGCTTTGTCGAGTTTATTTGCTTTAAGCTTAGCGGCTTGTGCGGGCCAAAGTGCCCTCCCCCCGCCATGCCCATCTATCCTCATACCCAAGGATGGGGCTAAATTAACCCGCTTCAAACCTGGACCGGGCCGTGACATCATTGATGTTTTGCACGAAGAAAGCATGACTGGGTTTGCTTCGGCATGTGAATACAATATTGATGAAACGGGCACCGGGGATCTGACCGTTTGGGTGGCACCGACGATCAAAAGCAACACCGGCGCCGCGAACATACAAAAAAAAGCGGCATTTGAATATTTTATTGCCGTGATCGACGATCAAAAGAAAGTTTGGGACAAGCAGAATTTTAAAGTGGAAATTTCGTTTGAACAAAATATGAACCAAGTTTTATGGCAAACTAAAAACCCAAATAGCATCATGATTCCCCTTAAGGCTGGAGAATCGGGCGATAAATATTCTATATATATTGGCCTGCAACCCACTCGGGATGAGCTTTTATACCAAAGAAATCAACATTAAATTGAACGCCTTGACCTAGGCCTTGGGTTGATTATGATGAGCGCAGGTCAATGATCAGTGCTGTGGTCATGGGCTTTGGATATTAACTAAAATATTGGTTACCTCGATTTAAGCCACGACGGGAGAGACTGAGCCCGGCTTTCAAATAGCAAAATCAGCGCCGAAGGAGCAACCACCCCGGAATCTCTCAGGCAAACGGACCGTCGTGGCGACGAGGCTCTGGAAAGTAGGTGGCTTGTTTTGCCCCTCACCGAAGATGTAACCCGAATTTCGGGGAATCTTTCAGGTTCCGAGACAGAGTGGGGCAACACTTAAGCCTATGGTGGCGAAGTGATTGCTAGATTCTGTTAGGAAATTTGATGTCTCAATTTACAAACGATACCGACCACAACCTTCTTTTAACGCCTTTGAATTCTCTTCACCGGGAACTTGGGGCAAAAATGGTGCCTTTTACGGGTTACGCCCTGCCAATCCAATACCCTTTAGGCATTTTAAAAGAACACCTTCATACCCGTGCAAGCGCTTCACTATTTGATGTTTCGCATATGGGGCAAGCTTTTTTGATGGGCGATCAAGCCATCGAAGCCTTTGAAAGTTTAGTCCCCGGTGATTATCAAGTCTTAGCCGAAGGCAAAACACGGTACACGGTGTTGCTGAATGAAGATGGTAAAATCATGGATGATTTAATGGCAACCCGTATCCCGGGCGGTCTATATATAGTGGTGAATGCCGCCTGCAAAGACCAAGATTTTGCCCACATCAAAGCCAATACCCAAGGCCGTGCAACCCTTGACATCCTTAAGGATCGTGCATTGCTAGCGATCCAAGGTCCAAAGGCCGGAGACGTTTTGGCCCGTTTAGCACCCGATACTGCCGAAATGACATTCATGACCTTTCGTGAGGTTGATATTGCGGGCATCCCTTGTTTTGCCACCCGGTCTGGTTATACCGGCGAAGACGGCTTTGAAATTTCCGTCGCTTCGAACCAAGCTCGTGAGCTCGCCCAAAAATTACTAAGCGAACCAGAAGTCGAGCCCGCCGGTTTGGGCGCGCGCGACAGCTTGCGTTTAGAAGCTGGATTATGCTTGTACGGTCACGATATCACCACCGACACAACACCCGTAGAGGCTGATCTTAAATGGGCGATCAACAAACGCCGCCGCGAACAGGGTGGTTTTCCCGGAGCGGACATCATTTTAGACCAGCTTGCAAACGGCACAGAACGCATCCGCGTTGGCATTTTGCCCGAAGGCCGCGCGCCCGCACGCGAAGGCACTGAAATTCAAAACATGGACGGTCAAACCATTGGCATTATCACCAGTGGAGGGTTTGGCCCATCCGTTGGTGGCCCTGTCGCCATGGGATATGTTCAAACCGCATTCGCCACCCCCGACACGGCTGTAAAACTTATTGTCCGCGGCAAAGCATTGACAGCAAAAATTGTCAAAATGCCCTTTACGCAAAAAACCTATAAAACGCAATAATCGCAATACGAAAAGGACCAAACGAATGACCGTAAAATTTACCGAGGACCACGAATGGATTTCCATCAATGGTGATATCGCCACCGTTGGCATAACCGAACACGCTATTGAACAGCTTGGTGATTTGGTGTTCGTCGAAGTGCCCGAAGCTGGCCGAACGATTGCCAAAGGCGAAGAAGCCGCCGTAGTCGAATCCGTCAAAGCAGCTTCTGAAGTGTACGCCCCTGTTTCAGGCGAAATTGTCGATGGAAATTCAGCCATTGCAGATGATCCCGCAGGTGTTTCTGGCGATCCAGCAGGGAACGGCTGGTTCTTTAAAATTAAGCTATCTGACCCGTCTGAATTGGACGGCATGATGGATGCAGAAGCTTACAAAGCCCACACCGAATAGGTAGTTTTCGGCCACTCTTTAAGGAAATGTACTGATGCGTTATTTGCCGCTTACCGATGCTGATCGTAGTGAAATGCTTTCAGAAATTGGCGCTAAGTCCAGCCAGGACATGTATTGCGATGTTCCGGACCAGGCCATTTTAAAAACGCCTACTGATTTACCAAACCACGCCACAGAAATGGGCATCGAAAAAACCATTAAAGGCATGGCGGCAAAGAATTTATCCCCCGCTACGGCGCCGTTTTTTTTGGGGGCGGGGGCTTACCAACACCATGTGCCAGCGGCCGTAGATCATTTGACACAAAGGGGAGAGTTTTTAACCGCATACACACCGTATCAACCTGAAATTTCCCAAGGCACATTGCAATACTTGTACGAATTTCAAACCCAAGTGGCGCAGTTAACGGCTATGGATGTCGCTAACGCTTCCATGTATGATGGCGCCACGGCGTGCAGCGAGGCGGTCTTAATGGCTGGGCGGGTAACCCGTAAAAACCGTGCTGTTTTGGCCGGAGGCTTGCACCCCCATTACCGCGAAGTTACGGACACCAACGCGCGTTTTTTAAACATTGAATTGGTTGGGCCAGATGCTGACCCCACACATGCGGCTTATCCCGCCAGCGTCATTGACTTGATCGATGACCAAACGTCTTGTGTGGTGGTGCAAACCCCTGATCTTTTCGGACGCATCATTGATTTAAACCCCATTGCCGAAGCCGCCCATGCCAAGGGGGCTTTGCTGGTCGCTGTGACGACAGAAATCATTTCTTTAGGATTGTTGGAAGCCCCCGGAAACCAAGGCGCCGACATCGTCGTTGCCGAGGGTCAATCCTTGGGCAATGCGTTAAGCTTTGGCGGACCTTATGTTGGGTTATTTGCCACTCGGTCTAAATTCTTGCGCCAAATGCCGGGGCGAATTTGCGGAGAAACCCAAGACGTCGAAGGCCAGCGCGGTTGGGTTTTGACCTTAAGCACCCGCGAACAGCACATTCGCCGAGAAAAAGCGACATCGAATATTTGCACCAATTCTGGCTTATGTGCCTTGGCCTTTACCATTCATGCCTCGCTATTGGGGGAACAAGGCTTGAACCGTCTTGCCCGTATTAATCACGCCAACGCGTGTATGCTGGCTGACAAATTAGCTTTGCTTGACGGCATCGAAGTCTTAAACGACAGCTTTTTTAACGAATTCACGGTAAAACTTAACAAACCTGCAAATGATGTTGTAAATGCCCTTGCCGACAAAGGCATTTTGGCTGGCGTTCCCCTTTCCAGACTTTTACCTGACCGGGATGACCTTACCAACATGATGTTGGTCACCGCCACCGAATGCACAACGGATCAAGACGTGAATGCGCTTATAACCGCCCTAAAGGAGGTTTTGTAATGACTGATCACTCTCAAGGACGGAGCAATGTTCCGGTCGGTGGCTCAATGCCTCAAAGCCGTCAAACTATTAGCGGCTCAAAAGGGCTTGAATTTGCCGAACCTTTGATCTTTGAATTGGGCCAAGTTGATCGTTGTGGCGTTGACTTTGATGACGTGGAAATTTCGTCTGATCGTTTGAATGGGCAACGCCGTAAGGAGGCCGTTGGATGGCCGGGATTAAGTGAACCACAAGTGGTGCGTCACTATACCCGGTTAAGCCAAAAAAATTACGGTATCGATTCCGGATTTTACCCCCTTGGCTCTTGCACTATGAAACATAACCCAAGGGTTAATGAAAAAATGGCACGGTTGCCAGGGCTTGGGGACATTCATCCCTTACAACCCGAATCAACAGTCCAAGGCGCGTTGGAATTAATTGACACCTTAGCCCATTGGTTAAAAACATTGTGCGGTATGCCCGCCATTGCCATGAGCCCCGCCGCCGGAGCGCACGGCGAGTTGTGCGGCATGATGGCTATTAAATCAGCGATCCAAGCCCGTGGTGAAGCCGCTACCCGCACCCGCGTATTGGTTCCCGAAAGCGCTCATGGCACTAACCCAGCCTCGGCGGCGGCTTGTGGTTTTTCTGTGGATACCATCCCCGCAAATGAACAAGGGCGCGTTGACCTTGATGCCTTTAAGAAAAAGCTTGGGGATGATGTCGCAGGAATCATGCTGACCAACCCCAATACATGCGGCCTGTTTGAAAGCGACATTATCAACATAGCCGATGCTATCCACGATGCAGGTGGTTATTTTTACTGCGATGGGGCCAATTTTAACGCCATCGTCGGACGCGTACGTCCCGGCGACCTTGGCATTGATTGCATGCATTTGAATTTGCACAAAACCTTTTCCACCCCGCATGGCGGCGGCGGCCCCGGTGCTGGGCCTGTGGTGTTGAGCGAAGCTCTGGCTTCTTTTGCCCCTTTGCCTTATGTCGTGCATGACAAAGACCATTACTCAATCATCGAACACACCGCACATTCTGATGCTCAACCCTTTGGTCGCTTAAAAGGCTATCATGGTCAAATGGGGGTTTTCATCCGCTCTTTGGGCTTTATTTTAAGTCATGGCGCGGATGGTCTTTTGCAAGCCTCAACCGATGCCGTCTTAAATGCCAATTACCTGCGGGTTAAGCTTCAAGATCAAATGAGCATTCCCTTCCCCGGCATGTGTATGCACGAAGTTCTATTCGATGACCGTTTTTTGAAAGATACGGACGTCAGCACACTTGATTTTGCCAAAGCCATGATCGACGAGGGGTTTCACCCCATGACCATGTATTTCCCATTGGTGGTTCATGGCGCATTGCTGATGGAACCCACAGAAAGCGAATCTAAAGACACGCTGGATTTGTACGTTAAAACTTTACGGGGCCTCATTGAGCACGCCCAAACAGGTGATTCTCAATTCTTTAAAAATGCGCCTATATTAACGCCAAGGCGACGGTTAGACGAAACTGCGGCCGCCAGAAAGCCTGTGCTTCGTTGGACACCTTGTCAAAGCATGGAATAAAAAACGGGCGCCTGAAACAAGGCTCCCGTTTCCAATTTCATCTTATAAAGTTCCGGTTTCACCTTATAAAAAGCCTTCGCCACCATCATCCGGCGGTGGCAAAAATTCAGCATCTTCGTCGTTGAACAGCTCGTCCATATAAGAAAACTCTTTACGCATACCGCGCCGGGAAAGCAACTTCCTTTGTACGGGTTCTGGAAAATCCGTAAACATAATAGCCCCGCGTTCAATCAAAACATCAATCAAATCTTCGATGACACGGATCAGACCCATGTCTGAATCCATCAATTCTTTTTGCGCGCGCTGTTCAGGACTTTCCGTTTGAAAAAAATGCTGAAGCGCTGGGTCGTTAGGGGATATTTCTTCCGCGCCTTCGACTGCCTCGCTTAGCACAGCAATAATATTGCCTTCTGCATTGCGCATTACATAAGTCATACGTCCCCCCCCCCCGCGATAATTTTCTTTATATTGAAAAGCTTAAACTGTTATTTAAATCAAAACAATGGGGCAAAATTAGCCAGCCCGTTTTTACCCACTTTTAAATGAAACGCTGGGGCATTGGTCATTCGGTCCTTTATGGCGCGGCTATAAGACCGTTTGGTATCCGTCGTTCGTGGCAGGTTAATGGGCACACCCGTTGCATCCAAGGCAAACAAACGACCGTCAAAACGTAATTTTTTCCACTCATCTGACGGCCATGTAAAGGCTGTAAAGTGGTACTTTCCTTGATGACAAGCGGCAACGGTCCAATAAAAACCCTTAGAAGAAAGCTCTAGCCCTACGTTTGGTGTTCCAAACACGTCCGCCGTCTTTAAATCTTGGACCAAGCTTTTAAGGTCAGATCCTGACACCCTTGTGTCAATCGTTTGGCCTTGCCACCGTTTCCAAATATTTTGTATGTCATCAACAATAAAATCAGAAGGGCTTAGATGGAAAACAATTCTCGAGTGCAGCGCCATAGAGCCTTGGTTTAGCTCGTAAATTCGCACTTGTTCGGTATATATGGCATTGTAAATCATTCTGTATCGATTGGGTGATCCTGCTTTACACGTATTTTTGAAATCACCGCCTTCAAGGAATGAAGCCCATTGAAACTTGCGCAATATGGGGCTGGAATCCACGCCTTTGGTGGCCGTGCACGCCGTTAATACAGCCCCACAAACCATAACCGAGATCATTTTGATCACGTTGGCTTTAGCCTTGCTGTTCAATAATTTCAAAATCATGGCTTACCTTTGCGGTTTTTCCCAACATGATAGAAGCGGAACAATAGCTTTCAGCCGACAAAGAAATCGCCCGTTCAACACGTTTGGCATCAAGCCCATGTCCAGTGACTTTAAAATGAACATGAATGCGGGTGAAGACTTTGGGGTGGTGTTCGGCGCGTTCCGCTTCAATTTCTGCAATGCAATCCGTAACATCTTGCCTGGATTTTTGTAATATGCTCATGACATCAATGGATGTGCACCCTCCCATGCCCAACAGCAACATTTCCATCGGGCGAACACCCTTGTTTTCGCCACCGAATTCGGGGGAACTGTCCATGGTGATGGTATGACCGCTATCGGGCGTACCTTCGAAAGCCATGCCGCCAACCCATTTAACGCGCGCTTGCATGTGGTTTCCTTAATTCTATAAATTGGAACTTAACCTTAATATGGTCTGACTTAAAATGCGATGCCTGATAAAAAACTTTTAACTTTAACGTTTCATGCCCATATCATTATTTATCTTATGGGTATGCACCTAAACAGGTTGGAATAAATGGGCAAAGGCCAAACACATATCAGTGATATTTCTTGTGCATGCGCGCCACAGGAATTAAACAAAGCCATCGCCACAATGCCTTGTATTTGCGGCGATAGAACGTTTTGTGGTGATTTGGATATTCGCATAGATACGAGCGGTATTTGGCATTACAACAAAGTCCCCGTGACTTGCCCCGACATGGTGAAGCTGTTGTCTTCAATGCTTAAGCTTGACGAAAAAGAGCAGCATTGGCTTGTCACACCAACAGAAGTCGGGCGCATTACGGTTGAAGATGCGCCATTTGTCATTGACGATTTTCATGTTTCAGGCCAAGGCGAAGAACAAATCATATGTGTCTGCACAAACACAGAAGATGTTGTCTGTCTTTGTGAAAAATCACCCTTGATCATAAAACCTAGCGCGGTAACGAATCAACTTTCGCCCTATATCATCATTGGCGAAGGGCTAAGCGCTAAAATCCCCCATGATCTTTTTGCTCAATTAAAAAAATTGGGGGCAACCCGCACCATTAATGATACTCAATCGTTTGGTCTTTGGAGTTCTTCTGCTTTTTTCTCCCTAGGCCCTAGGTTGACCACACATACCTGATGGCTGAAGAATGGCTTTCTCATCGTTTATCCCACAAAACCGACCTTGAACGCGGCGATCATGACCTCAATCCAGGTTTTTCTCTAAACCCGCAGTTACGAAGAGCCGCCGTTTTGGTGGGATTGGTCCAAAGGCCACAAGGGTTATGCGTCTTATTAACCCAACGCACAAATCATTTAGAACACCACCCCGGACAAATTTGCTTCCCCGGTGGACAAGTCGAAAAATCAGATCAGGATGCCACGGCCACGGCCCTTCGCGAAACGACAGAAGAAATTGGCTTATCAGAAAGTCACATCCGCATTGTCGGTGACCTAGACACCTATATTACCCGCACAGGGTTTACCATTGCGCCGGTGGTGGGGTTAATTCAACCGCCACTAAATTTATGTCTGGATGCTTTCGAAGTCGAAGATGTTTTTGAAATGCCGTTATCATTTTTATTAAATGCGGAAAACCACTGTAAACAACAACGTGAATTCCAAGGACAAATGTTATCTTTTTACGCCATGCCGTATGGTGACTATTATATTTGGGGGGCAACGGCGGGAATCTTAATGAATTTATATCAAGTCCTCACAGACGCCCCATAGACGCCATGCTCACAAACTGATAAATCATGAGCATCTTTTTCACAAATTTTGACTAAAGAGGTCTCTTGATGTTCCGTATGTTCATTACCTATGTTGTGCCATTGGTTTTGCCAACGCTCTTTTTTATGGTTTGGGCGGCTTGGGCGCGGCGAAAAATAGCTGCCACACACGCCACCGAAGAACAAGCTCAAGAAATAGTCGCCATTAAAACGCCTTGGTTCCGCTTGATTCTGGCGGGCATCGGGTTAATGGTTGTCGGGCTTTTGCTGTCGGTTTTGTTGGGCCCTAAAAACCCACCAAAAAACGTCTACCAAGCCCCCCATATCGTTGATGGAAAAATCGTACCGGGAAAATACGCCCCCAAATAGCGAAAGCGAAACATCGTGGAGCCAACTGGAAAAATCCCCTCTCAACCTTGGATGAGCTGGCCTGAAACACTAAAGGTGATGTCAGCCTTTGAACAAGCGGGTGAACAAGCCCGCTTTATCGGGGGATGCGTACGAGATTCCATTTTAAAACGCCCGGTCCAAGATATTGACATTGCCACCCCCGCCCAACCCGAACGGGTCATGGAAATCTTGGCGGCGAAAGGCATACATGTCATCCCCACAGGCATTGACCATGGCACCGTTACCGCCATCATTGATCACGAACATTTTGAAATTACGACTTTGCGCATTGACCATAACACCGACGGGCGACGAGCACAGGTAACCTTTACCGACGATTGGACCCAAGACGCTGCCCGGCGTGATTTTACCATCAACGCAATGTCGTGCGATTTGGACGGCAACATTTATGATCCCTATGACGGGCTCAAAGATCTCAGCACCGGATACATTCGTTTTGTTGGTCATGCCCATCAGCGCATAGAAGAAGACGTGTTACGCTTGCTTCGTTTTTTCAGGTTTCTCGCCGTATATGGAAAATACCCCGTCAACAGCGAAGCTCTTGATGCGTGTCACCAATTGGCCCCACGGCTGAACGAGCTTTCGGGAGAACGGGTGCGGGGCGAATTATTTCGTATTCTTATGGCCCGTAATCCCGCAACGACCTTTACTAAAATGAGGGCCGAAAGCGTTTTAAATCACATTTTGCCAGAAGCTGGCGATGTTGGGCGATTGCGTGCCTTAGCGTGGTTGATCGAATCGGGGGTGAAAATCGAAAACATCACCCTTGATCCAGTACGCCGCTTGGCCGCCCTGTTAAGCCCAAACTTACCGGCAAAGCAAGTCAAAGCCGTGGCAGAACGATTGAAATTTTCAAATGTGGAAAAAAAACACCTTCTTTTATTAACACACCCCAAAATCAACATTGATGTAAATATCAACGAGCGCGACCTGCGCAAGGCTTGTTATCTATTCAGTGGAGCCGTGGTGATGGAATTAGCCTTGCTTGCGTGGGCGGGCAAAGTCGGCCTTGAAGCTCGTATTCCCCAACCACAAACCCAAGCCTGGATCAAAATCGTCGAATACGCCCGAGATTGGAAAGAAATATCTTTCCCCTTGCGCGGTCGCGACGTCATCAATTTAGGGGTGCCACATGGCCCAGCCATTGGTAGCTGGTTGTCCGAAATACAGGATTGGTGGATAAGCGAAGATTTCCAACCTACCCAAAAAGATTGTTTTGAAGTCTTAAAAAAGCGTATAAAAGCATAAATACCGCCCTTAAGTGTGGTTACGACCCCCACCACAATGTAGTAGCGCAATCCATACCTTTTCTTGTATCTATAGGGACTGGAAAATACGTATATTCAAAAAAACTAATAAATCCAGTATCTAACAGGACGCAAAACACTGCACAATCGCAGTATTAAAAAAATTCTAATGTGAACCGTTTGTTATCGAATAACATTCGTTATCAAAAATCACAGGGAGCGAGACCCCATGCCAGCCGACCGCCCGCAACGAAAAACATTCCCGTGGATTCGGGCTTTCATAGGTACAGCCGTCGTCGGCGCCTTGATTGTTGTAGGGGCTCAAATTTTTGAGCAACAACTACATCCCGTAAAACCAGGCGGAACACCTCCACCACGTGTTCCAAATGCTGACTTCCCAACGGACACCTTTGATGGAAAGGATGTCACCCAGCCTATTAACTATTCGCACAAATTGCACGCAGGTGATTTGGGTATTAATTGCCTGTATTGCCATACGTATGCACGTCGTTCGAAAGTTGCTGGTATTCCGCCAACGGCGAAATGCATGGGTTGCCACACCGTGGTTGGTACGGAAAAACCAGAAATTCAAAAACTCACAGCAATGTGGAGCAAGGGCCAAAGTCCTGCGTGGAAAAAAGTCAACGATGTTCCCGACTTTGTCCACTTCAGTCACGAACGCCATCTACAAAGATTCTTGCTGAACAACAAGGATATGAACATCAAGGATTCTCCTGATGTTTGTGCCATGTGCCACGGTGATATGAATACTGTTGGTGTCGCAAAGAAAATGAAGCCGTTGACGATGGGATTCTGTGTCACTTGTCATGAAAAGAACAAGGGTCCTGCGGATTGTACCCGGTGCCACAAGTAAGCGCAGTCTTTGAATGAAGACATGTGGCTTCGAGGTGAAGGAAACATTATGAGCAAAACTAAAATTGACCGTAGAAATTTTCTGAAAGTGCTTGGTTTAGGTAGCGCTGGTGCTGCTTTAGCAGGTTGTGACATGCCAAGTTATGTTACTTCTGATGAAGGCAAAGAAAATATCTATTCTTACTTAGCTCCTGAGGAATATGTCATTCCAGGGATTGGCGTATGGTATGCATCCACATGCCAACAATGCCCGGCATCATGTGGTGTTCATGGCCGTGTACGGGAAGGCCGAGTGTTAAAACTTGAAGGCAACCCAGATGCATCTGTGAACAAAGGCAAAATTTGCCAGATGGGTCAGGCTGCCATTCAAGGTCATTTTCACCCTGAACGCATTGAAAACCCTTTAATCAATGGCCAAAAAGCCACTTGGGATGAAGCCTTAGCCTTGGTTGCCAAAAAATCAGGTGGAGCCGCTTGGCTCACTGGCGCGATGAGCGGCCATCAACGCGTTCTGATTGATGCCCATCGTACGGCTGGCGGTAATGCTCGTCATTATGCGGTTGAAGTCGTCAATGCTCGGCCTTGGGAAGATGCTTCTCTGGCAACGCTTGGCGATGCCAATCCAAACTTGCACATTGATAAAGCCCGCGCGGTTTTAGCGGTTGGTGCAGATTTCTTGGGCACATGGGGCAACCCCGTTAAATCCATGCGCGATTATGGTAACTTCCGTTCTGCACCGCGCGGCGTATTGATGTCCATTGAACCCGCCATGAGCATGACGGGCGCCAATTCCGATATATGGGTTACGGCAAGGCCCGGTTCAGAAGCAGCCGTTCTGATGGGTGTTGGGCATATTTTGACCACCAAACACGGCGTATCCGTAGCCGACATGCCAAGTGCTGCGTTGGCGTTCGCAGATATGACCCCGACCAAGGTTTTGGGCTTATCTGATGTTAAAGAAGAACAGCTGGCTAAAATTGCCGACACTTTGATGGCCAACAGCCCCTCGCTGATTTTGGCAAATGCCAACCACGATACGGCCAAGGTGGCGCAAGTGTTGAACATGATGCTGGGCAACGTGGGGCAAACATTAACCCCAAGCGCCGCAATCACTGCCGAAGCTTTGTTGCCCGTTACGGGTTCAAGCAAGGATCTGGTCGAATTTGCAATGGATGCAAAGGCTGGCAAAATCAGTTCTGTATTTATCTCTGGCACCAACCCCGTTTTCTTGGCGCCTTCGAAATTAGACATGGCTGGGGCGTTGGCTAAAGTCGGCTTTAAAGTTGCCATTGCTGATTTCCACGATGAAACGACAACGGCTTGCGATGTGGTTTTACCCGCATCCAGCGCTTTGGAAGCGTGGGGCACCCATGTTCCGGTCGACGGAAGCGATGCTGGAGAAGTTTACATTCAACAGCCGCTTATGGAAAACGTTCACGCAAACACACGCGGCCTAGGCGATATCTTATTAGCCGTTGCCAAGGGTGCTGGGGTTGATGGTTTGGCTGAATTTGAAGATTATTATGGGTATCTTCGCACCGCCGTCAGCGCCTTGATAGGTTCAGACCTTGAAGGTGACTGGAACAGCATTTTGCAAAAGGGTAAGGCTGTGACAGCCGTGAACCATTCTAACTTTAATGCTGGTGGCGACGTTGCCTTGGGCTTTAGTGAACCTGCAGCAAAAGCTGGCACGTTGACGTTGATAACATCTGCTCGCCAAGGCTTGTTTGATGGACGTCATGCAAACTTACCTTGGTTGCAAGAAGCACCCGATCAAATATCCAAGGCAGTGTGGGACTCTTGGGCAGAAATCCATCCCAAAACAGCCGCCAAAATTGGTGCAAAAGATGGCGATTACATCACCATCACATCAGCCAACGGTTCAATCACTACCCGCGTCTTTATTTACAAGGGCATTCATCAAGATGCCATCTCTGTTCCCATGGGGCGTGGGCATACAAATTACGGGCTTTACGCCAAAAACGGCGTCAATCCCCTAAGCCTTCTGGATGCATCATCCGGGGACCGACAAACTACTGAGCTGTTAAATTCCGGTGTTTCTGTGACGGTCAAGCCCACGGGCGACAATCGGCATTTGGTTCGCCTTATGGATGTCGACAGCCAACATGGTCGCAAGCTTGCCGCGACCATCACCGCAGATCAATTTGACCGCAACCAGGGGGGTGCTTAATCATGCCTTCACTTCTCGGCAATGTATTTAAAGGTTGGTCCGACTACTCAAAAGGAATTGAGCAGGGCGGCAACCAAAAATATGAACACATGTTTTCTATGTCCATCGATTTGGACAAATGCACGGGCTGTAACGCTTGTTCGACCGCTTGCTATGCTGAAAACAACTTAGCTTGGGTTGGTGAATATAAATTCGCCTCTCGTCAAAGCATGCATTGGATGCGCATCGAACGTTATTTCGATGAACCCGATGTGGGCTCTAGCGATCCAGAAAGTCTTGACCGTGGTGCGTCATTCTTGCCAATGATGTGTCAGCAATGTAATGCGGCGCCTTGCGAACCGGTATGTCCGGTGGCGGCGACCTATCATACGGTTGATGCTTTGAACGCTCAAGTCTACAACCGTTGTATCGGGTCTCGATATTGCGCGAACAACTGCCCGTTCCGTGTGCGTTACTTTAATTTTTATGACAATGCACCCACCGCTTGGCCTGCGCCTATGGACCAAGGTTTGAACCCTGATTTATCTGTGCGTTCAAAAGGTGTCATGGAAAAATGCACCTTCTGTATTCAACGTATTCGCGGAGCCAATGAAACCGCCAAACGGGAAGGCCGCGAACTTAAAGACGGCGATATCGTAACGGCATGTCAACAAACCTGTCCGACATCAGCCATTGTTTTTGGCGACTTGTTAGACAAAACAAGTGAAATTTCAAAAATTTGGAAACGCCAGCAGGTTAAGTTAGGCACATACAAACAAGAGAAAGAGAATAAGGACTTGCGCGGCTACCGCATTTTTGAGGAGCTAAACATCGAACCTAAAGTTCTCTATCTAGAACGGGTGAGGGAGGTCTAAGTCATGAGTGAGAACCATCAACACCTGACAAACGAACAAGTCAAAGACATCGATGAAAATATTGCTTGGGCGAAGATTAACAACGATGTTTTGAATTCCATGAAAAACCCACGCAAAGGCTATTGGGTGGCGTTAGTCCTTTCTGCGCTCCTTTTTGGAGTCATGATTTACGCAGAAGTTTACCAATACCGAAACGGTATGGGTGAAACCTTGTTGAACACATCTCATATGTGGGATTTGTACATCTCTAGTTTTGTGTTCTGGATTGGCATGAGCCACTCTGGCACCCTATTATCGGCTATTTTGCACTTGGTTCACGCAGATTGGCGCAAGCCCATCTATCGTTTCGCCGAAGCTATGACAACGTTTTCGTTGTTGACCGCTGGATTGTTCCCGGTCATTCACTTAGGTCGTGTTTGGAATTTTTACTGGGTTATGCCCTATATGTCCGACCGTGGCATTTGGCCGAATTTCCGATCTCCCTTGATTTGGGATGCGTTTGCGATCACGTCTTACCTGACCAGTTCAGTGTTGTTCTTGTACATTGGTATGATCCCAGATCTTGCCATTTGTCGTGATAACACGACAGGTTGGCGCAAAACCTTGTACACCTTCTTGTCCTTGGGCTGGCGTGGTGATGATCGTCAATGGCGTCATTTCCGCTTTACCTATTTGATGATCGCTTGTTTCTTGATTCCCTTGGCTGTGTCGGTTCACTCTATTGTGTCCATGGACTTTGCCATGGCAATCATGCCCGGCTGGCACGTCACAACATTCCCTCCATATTTTGTGGCTGGTGCGTTGTATTCCGGTTGTGCCGCGATTATCACATTGTTCGTACTGCTTCGTTATTTCTTCAAATTCGAAGAATACATGACAATGCCGATCTTGGACAAAGTCTGTAAGTTGACGTTCGTTATCGCCATGGTATGGACGTACTTGAACTTGATCGAATTTTCAGCCGTTTGGTATGGCCATGATATTCCATCCAAAGAAGTGTTGATTGCAAAGGCCACTGGCCCCTATTCCATCTTCTTCTGGGGTATGATGTTCTTTGGTTCGGTCTTGCCGTTCTCATTGCTCAGCAAAGCTGTTCGTCGCAACATGAAAATCATGTTCTTCATCTCTATTTTCTTAAACGTTGGTATGTTCTTGGAACGTTGGATGATTGTAACACCAACATTATCCATGGGGTATCATCCCCAAGGCTTTAACGTGATGTGGCCGGGCTGGGTTGAATGGGCCATGGTTGGTGGCAGCTTTGGCTGGTTTGGCTTGCTGTTCTTGGTCTTCGTTAAAGTGTTCCCTTGTGTGTCCATGTACGAAGTCAAAGAAATGGTCTATCACAGAAAGCGCACCACTTACGCTGATGTTGATGAAATGATGGAACTGCATTCAGGCGTGCCGGGTCCAGAGGCTCAAACCCAACAATCGGGAGGTGCGTAATATGTCTGGTCCAGCTAAAACAATTCAGCCAAAGACCAAAAGGGTTTTGGGACTGTTTGGGGACTTTGATCAAGCTTTTGAAGTGATTGCCGATATCCGTCATTATAAAGTTCCTGGCATCACCGTTGAAGACGTGACCTTGAAATCACCAATTGAACACCCCGAAATCGAAGAAGTTTTGGGTGAACGCACCTGCCATATTCCTAAATGGTCTTTCGCAGGTGGGGCCTTTGGTTTTTGCTTTGGTTTCTTCTTCCTTGCCAGTGCTCAGGCTAACTTTTTAGCCCAACCACAAGGTGGCAAGCCCATTATCACCATCCCTTCCAACATTGTGTTGGCTTATGAAATGTTGATCCTTTTTGGTGTGCTTGTCACATTGACCGGATTTATTTTAGGGGCTCGATTAATGCGTAAACCTAGCGGTCTGTATGACACCGCTATTTCCATCGATCAAATTGGTATCGTGATTGAAGTTGGTGATGATGAATTTCAGCCGCTCAAGGACGTGTTTACCAAACACAACGTGATCGAGGTCCATGAGGAGGCGCTGACATGAAATCTTTAAATATACCCATCATGCGCTGGTCTGCATTTGCACTTGTTGCGCTTGGGGTCATGTCTATGAACGCGGATAAGGCTTACGCCTTCCCGTGGTCTACAGATATGGCAAACCAACCTTCTATCAAACCACAAGAACAAACAAAGGCTTTTCCAAAACGTTCTGTTCCCGTAACGGGCATTCCTTCTGCCAAATGGGCAGATCGTGATGCAACAGAAGGGCTGAAAAACCCAATTCCACCTTTGAAATCATCAATTACCAAGGGTAAAATGTTGTTCACCATCTACTGCTCAGCCTGTCATGGCATGACCGGGCGCGCGGAAAGCGAAGTTGCTGCGCGGGGGATGCCGGCAACCGATTTAACCGATGATTATGCTCAAACAGAACTGACCGATGGCTGGATTTTTGGCACCATCACGTTCGGTTCCGCAATCATGCCTCCTTATGGACGGGCGGGTGATGCAAACGGCGAGCTTCGCGGTTCAAATGACCTTAGCGTTGAAGAACGCTGGCACGTTGTGAATTATATTAAACACCAGCTAAAGGCCGATGCAATTGCTGCCGGCCCGTTGCCGGAATAGGAGGGACCGATTATGAACGACTTTGGTAGTTGGTCCGTTCTGACCACAAACTTTCTAATCATTTTATACATCGCCATGTGTGGTGCATTATTTCCTGCGATATTACACCTAGCCGGAGCCAAGCGTTGGCGCGCACAAATTGGATTTTTGTGTGGTACATGTACCGCGCTTTTCCCAATCGCTGGCATATTGTTGGCCATTTTGCTGTTCAACGGTGAAATGACGTTCCCTTGGCTTAAAGCGCTTCACGCTGGCGGTGGTCATGGAAGCGAACAGGGTGGCATTCACCTTAACGGGTGGCATAACTATACGTTCCTTGTGGCCCGCGAAGTTATTGGCTTTATTCTGATTGCGGCTTTGAGCATTACGCTGATCCGTCGCCAATATTTAGCAGAAGCAAATCCTGACAAATACCCATTGTCTCGCTTTAACAGCATGGTTGTTTTGATGCCTTTCGCATTCATCATTTACAGCACAATGATTGCTTGGGACTTTGAAATGACCTTGCAACCCGGTTGGCATTCTGCATCTTATGGCGCTTACCAGTTCCAAAGTGCATTCCATGGCTTCCTTGGTTTCTTTGTCATAATGTTGTATTTCTTAGATCGATCAAACCGCCTGACCCGCCATTTTGAACACCATATTTTTAATCATATGGCGCAGTTAATTTTGGCGATGAGCATCATGTGGGTGTATTTCTATTTCACCCAATACTTGGTCATGTGGTATGGCCGTTTGCCAAACGACATGGAACGTTACTGGCGCATGATTGACGAAGGTTACATGTTCTTAGGTGTCGTGTTCTTGCTTTTGAAATTCGTTATTCCGTTCGTCTTGTTCCTGTTCAAGACTTGCCGTCACAACCACACAATCATCATGTTGGTTGGTTTTGGTGTGATCCTTGGCACATGGATTGAACGTTATGTATGGATTTCTGGATCGGTTGCAAGTGAGCATTACCATATTCCCCTCAGCAGCACCATTGACATCGCCGTCACGGTGGCGATCATCGGCATAAGCTGGTTGGCTGTTGGTTGGGCCTTGATGAATTGGTGGCTTGTTCGCCAGCAACCTTAGATGCAAAAATCTTTTGCCTCATTAAGGCAAAGTAAGAAGGAGGAGCTTTATGTTCCTCCTTTTTTTATGCCCGATGTCGATATTTACTTACGAAAAAAATTGGTTTGTTTACGGAAAGGATTGCGTTTGGCGTAATGCTTCGCTTAAAACCATGGCTGCACTGACCGCAATATTCAATGAACGAGCATTTTCCGCCATGGGAATGGTGATTTGAGCATCCACATCATCATGAACATTTTGAGGCACACCAGCCCCTTCGCTACCCATCAGCAACACATCATCAGGCTGAAATGAAAAATCGGCATAACGCACCGAAGCTTTCGTCGTCACCAAGACGATCCGAGCTTTCTGTTTTGTTTGGTACAGCGCGTTAAAGGCGGCCCAATCATTATGGCGTTCAATTTGAACCAAATCTAAATAGTCCATGCCCGCACGCTTTAAATGTTTGTCTGAAAAGACAAACCCGCACGGTTCTATGATATCAAGACCGACCTCAAGGCAAGCGGCGGTGCGCATTAACGTACCTGTGTTTTGAGGAATTTCTGGCTGATAAAGCGCGAGTCTCATGGCATCCCCTAATAGGTCAAAGGCTGTCTTTTTCATCGGGCATTTTATAAAATGATCCGCGTTTGGGATACGTTACGTTCGCTTGCCAAGCTTTTCTGGGTTTGCGTCGTTTTTCGTCTTCGATTTTTTGAGCATTATCGCCATAGGTCCAAAAGCGATGCAACACGTCTTCCATTTCTTGTTCGCTTAAGAGCTCTGGTTCACCCATTTGCAACACCAATTGATATTGCTGAGCCAACACTTCAACCTCAACGGCCAAGCTCATGGCTTTTTCCAGATTGTCACCAAAAGCGATCAGTCCATGGTGGCTCATCAAACAAGCTCGTCTGCCGATTAAGGATTCTAACACTGCCTCTGACAACTCAACAGTCCCAAATGGCTCATAGCGGCAACACCGGATATCTTTGCCGCCCGCGACCGCGACCATGTAATGGAAAGAAGGAATATTTTTATTCAAACATGCCAATGCCGTTGCATAAGGTGGGTGAGCATGGACAATGGCCTTGGCCGTTCGTCTAGATTTATAAATGTCTAGATGAAATCGCCATTCGCTGGACGGCAGAAAATCTCCTTCGGCCTCGCCCTGCATATCCATGAAAACGATATCTTCGGCACGTAACTTGTGATATTTCACACCCGACGGGGTAATCAGAAAACCACCTTTCACACGAGCGGAAATGTTGCCCGATGACCCAGCGCTCAAACCCGTTTCATTTAATTGCAATGCTGTTTTGATGATCTTGTCGCGGATATCAATATGACGCATGCTTTAAGCCTGTTCCGGGTACAATGACAACAAGCCCGCCTCAGAAGCATCGCACACACCTCGTTCGGTGATTAACTTGGTCACTAAATGGTTGGGGGTGACGTCAAAGGCCGGATTTGCCCCTTTTGAACCTTCGGATACAATCCGCACTAAATGCATGTTACCGCTGGCATCTTTACCCGTAACTTCGGTCAGTTCCCGTTCATCACGTTCTTCAATGGGGATGTCGCGGCCATCACGCAAAGTCCAATCGACGGTAGGGCTCGGCAGAGCAACGTAAAAAGGAACATGATTATCCATGGCCGCCAAAGCCTTAAGATACGTTCCTATTTTATTGCACACATCCCCGGTACGTGTGGTGCGATCCGTGCCAACAATGCACAAATCTACTTGTCCATGTTGCATCAAATGGCCCCCAGCATTATCCGCAATAACGGTGTGCGGAATGCCATGTTGGTTCAGTTCCCAAGCCGTTAAGCTGGCCCCTTGGTTGCGGGGTCTGGTTTCGTCAACCCATACATGCACCGGAATTCCAGCTTCGTGGGCTTTGTAGATGGGGGCAATTGCCGTTCCCCAATCAACGGTTGCCAACCAACCGGCGTTGCAATGCGTCAACACATTGACGGTGCGGGTTTTGCCCGTTTTTTCATATGCATCAAGGATCAAGTCCTTGCCATTTTCACCAATGGAAGAACATATTTTGACGTCTTCATCGCAAATTTCCGCTGCCCGTTTCCACGCCGCTTGGTGGCGCTGATCAGGATCAAGTGGGGCCAATAAAGATTTCAGATCATCAATTGCCCAGCGTAGGTTGACCGCCGTTGGACGCGCCGCAAACAATGTTTTGTAGGCATAATCCAAGCTAGAGTCAGAGGAATCGTTTTTCATAGCCAGCGCCATACCATAGGCCGCCGTTGCACCTATCAACGGTGCGCCACGAACCAACATATCCAAAATGGCCTTAGCCGTTTCATCAACCGTTTCCAAACAGACAATTTTTAATTCAAAAGGCAATTTGGTTTGATCAATAATTTCGACGGCTACATCATCGGCGGCAGGCCAAATAGTACGCATCGGTTTGCCATTTACTTTCATGGTATTATCCCTTCAATACGCGGCCCGCAACGGCATCCAATTTTTCAATCATGGCCGGATCGCGGGCATCCGGCGAAGTGATGATCGCCATTTCCAAAGCGGTCTGGCAACCCGCTTCACAGATTTCCGAACGCCCAGATAGCTTAGGCGTCACGGCCTTGACCAAGCTTCGACCCTTGTCGGCATTACCCAAAAGCGTTTTGATGATGCTGTCGACCGTAACGTGGTCGTGGTCTGGATGCCAGCAATCAAAATCCGTGACCATCGCCACCGTGGCGTAACACATTTCAGCTTCGCGGGCCAATTTGGCTTCGGGCATGTTGGTCATGCCAATAACGTCACAATTCCAACTGCGGTATAAATGCGATTCCGCTTGGGTGGAAAATTGTGGGCCTTCCATGGCCAGATACGTGCCGCCACGTTGATAATCTATGCCCAATTCCTTGGCGGTTGCTTCTAGGGCATCACCCAATCTGCGACAAACTGGATCACCCAAGGCAACGTGTGCCACCAATCCGGTACCGAAAAAGCTTTTATTGCGGGCAAATGTGCGATCAATAAATTGGTCACAAATGACAAATGTACCCGGCGGCAATTCTTCTTTCAAAGAACCACAGGCTGAAACGGAAATAATTTCCGTCACCCCTGACCGTTTAAGCGCATCAATATTGGCTCGGTAATTTAGCTCAGATGGTGGGATCTTATGACCTCGCCCATGACGCGGTAAAAATACCATTTTTTGTCCATCCAGATCCCCAAACAACAATTCGTCGGATGGTTCGCCAAAGGGGGTTTTCACCTTTTTCCATTGGGTATTTTCCAACCCGTCAATTTCATAAATACCGCTGCCGCCAATAACGCCGATGACGGGTGGAATCGAAGGTGAGCTCATAATCATTGTCCCCCAAGGGTCTTAAGTTTTCTGTTCCCTCTGTTATCAAGCAGAATGCCCTTATCTGCAAGATTAAACCTGTACCTTGTCGACTTGCCATTTACAAATAGTAGTAATAAAGTCAATTTAAACATACATAACCTGCAGCCGGTGTCATGCTCATGAAGCTACGTCTTTCCAACTTAATTCGTCTGGCAACCTTACTGGTTTGCGCAACAGCCATTGTTTTGTCTAGCCACAAGGCGATAGCCGGTGATGTAACCACAATCAAAAATTTTGTTTTTGCAGAAGCCACCAGCCAGACATTACTTCGCAGCGGACAAATTGACTTTTCCACCTCTATCGGCCTTGACGATACCGTCAATGCAGAAATGATTGCCTTTGATGATGCCCTTGATCAGCCAAATTCAAAGGATGATCCTCGTTATGCGCTGATTTTAGATGTGTTTTTGTCTAAAAGTTCACGCCGCGTTCTTAATTTAAAAGGCATTACATCAAGCGTATTTTTGGGTTTCCAAGGGGCACCTTTTTCTGTTGGCCTTGATGATCCGGCTCGCAACGCCCCTGGCTTTGCTGCTCATGCGGCTAATAACGCTCCCCAAGAAACCTATGGTGCCGCGCCCAGCACCGTGGGGGCGCCTATTATTTTTTCCTATCAATATGATCGGGCGCAAATTGAAGCTCGACGTCAATTGGGAGCCAATTTGTATTTAGTGGACCGGGTCAACAGAACTTATATCCGCACCACTGTTGATGTCAGCGAGAAGCATCGCTTTGAAATCCCGTATAGGCTTTCACGTCACGACCCAAAGCGAAATCAAATCGTCAAGAGCTCTGACACTGAAAAAGACCTTGATGACTATGAACGTCAAGAATTGCTATTAAATCTTTCCGACATACTCCGAAATTTTCAACAGAAAGCTTCTGAAGCCATGCCTTTTAAAACGGCCTTGGCTTTGCGCAAAGAAATTAGCAAAAGCCAAACCAAGGTTCTGGCTGACCTAGAAGCCAACCGCTTTGATGCAAGGCCGCTTAACGATCCTCGGTTTGACAGTGTGGTCGCTATTTATACCGGCAAGGGAGCATTGGGCAGTGGGTTTTATGTCACCCCTACGGTCATCATGACCAATTGGCATGTTGTTAATGGACACCGCTTTGTTGAAATGAAAAATTATGATGGCCTGCAAACTTATGGCACCGTGTTGGGTCACGATGCCCGATTGGATATTGCCTTGGTCAAGGTTGAACGCCGAGGGCGCCCTGTTGCTTTCTTTACCGGGCGACATTTAAACCCCGGATCAGAAGTCGAAGCCATCGGCCATCCTTTGCGTTTTGAATTCAGCATCACGCGGGGCGTGGTTAGTTCTGTTCGCAAACATTATAGCATCAACTTACCCCGTGGATCCGGCGGTGAAGACGTCTTGTTCGTACAAACCGACACACCCATTAACCCCGGCAATTCCGGAGGACCGTTATTTTTGGGACAAAAAGTTGTTGGCATGAACACTTGGGGCCGAACCGATGGTCAAAACCTTGGGTTTTCGGTCCATTATTCAGAATTATTAAATTTCATAAATGAACATTTACCGGGGTTCAAAATCGATCCCACGGGGAGAAATTAACATGAGCCGTTCCAGCAAATTTACCATGACCTTAAGTCTTTCTGTCATGCTGTCTGTTCTGACATCTTGCACCCAAATCGGCAACCTGTCTCGGATGGGAATGGTGGTCGATGAAAAAACGGGGCTTATGTATGGGTCTGCTATCCAAGATAACCTGATCACAGATTCCAGCTTTTATACCAACAAAAACATTAAAGTCCGAACGCGTAATACGTCTGGGGATACAGCCTTTAATTTGCAAGACTTCACCGAAAAACTGGTTTCGGCTTATGAAAGCAAAGGCTATATCCCAACCACCAAGGATAATTTTGGTTTGTTAATGGACATCAATGTCTTGTACAGCGGTCAAATTCAAACTTCGCAATCGGCTCAGCTTAGCGTCATAGGCGCATTGATGGGGTCTACTTACGGCGGATCCACCAACAAAGGCAATATCGTCGCCAGCGTATCTGGGGCCACCATTGGCAATATATTGGGCTCTTATATCACTAATGATACTTATATGGTCGTTGCCGAAGTCACCTTTGGCGTGGTCAAAAAATACAAATTGTCAAAAAAGCGCATAACCTTTAGCCGCAGCCGCAAACTGGCCAACATTGATGATCCAACGGCCAATGAAAAAGTCTATGCCCGCGGTTTCAAAAAAACCTTCACCACCCAATTCACCGTCTATGCGGGGGGGCGAAACATCAACCAAAGCGCAGTTGCCGACGAAGTTCGTCAACGCGCCGTTCGCATCGCCGCCGACTTTATTTAAGCTTTATTTGATCAAGGAATTCAAACGTTGTTGTTTAAGCATAGATTGAGCCAAACCAGCGGATTCATCAAAAAACAAAGATACAATGTTACCATTGCTATCAATGCCTTGGCCACTTCCGCCCGATTCCGTCGATTGAATGAAATCAACTTTAAACGCTCGCCCGTCATTACACGTTGCCTCAGCCCGTCCTTGGGCACCGATCGCCGTATAACCCGAAGGTTGTTTTGTGACTTGTGAGGTCCCAGAACAATGGAACCGCCCATCAAGACTCGAAATATCAATGGTACCTGCATTGCCAACAGATACCTTAACCGTGCCGACAAACGGTTGCCCATCATTTTCAAATTGTCCGGCGACATTGTATTGGGCACAACCAGCAAGCCCAACAACACTAAACAGCATCAAAAAAAATACCCGCATCCATCGTTTCCTTATGACCTAGCATCATTATTGAAAGTTTATGCAATGCACTTAAGACGTCAACACATTTTAATTGTTTTACCCTTAATGCTTTCGGCGTGTGATCCGACGCCTTATATTTACAATGCGTCTCCTTTTTCGCAAGACACACAAAATACCGGGAACAGCCAATGCGCAGATTTATTCGCTAATGGTCAATTTTCCCATTTAAAAGGAAAAATGCCGATCATGCCCGGTGATGTTCCTACGCGATCCATGATGTCGATGGCGACCACCCCAAGCACAAAGGAAGTCACGGCTATCCAAGCCTTGGAAATGGCAACGCGCAATTGTCAAAAATTACGAGCGGCAGCAGGTGTTCCCACATCGGCAACCGAAGACATCTTGACCGCTAGGATCAGCAAATTGCGGTATGGCTTGTACAAAGGAAAAATACCGTATGCGGTGTACAATTACGGTTTGGCGCAAGCGATGCGCAAAAGCAATGCATTCATGATGGCGGGGCAAAAAGCAGCACAAAAAGGTAAGCAGATTGGCGATCAACGCTTTCAACAAGACATGATGCAAGCACAAATGACATTACAAATGAATTCTTTGCGATCATCCCTAAACACTTATAACAATTCAATGCCAATGATGCCGCGTACATGGTATTGCCAAGGGCCAACGTGTTTTTAAGAAAGGCTTAGACGTTAAAACGGAACAACATTAAATCGCCATCATGGACCACGTATTCTTTTCCTTCTTGGCGCATTTTTCCAGCATCTTTGCAGGCTTGTTCACCATTCAAAGCAATGAAATCATCATAAGCAATGGTTTCGGCTTTGATGAAACCTCGTTCAAAATCCGTATGAATAGCCCCTGCCGCTTGGGGTGCCTTATCACCTTGGTGGATCGTCCAAGCCCTCGCTTCCTTGGGGCCAACGGTAAAAAACGTAATGAGGCTTAATAAATCGTATCCCGCACGAATAACACGGGTTAACCCGGTTTCTGCCAAACCAAGGGTTTCCAAAAACTCTTGTTTATCATCGGCATCATCAAGCTGGCTGACTTCTTCTTCGATTTTTGCGGAAATGACCACCGAACTTGCGTTTTGTGAAGCCGCCATTTCAGCGACTTTTTCAGACAGTTCATTGCCTTCGGCTGCAGAATCTTCATCCACGTTACACACATATAAAATGGGCTTGGACGTTAACAATTGTAACATTTGGAAAGCTTTTTCATCATCATCAGAAATATCCAATGTACGTGCAGGCTGACCGTCTTCAAGAACGGCGAGTGTCCGTTCGATAATGGCCAATTGATGCTTAGAATCCTTGTCACCGCTTTTAGCTTTTTTAGCCAATGGATTGACGCGTTTTTGCAAACTTTCCATGTCGGCTAGCATCAATTCGGTTTCAATAGTTTCAGCATCACGAATAGGGTCAACACCGCCTTCGACATGAGTTACATTTTCATCAACAAAGCATCGCACCACTTTGATAATGGCATCGACTTCGCGAATATTGGCCAAAAACTGATTACCCAAACCTTCGCCCTTGGAGGCTCCACGAACCAAGCCTGCAATATCAACGAATTCAAGTTGGGTCGGAATAATCGCTTTTGATCCAGCAATGGCGGCTATTTTGTCAAGGCGAGGGTCAGGAACACCAACACGCCCGACATTCGGTTCAATGGTGCAAAAAGGAAAATTAGCCGCTTCGGCAGCAGCCGTCGCCGTAAGCGCGTTAAAAAGCGTTGATTTTCCAACGTTGGGAAGCCCTACGATGCCACATTTAAAACCCATCAGCCTATATCCTTTTTTGTTTTTGATCCGCGTTCTGGCCGCATAATTTGGGCCACACGGGTGGTGAAATCTGCATCTTTGTTAGCCAAAACATAGTCAATATTATCTGCAACGGCGTCAACCAAAGGCATTAACCATTCTTGATCCGCCTTGCCAAAATCTTTTAAAACGTAATTCGAAACTTGGTTTTTATCCCCCGGATGACCGATGCCCAGACGTAGTCTTGCATAATCTGGTCCAACATGCGCATGCAGGGAACGCAATCCATTGTGCCCAGCATGACCGCCCCCATGCTTAATACGGATTTTGCCGGGAGCTAAATCCAATTCATCATGAATAACAAAAATATCTTGGGGGCTAATTTTATAGAAGGACACCAATTCTTTGACCGCACGTCCCGACTCGTTCATGTAGGTTTGCGGTTTAAAAACTAACACCTTTTTTAAACCTATTTTACCTTCAGAAAGTTCGCCTTGGAATTTTGAACGAAAGGGCGAAAAGGAATGGCGACGAACAATTTCGTCCGCCGCCATAAACCCAATATTGTGGCGGTTCCGTGCGTAAGATGCGCCTGGATTTCCGAGTCCCACAACTAACAGCATGAAAAATGCGGTGAAGCTTACGCTTCGCCGCCCTCTTCAGTTGTTTCGCCTTCTTCACCTTCGCCTTCGCCTTCTAATTCTTCGTCTTCATCATCTAAACCAGAAGATTTAACAGAAGATGGAGCAGCGATAGTCGCCACCGTAAAGTCACGATCGGTGATCGTTGGTGCTGTTTCATTTGGCAATGTAACGGCGCTGATATGGATAGAATCACCCATTTCTGCACCCGTCAAATCAACTTCAATGAATTCCGGGATGGATTCCGGGGACACATTGAGTTCAACTTCATGACGCACAACGTTCAAAACGCCACCCAGTTTAAGACCGGGGGATTCTTCTTCATTGATATAATGAAGTGGAATATTAACAGCAATTTTCACACCCTTTGTCACACGCATAAAATCAATGTGCAAAGGACGGTCCGTCACAGGATCTAATTGAATATCACGAGCGATAACGCGATGGGAACCGCTATCGTCTTTGATTTCAACAAGGTGCGCAAAGAAGCTCCCCGTTTTAATGAAACGTTTGAGCTCTTTCGGGTCAATCGAAATCATTACAGAGTCTTTTTTGTCACCATAGATGACGGCAGGCACGCGCCCCGCACGGCGGGTCGCGCGGGCTGCCCCCTTACCTGCCCGCTCACGCTTTTCAGCGTTAAGAACAAAAGCTTCAGCCATTTGGCTTCTCCTTCTTTAAAATCGACACGAACCTCCAGGGGTGTCCGTGTCCTCCAAAACCCCGCCGTGGCACAAACCCCGACCGGGCATCTCTTGCTAAGGTCTAACCCTTAATCAAATAGTGACGAAACCGAAGTTTCGCTGCTGATGCGTTTAATGGCTTCGGCCATCAACGGCGCAATCGGCAATTGAACAATGTTTGTTGCATTTATGACGGCATCGGTGGCCTGAATGCTATCGGTCACCACAAGCTTTTCCAAAGGTGATGCCACGACGCGGTCCACCGCCCCACCAGATAAAACACCATGGGTAATATAAGCATAGACTTCTAGGGCACCTGAATTTTTAAGCGCTTTGGCTGCGTTGCAAAGGGTGCCACCAGAATCAACAATGTCATCAATCAAAATACAACGACGATTTTCGACATCACCAATCAAATTCATGACTTCGGAAACGCCTGCGCGTTCGCGGCGCTTGTCGATAATCGCCAAATCCGCATCTAACCGTTTCGCAACGGCACGCGCCCGCACCACACCACCAACATCAGGAGACACCACGGTGATGTTATTTTCACCCGTAAGCCGTGACTTGATGTCCAATGTTAATTCAGGCGCCGCGAATAAGTTATCCAAAGGAATATCAAAAAAGCCTTGAATTTGGCCTGCATGCAAATCCAACGTTAACACTCGGTCAGCGCCCGCCGCTGTAATCATATTGGCCACAAGCTTTGCCGAAATGGGTGTTCTGGGAGCCGGCTTACGGTCTTGTCTGGCATAACCAAAATACGGCAAAACCGCCGTAATTCGGCGTGCAGAGCCGCGTTTCAGGGCATCAATAACGACCAAAAGTTCCATCAAATTGTCATTAGCAGGATACGATGTTGACTGAATAACAAAGACGTCTTCGCCACGTACATTTTCCTGAATTTCGACAAATATCTCCATGTCGGAAAAACGACGAATAATGCTTTTTGCCAAAGGAATGTTTAATTCCTTAGAAATGGCTTCAGCCAATGGCAAATTACTATTGCCAGCTACGATTTTCATAAACTTTTACCCGACCCAATTGTGGTCTTTTCAGACCCACTTTATGCGCGCGCGGAACATACCAAGGTCAAGTCAATAAAACAAGCTTGGTTTTCAAGGAAAATGCAAAGGTTTGTACAGGCCTTAATGCGGTGGCGCAGGCGCACGTCCCGGCACACCTGGTAAGACAATTTTAGGCGGGCCTTTTTGCGTTTTATCGCGTTCCCTTGGCAATGGCCCGGAACGCGTGCCAAACACGTATTGCACGCCAATGGCGGCGGCTTTGGCCACATCGGATGCGAACCCTGCCCAGCTGTTTTGAATAACGCCCGGTTTTAATTTGTTTTCTTGAACAGCCCGACCCAATTCTGTGCCGCCCATAGTTAACACTTTCCACACGATGCGAATATGATCAAGCCCATCCGCTTGGATTTGGCTGGACACATCCCCTGCCAAGCGAAAATTTGCCTGACGCGGATCACCTGTCACCTGCATATCTTTGCGCCGCAAAGCGTTGCGGATTTCTTTGGTCAGAAGTTGTGAATTTTGCGCCGACAACCCCGCCACGGGATCAACCATCACCCCCCACTGCATGGGATCAAGCGGTAAAGTCGCACGGGTTTCGGCCAAAACCATTTCAGCAATAGGCCCCGCCGTGGAAATACCAATTGCATTCAATAATCGAGCTGATCCAAAGTCCCATTCAAATGCAGTGCTGGCTACACCTTCGGCATGGCTGGAAATCAATCGGCCTTGGGAATCAAACAGGCTCCAACGTATGATGTGAGGGATTTTCTTTTGTGAAGCGGTATGATTATTTTCGATCACGCCGTTCAATACAAAATGCCGGTCCGTGCTGACTTGTTGGTTTCTGTGCCCCACTTTGGAAGAAATTTTGTGCTTCGCCAAATGTTCAACAACATATTCAGCGATCAACTTAGACATGGGAACGGTTGATCCTTCGGGGGGCATAACGACCACATGGGCGCGCGGTTTGTCGGCTCGTGCATAATACGCATCCCATTGGGTCAGTGTTTTTTGACTGTGTTCGGCACAACCCGTCACATTCATCACAACCGTAATCACCGTTACCAACAGGGGAAACATCCGCATTAAACCGGCCCTAATCCTATGACAGAAATTTGCCGCCCATAATCACCACCGCCATTGTGGGTGGTGCGCCTATAGCTAAAGAATTGGTCTTTTTGTCCGTAAGTATCGCAATCGACGGTTTCGACCTTTGTTAACGAAAGATGGACAAGCTGTTGGGCGACATACCCCGGCAAATCAAACTGATAATGATCATGCTGTGTGGCTTTAAAAAACCTTTCCGCCCACGCGTCTGTTTTTAACACTTGAGTGCGTAAATCGGCGCCAACTTCGTATGATTCTTGATGGATGCAAGGCCCAATGGCGACATAAATATTTTCAATTTTTGCCCCCAAATCAACCATGGCTGCAATGGTATTGGGCAACACACCACCGACCGCACCTTTCCATCCCGCATGGGCACCACCGACCACGGACGCGATTGGGTCGGCAAACAACACCGGCACACAATCGGCCGTCAATATGCCAAGCACAATGTTGGGGCATTTTGTCACCATCGCATCCGCTTGAGGGGCTTGGGACGGCAACCAAGGTTCAACCACGTTAACCACGCTCGCGGAATGAATTTGATGGCACGTCACCAATGGGGCTTGACCTAGCCCCAGTTTTTGCACCACGCGTGCCCTGTTTTCCAAGACATTTTGAGCGACATCATTGGACCCCAACCCACAGTTTTGCGAGGCATAGATACCTGTGCTTAGCCCCCCTTGCCTGGTCATAAAGCCGTGGCGAACATTCGCAAAATCTAGTTTTTGTGTTTTAAACATAGCTTCCATTTAAATGAAAAAAAACCGAAATGCCAAGAGTTTACATTTACCAAATTAATTTTGGGTGGTATCTTTTACGCGTATTTATTGAAGGGAACAACCATGATGGTCGGTACAATTGTTGCGATTAATGCCTTATTGGGCACACTTGTCGTTGAAGTCGACGACCAGACCTGTGTTGTTTTAGAATCTCCGGGGCACCTGACCATGGAAATGGGGGATCAAGTTGACGGAGATTGGAAATCTGAAGACCGCCTGACGGTCAAAAACATCACCCGCAACGAAGAGTTCTTAGCCGATATTCAGCTCATCACCAAAAATCGTAGCGAAGCCATCGGTTCTATGTCCTTGCTGTAAGAATTCTATTAAAATCCAAGGTCAACGCTTGGATGCGCTATTATCATTACACGAAACAAGCTGCCCATTTGTTCGGGATTCACAAGGCGGTTGAATGCCTGATTAATTTCCAACGTTTGCTCAACTGTGGCGTCTGTTTTCAAGGCTTCGGCCCGTTGGTGCATGCCCAATTGTTGTAAAAACAACCCCTGGGGGATGGGGCCAAATGTTTTTGCTCCGGCGCTGATCGCGGCCTTTTCCAACTGTTCAAAATCAACGTGGGTGGTTAAATCTTGATCGCCGGGACATTCCAACACGTCAACGAATTGATGGTTTTTAAGGGCTTGCAAAGTATCGCCAACGCCATGACGATCATGGCCGTAATCAATAAAAATGCCCACACCGCCCTGATCAACAATACGCCCGGCTATGTCTTGCATGATTGTTTGTGATATACGTTGATCTTCATAAACATCCCCGATTTTATTTCCCGGCAATGTATCGGGGATCAGGCCTTCCGTAACCAAGCTGTCGGCTTCGACGAAAGCTAGCCGATCTTCATCTTTCGACACATCAATCAAGCGTTCGCGCCAACCCTCAGCCCCTCGCACATATTGGTGCACGGGCAAAGCATCAAAAAACTCATTACCAATGATTAATAATGGACCCTTAGCAACGTCGGACACGGAATCAACCCAACACGGTGCTTTAGGACCCGGACCAAGATTTTTCTGCTGTGTCTTGCGCAACACCGGACTGGTTTCGATCAACCATAATTTAAGCGAATCGACAAAGTTTGGTACGGAATTTGCTGCCCTTAAAACATCAACTTGCAAGGTGCCTCGTCCAGGGCCAAATTCAACAACATTTACAGGTACTGGCTGGCCTATGGTTTGCCACATGTGAGCGCACCAAAAGCCGATCATTTCCCCAAACATTTGGCTGACTTCAGGGGCTGTAGTAAAATCCCCATCAACCCCAAAGGGATCTTGTTTTTGGTAATAACCATATTCAGGATGGGCCAAGGCCAAGGCCATATACCGCGCGACGTTGATCGGCCCATGGGCCTTTATTTCAGCCTTAATAAGAGAACGCAGTGACGTCATGCGGTGGTTCGCTTGTGGGCATACACGATCACGCTTACGCCGACCAGAACCATCGGTATCGACAACAATTGCCCCATGGTGGTGCCGCCTATCAAATAGCCCAATTGTGCATCAGGCTGGCGGAACATTTCCACGATCATTCTAGACAGTCCATAGCCGATCATAAACACGCCTGTCAAAACGCCCGGTTTTGATCTTAGACTTTCCTTGCGCCAAACCAAATGCAACACCACCAACATCATCAAGCCTTCCAATCCGGCTTCATAAAGTTGGCTGGGGTGGCGCGGTATTGGACCACCATTAGGAAACACCATGGCCCATGGCACGTCCGTCGTGCGGCCCCACAATTCAGAATTTATAAAGTTGGCTAAACGCCCAAAAAACAACCCAATAGGAGTCACCACGGCGGCTAAATCCATGAACGATAAAAAGCGAATTTTATTCAGTCGCGTAAACCAAATGGTCGCGACCATAACGCCCAACAAACCACCATGAAAAGACATTCCGCCTTGCCAGGTTTTAAATATCTCAGCGGGATGGGCAAAATAAAATTCAACGTTATAAAACAACACATAACCCAACCGACCCCCTAAAATAACGGCAAATGTGGCCCACGTTAAAAAGTCGTCTGCGTGTTCTGGCTTAACCACACTACCCGGTTGTTTCGCCAACCAAATCATATACCGCCACCCCAACACCAATCCCGTGATATAAGCCAAGGCATACCAGCGAATAGAAATGGGGCCGATATCGACCAAAACAGGGTCAATCATGGGAAAAGCAATAGCCAGCATTTATGTCAAATCCTTAACGATAACGATCATGGGTAAACAGGAAGTCTTGCACGTACATACGCACACCTTCTTCCAAGGACGTGAACGGCGCACTATAGCCAGCACTTCGCAACTTTGTCATGTCGGCTTGGGTGTAATATTGGTATTTTTCTCGCAGGTGTTCGGGCATGGGAATGTATTCAATTTTTGGGTCATGATCCAAAGCCTCATAAACCGCCACGGCTAAATCCTTAAAGGATCGAGCCTGCCCTGTGCCGCAATTAAATAATCCAGACACGCCTTCGTTATCCAATAACCACATCATGACATTGACGCAATCATCCACATACACGAAATCCCTCAACTGTCCGCCATCTTGGTATTCGATATTATGAGATTTGAAAAGTTTAGCCGTTTCGTCTTTTTCTGCCACAGGAAAAATATGGCTAATCACGCTTTGCATGGTACCTTTGTGATATTCGTTGGGACCATACACATTAAAAAATTTCAAACCCGCCCATTGCGGAGGCGAGGAAGGCGACATTTCCATCATGCGGGCAACTCGGCGATCAAACAGATGTTTGCTCCAGCCATAGGGGTTTAAGGGTTTAAATTTTGCCAGCGCTTGGGTGGTATCATCGTCAACAAAACCATTTTCCCCACCGCCATAAGTCGCGGCGCTAGACGCATAAATAAAGCGAACTTTATGTTCTGTACACCATTGCCATAAATCTTGGGTCAAATGGAAATTGTTTTCCAAAATCAAGTCAGCGTCGGTTTCAGTGGTTGACGAAATCGCTCCCATATGAAAAATCGCTTTGATTTTGGTTTCGTATTCTTCCAAGAAAAAACCAAGGTCGTCAGGATGCACAATGTCAAACAATTCCCGTTTGGCAATGTTCTTCCATTTATCGCCATCACGCAGACGATCAACAATGACTATGGGGCCATCCCCTCGTTGTTCCAACGCGCCAACGATATTTGAACCAATAAAGCCAGCACCGCCCGTTACGACATACATTCTAAATTCCTCATTACAATATGATTGTCCGTTATAAAACCGACCGAGGCTGGGCGCAAGCAAACGTGGTCGCTTGCACAAAATGAACCTTGCCTTCATAATGCGGTTATATTTAGACATCGACTTTCAAGGACGACAGATCATGCAAACGTCAAACAGCATTTTAAACGACATGGCCAAAGTGGCCAGCGGCGCCGTATCCGCCGTAACGGGACTTAAGGGCGATGCCGAAACCGCCATTCGCAGGCAACTTGAAGGTTTGCTGGCCGACATGGATTTGGTCAGCCGTGATGAATTTGAAGCCGTCAAAACCATGGCCGCCAATGCACGGGCCGAACAAGAAAAACTAGAAGCTCGTGTGGCGAAGCTGGAAACTCAGCTCAAAGCAAAAAAGCCCGTCGCTAAACGGCCCGCGAAGAAAGCTTAACCAAGCTCGATTCCCCGATTCGTTTCGATTCTCAAAAAATCTTTGTTTTTGAATCCCTTAAGCAGTCCGATTCGGTCCGATTCGCTGTTTTTTTGCGAATCGATACTAAACCTTTGGAATCATTAATACTCTTAAAAAAGAGGGGCCTTATCCACATAAAAGTCCTTAACTCTGCTTGCGTGCGCGAGTTTGCTTTTGCACACTACATGTAGTGCATTAATCATTTGTGCACACACAAAGCGCCGTTTAGACCACAGATTTCAAAGTGGATTGAGGAATAAAATATGCCAAGTTTGCATCGCGCCGTTGAAATGTCCGAAGTCCATCCCATGGACTTGGTGGAACGCACCGTTGGGCTTTACGAATGGCAATCTGAACGCAATTGCGACACGGAAATCGCCGCCAAGGCCCCTGGCAAGTGGTGTGATTACAGCCTTTATTTCACGTGGAGCGAAAACGCAGAAGCCATGCAATTAACCTGTGCCTTTGATATGCGTATTCATGCCAGCAAACGTGCTGCCGTGCATGAACTTTTAATGCGAGCCAATGAAAACCTATGGCTTGGTCACTTTACCTTGTGGCTTGATGAAGGTATGCCCATGTTCCGTCATGCTTTACCATTACGCGGTGCACAGGTTCCTACAATCGAACAAATTCAGGATATGATCGAAACCGCGATATATGAGTGCGAACGTTTTTATCCGGCCTTCCAATATGTCATATGGGGTGGGCGTTCAGCATCAGATGCCATGGATATGGCGCTTTTGGAAACCGTAGGCGAGGCTTAAGAGCCGATGGCTTTGCTATTGGTCGGTGGCGGAAAAATGGGCAGTGCCATGCTTCAAGGCTGGCTTGATCAAGGCACGCCCCCCACAGACATCACCATCGTTGAGCCCAATTTAGAATGCGGCCAAGATTTTGCCCAACGCTTGGGCGTCAATGTTGTGGCGGCGCCCATTGATTTGCCAGATCAATACAACCCCACCGTTATCGTGTTGGCCGTTAAGCCACAGATTATGGATCAGGTGTTGCCGGCTTATGTGGATTTTGTTGCACAAGGCCCGGTTTTCTTATCCATAGCTGCAGGCCGCACCTTGAAAAGCTTTAAAGATATTCTAGGTCCCAAAGCCGCCGTCGTGCGCGCCATGCCCAACACGCCCGCTGCCATAGCACGAGGCATCACCGTGGGCTGTGCCAATGCCAACGTTAGTCGCAATCAAACGAACCTATGTAAAACATTGTTGGCTGCTGTGGGCGATGTTGAATGGGTCGCTGACGAAAGTTTGATGGATGCGGTGACGGCCGTGTCTGGCTCTGGCCCCGCGTACATCTTTTTATTGGCCGAAGCGATGAGCATCGCCGGTCAAGCCCAAGGGCTGGCCCCAGACTTGGCGGATAGGTTAGCCCGCGCCACGGTTTCAGGATCAGGAGAATTGTTAAATCAATCCCCTCTGAAGGCCGACACATTGCGTCAAAACGTGACATCACCGGGAGGCACAACGGCGGCGGCCTTAGGCGTGCTTATGGATGAAGGCGGCTTGACTGACTTAATGACCAAAGCCATTACGGCGGCGACCCTTCGCTCAAAAGAGCTTGCTGGTTGAATCAAAATGACGGAACAAATCACCTTTGATGATTTCCTGAAAATCGACATCCGTATTGGCACCGTTTTGCGAACAGAGCCTTTCGCAAGAGCCCATAAACCAGCCTATAAAATGTGGATTGATTTTGGCCCCGACATTGGGGAACGCAAGACATCTGCGCAAATCACTTCTCATTATGACCCAAAATCATTGATCGGTCGATAAGGTTTTGCAGATAGTCATGAGACGCTTGGAATCGCTTAGTGGTTTGGTTTGACTTCTCAAAACCAATGCTCATAGAATCCCAATAATCCTGAGATTGGGTTGCATTAAACTCCATCAGGTTTGCGTATATTTGAGCCGGAGAGATGCCTTGATTAACTTGGGATTTGTAGAAGCTTGTTCTTTTGTCGCCCACCTCAGATGCCTTCAACTGTAAACCATCCAAACGTTCATAAAATGCTTTGGCATAGGCAGGGTCTCCGCCATTTTTGGGCATTTGAGATTCATGGATACGAACAAGATCTTGAGCGGTGCCGATGCTTTCAGACATCTGTTTTGCGTAACCTGAGTCATTAGCCACCTGCTCAAGGTGCCGACGCTCGGATTCCGATAAAATGCCTTGATACTCTTCAGAGTTTGCATTCGATGTATCGGTCTCTTGTGTTGCGCTGATCAGGTGGCTGATCGTTTCTTTCGCTAAATTGTTGCTAGGAGCCGCAACCACTGCGGCCGGGTTCGTTGAATCGGTGGCAACTGTTTTTTGATTTCCAGATGCCTTCGAGGTCGATTCTTGCTCGAGATTTGCGTTCGTGGCGGGTCTGCTCGTTTGCATAGACAGAGGCGGTATGTAGACTGAATTATTTTCGATACGCATCTTACCCTCCAATTTTTTCTGAGATACAGCCTGTGGAGGTTATTGGCAATTTACATGCCACTTATGTGCAGGCATTTAAGATGCGGAATATGGGTGGAGCTTAATAAGCATAATTGACGTTGAGTTGATGGCCTCCGGTGTACACCGTTGGGCTCAACACTTGAGCTGGTGAGGTGGCATTCCAAAATGAAAAACGGAAATTCTGTTTTGCCGACACGCCAGCACCAAGGCTGCCAGACCCACTCAAGGGAATCCCACCCCAATACGATGCCCCTGCATTGATGTAAACGTACTGATTAGCTGGGACGTAGTTTAAAAATTGAGCAGCCAAGAAACCGTTGTAACCATTGCAGTTGAAGGCACGCTGACTGGAGGTGTCATCCAGCTGCTGTCGTACTGCCATTATTTTGACTGATAGATCGTCGGCCCATTGGCCGTGCTGTTCCAATTACCCGTTGCAGCCTGGGCAGGAGCCGCGACGGATACGCCGACCAGCATGAGTGCGGCGAGAGCTGCAACCTTGATAAATAATAGTGTTTTCATTTTTATTCTCCCTTATGTACGTTTCAATTAAAAGAAGATATGCACTCATCTAGTGCCGCCAATAAGTCTATATATCAATAGTTGTATTCATATAACTTTTATACCAATTAAGTGATCAATGCATAATAGATATGTAGTGGATATCATGCCGTCACTGGGCAAATGATTCCAGGTTGATGGGCAGAAAGTGCCTGTTTGTGCCCCTAAGCACGACGTCATTACATCTTGAAATGATTCATTTTTTACATATGGTGGTGTGCGATGGTGGGGCGATGGGCCGTGCCAAGGTTAAATTTTCATCGACAAACGAACACAACTATAAGATAAATCGAAGGAGATAAGGTGCGCCAGCGCTTCCCGATGCGCGTTCTCGCGTGGGGCGTTATCAACCGTTGCAAGTTCTCATTCTATTTAAAGCGTATTGGTGGTATGACTTTACTGGTCTTACCACTGTCGCTTCGCTGTCAGAAACATCATGGATAAGGTCGCATACTCGGCACATGGGCAACTCCACACAACACCTTAAAGCCGCACCGTGGCGCGCCAGAATTTTGGGTCGGGTTCTGAAACGTTGGCCCGCGCCGCGTCTGTGGTTCGGGGGCTTAGGCACGGGCGTCTTGTGACCTGCCCCCACCGAGTGGTCCACGTCCTATGTTAGGATCCGACCACGATTGCCGTCCTGCTGTGGCGGCTGGAGCGTAGCGTAAGCCAGAACAGCAGGACGGGGCGCAAGATTGTTTTTGGTGCGGGTGGTTTGTAGCCCAAAGAGCTTCAGGTGCAATGTAATGATTTTGGTTCCGTTGGTGTGTTTTTTAACAATCTGTTTTAAAGCGGAACTGATACTTTTACGCGCAAGCCACCGCCCGGCGCTTCTTCGAGTGTGACATCCCCGCCATGTCCACGAATGGCATCACGCGCGATGGTCATGCCAAGGCCGACACCTCCCGTTTCTGGATTTCGGGAACTGTCTAAACGCACAAAGGGCTTGAAAACATCATCCCGCCTTTCGATGGGAATGCCCGGGCCATCATCATCAATAACGATTTCGATAGCCTCGCCATCGTCCTGTCCGCGAAGCCCAACGCGTATAGTAATATCACCACCATACCGTATGGCATTGTCCAAAAAATTAGTCATGGATCGTTTGAAGGCATTGACCTTAAGTGGGGCCAAAATTTCTTTTTCGCAATGCAAATCAATGACGCCGCCCTTGCGCTTAGATTGCGAGACAATTTCATTCAACATTGCGTTCAAATTGGTTGGCACCGCTTTTTCACCACCTTCTCCACGAACAAAGGCTAGATATTCATCCAACATATGTTCCATATCGGCAATGTCTGATTTCAAGGCTAAAACGCCATCTTCGTCAGAGGCGTTCATCATTTCCAATTGTAATTTCATCCGCGTCAATGGCGTGCGCAAATCATGAGAAACCCCCGCCAACATATCGGTACGTTGTTGGATTTGCCGTTTAATACGATTACGCATGGACATAAAGGCACCTGCGGCTCGGCGCACTTCGGCTGCCCCTTCGGGTTTAAAACGTGGCGTATCGCGGCCCATACCAAAATCGTCAGCGGCTTGGGCAAGTTTGCGAATAGGGCGAACTTGGTTGCGCATAAAGATCATCGCAACACCGAACAACAACATGGACGTGCCCACCATCATCAAGACAAACACATACGTTGTGGTTGAAAACAAACGTTTGCGCGGTACTGTTACAAACAACACCCCATCAGAAAGCTGAATTTCAATGTGCACGAAACGATGTTCGCTTTGCGCATCTATGCGGTGCGGTTTATTGATGGTTTCATTCAGCGCGCCGGTCAATTGGCTCACCAAAATACCTTCCCCCAACCGAGCCGTGTCTTTTATTACCTTTCCCGGTTCAAAATGCATATCAAGTTGCAAGGTCGTAAAGGCTTGATGAAACAAGGCTGTTTTTTTCAAAGGATCTGATGTTTTTCGCATGGTCTCTACGACCAAAGCAATTTCGCTACCTACACCTAGGGCCAAGCGACGCCCAACCTTGCTCCAGTGATTTTGGAAAAATATGGTGGCGCTGACCACTTGCAACAAAATCAATGGCGTCACGATAATCAGCACGGATCGACCAAGCAGGCTTTTGGGCAGATATGGTTTTAGGAAAGTCGATAACGACATGCGCGCCCCTAATCTGGAATCAAGACGTAGCCCTTGCCACGTACGGTCTGAAGGTATCTTGGGAGCTTGGGATCAATTTCAATTTTTTTTCTCAAACGCGTCACCTGAACATCAATGGCGCGTCCCCCTCCATCTTTGTCAGCATCTGTATTCAGCATTAAATCATCGCGTGAGCACGGTTCACCTGGTCGTTCTGCTAACATTTTCAACAATTGAATTTCAACCGTGGTAAGGCGCACAGCTGCACCATCGACCACAAGCTCACCCCGTTCAAGATCAAATTTAGCAATGCCCAATGCAATCATTTTTTGTTGAATTTCTTGGTCATCAGGCTTAACTGCGCGTTTTAAAATTGCATTGATACGTAGCAATAATTCACGAGGTTCAAACGGCTTGGTTAAATAGTCATCGGCGCCGTGTTCCAATCCTCGTATACGGTCTTCGGTTTCCCCCATGGCCGTCAGCATCAAAATGGGAACGTCTGAATTTTTGCGAAAATCAACGGCAAAATCCAACCCGCTTTCTCCCGGCATCATCAAATCCAAAACGATCAGATCAAAAACAAGCGATCCAAGTTTCAAACGTGCATCTTGGGCATCGCTTGCGGTCACAACCAGATAACCATTATCGCTGAGATACTTTCGCAAAAGTTCCCGCAAGCGGTCATCATCGTCAACCACCAAAATGTGTAACATTTCGGATTCCATGCCGGCTTCGATCCTTGTTACTTTAAGTTTAGCGCGTTCATTGAATTCACCTTATCACAACTCATCGGTATGTGGGCTACCGCCAGTATAAAGTCTTCTGTCGTCTTCATTAATGATTTCGCCCAAAACTTTCTTAAAACCACGCACGGCTTCATCCCCGGAAGCTTCATAAGCTCGTGCAATGCGATCACCTTGGCATTTGGTCAAACGAGTTTCAAGGTCTTCGCCTTTTGGGGTCAACAGTAAAGTCCTGCGTCTGCGATCTTGAGCGTCTGTTTTTTGTTCTATAAAGCCTTCGCGTACCAATTGGCTTAAAACTCTTGATAAGCTTTGCTTGGTAATTTTCAAAATGCGTAACAGGTTGTTAACCGAAATTGACGGATTGCGTTGAACAAAATATATCACCCGGTGATGGGCACGCCCGAAACCAAAATCGGCCAAAATTGCATCTGCTTCCCCCGTAAAATCACGATACGAAAAAAACAAAAGCTCAAGCGCTTGGCGCAAATCTTCTTCGCTGTAGACGTGAGCAGAATTATTTTGATCATTTAGCTTTGATGTCATCATAATGGCCTTGTTATAAATACGTCAGCATTGTTGACATATTTGCACGAGACTGATAAATAACGCAACAACATTCCGATTTGGCGTCGGTATTGGTAATTTTATGATGCAATCAAGATTAAAGCTAAAGGATTAAACCATGGCAGGCCCTGCATACGACGATCGCGACGGATTTATTTGGTATGATGGAAAATTGGTTGATTGGCGCAATGCTAACGTTCATTTGTTGACTCATGCCTTGCATTATGGGTCGGGCGTATTTGAAGGCGTGCGCATGTATTGCGGGGATATTTTTAAACTTAACGAACATTCCGAACGTTTGATCAAATCTGCTGATATCATGGGGTTTGAAATTCCGTTTAGCCTTGAAGACATCAACCAAGCGTGCGTACAAGCGTGCGAAGCTAACAACATCACCAATGGTTATCTGCGCCCCATAGCTTGGCGCGGAAGCGAAATGATGGGAGTTGCCGCACAAGCGAATACCATCCATTTGGCGGTTGCTGCTTGGGAATGGCCCAGTTATTTTTCCCCCGAAGCTCGCGAAAAAGGTATTTCTTTAAAAACGTCCAAATGGCGCCGACCTGCAGCGAACACGGCCCCGGTTCATGCCAAGGCTTGTGGCTTGTATATGATAGCCACCTTATCCAAGCACGAAGCTGAATCTTCTGGCTATACCGATTCATTGATGTTGGATTACCGTGGCCATGTATCCGAAGCCACGGGAGCCAACATCTTTATGGAAATGGGAGATGGAAAATTACACACCCCAACGCCCGATTGCTTCTTGGACGGCATCACACGACGCACCGTCATTGATTTGGCAAAAGCACGGGGAATTGAAATTATTGAACGTACAATTTTACCCGAAGAACTGAACCAAATGACGCAGGTATTTTTGACCGGCACGGCAGCCGAAGTCACCCCAGTCGGCAAGATTGATGAACAAACGTATGCGGTTGGTGACATTACCAAAGTATTACGGGCCGATTACGAAAAATTGGTTGGGCGCACGACTTAAGGTTCGTCATGCTGATTGCAATAGATTGCCTGCCCTTTCTTGATTTCAAAAAATCGTATATCTCACCCGGTTGAGGGGCTTTACATCCCCCCACCGGGGTTATCAATATGATATTCTGTCAATTTTTCGGTTAAGAATGCAAAGCCTTCGTCAACCGTATCGACCTTAATAAACAAGTCTAAGTCACTGGCTGATATCGTGCCGTATTTTACCATCGCTTCCAAATTCAAAACTTCGTCCCAATATTCGCGACCAAACAAAATAACCGGCATCGGCTTGCCCATTTTTTTGGTCGAAATCAACGTCATCAATTCAAAAAATTCATCCATCGTGCCATAGCCACCTGGGAACACCACAACCGCCTTTGCCAAATAAGAAAACCAAAATTTACGCATAAAGAAATAGTGAAAATTAAACGCTAGTTCTCGCGTGATATAAGGGTTGTTATGTTGTTCAAACGGTAGCGAAATATTTAAACCAATATTGTTGCCTTTGGCCTCACAAGCTCCCCGGTTGGCGGCTTCCATAATCCCCGGCCCACCCCCCGTACACACCACAAACCGTTTGGTGTTTCCCTTTAAGCTCTTTGACCATTCGGTAATTTTAAAGCTGAGTTCACGAGCAGATTCGTAATATTTAGACATTTCAAAATCAATTTGTGCTTGGGCTACATCCCCACCGTTGTGTGCCGCTGTTGCCAATGCTTTTTCAGATTCTTGTTTGGAAAGAGTGCGCGCTGAGCCAAAAAAAACGATGGTATCTGAAATGTTATAACGTTCGAAGCGGTTTTCCGGTTCGACGAATTCTGACATAATGCGCAATGGCCTACCGGCACGACTGCCTAGAAACGTTTCGTCTTTGTAAGCCTTCGTTGGCTCAAACCCCTTGTTGTCCTTGCGCCGGTCATCTTCAGTATCATTTGCCATGCTTGCTTCCTATTTCAAAATATCCCAGCGATGGGCTTGATCATCATCTTGGGCTTTGGCTTCGACCCAATGTTCTTCATTTTCACAAATTTCTTTTTTCCAAAAAGGAGCCTTTGTCTTTAACCAATCCATCAAAAATTGACAAGATTCAAAGGCGTCTTTACGATGCGCGGCTGCCGTCGCCACAAACACAATTTTATCTCCGACCGCTAAATCGCCAAAACGGTGAATGATCAAAACCTCCTCTAGATCCCAACGTCTACGCGCTTCTTGTTCGATGTTTTCAAGCTGTTTTTCTGTCATTTCGGGGTAATGTTCCAAGGTCAGACGTTCAAGATTTTTATCGCCTGTAAAGTCACGTACTAACCCTAAAAAGGTGCACAGCCCTCCGATGGCTGTTTGAGCTTCGGTCATGCGTTGCGTTTCAAGGCCGACATCAAAATCGTGAGTTTGGATACGGATCATAACAAAGTTTAGCCCCCAGTAACGGGCGGGAAAAAAGCAACTTCATCACCGTCTTTTAAGACGTGATCGAAATTAACATGATCTTGATTCACAGCGACGCGGACGATAGCAATATTTTCAAAAGCGTCTTCATAGCCACCGCCTCGTGTTTTTAAATCAGAAACCAGATCAGCAACGTTGTACGCTTCATGTGGCAACAGCACTTGTTCAGTGGCGATGCCAATTTTTTCTTTAAGCCAAGCGAAATAAATCACGTTCATGAGGTTAAATCACGAAATGATAAATAGCTTACCAAATCGCCTTTTTTAACATGTTCAACGTCCTCGGCCAGTTCGATCAACCCATCGCTGGCTACCATAGAAGCCAAAATTCCAGCCCCTTGGTGAGCGAATTTTTTCACTTGTAATTCACCGTCATCACCGGTGCAAAGGCTGGCGCGCAGCCATTCGCGTCGTCCCGGTTTTTTAATCATAGAAAAATTTGCAGGGATTTTCACCAAGGGAACATCCACAAGCTTGCGTCCCGACATGGTTAAAATCAACGGTCTGGCAATACGCATAAATGTTACCATTGCAGCCACGGGATTACCTGGCAAACCTATAAAAGCGGTGTCGACAATTTTGCCCATTGCCATAGGGCGGCCCGGCTTGATCGCTAGGCGCCAAAATTCTATGGAACCTAAGCTTTCAACAACATGAGTGATGTGGTCTTCTTCGCCAAGGCTGACGCCGCCCGACGTGATAATCAAATCGTGGCCCGCACTTGCATCATGAAGAGCCGAACGAATTTCACCTACTTTGTCTTGCAAAATACCAAGGTCCGTCACCTCGCACCCCAAACCCCGCAACAATGCGGCCAAGGAATAACGATTTGAATCAAAAATCACCCCCTGTCCCGTGCCCACCGCATCTTCGCCATCAAACACAGGGTCAACGATTTCATCACCCGAAGAAAATACCGCAACGCGCAAGGGGCGAAAGACCTTAAGCTCGCCCAGTCCCAAGGAAGCAGCCATGCCGATTTCTTGGGCTCTTAGCTGTTTTCCAGATTCTAAAACCACATCGCCTTGTTTAACGTCTTCACCTGTTAACCTGCGATTGGTTCCTTGTGCAATACCTTGGGGCAAGACCACCGTATCTTCTTCAACGGTCACGTCTTCTTGCAAAAAGATGGTATCCAAACCATCAGGCATTGCCCCACCGGTAAAAATTTGCACGGCTTCGCCCGGTTCGATTGTACGTCCAAGGGGATGGCCTGCCGCGATCCGCCCGGTTATGGGCAAACGGGTTTCAGCGTTTGCATTTAAATCGGCGAAAGAAACAGCGTATCCGTCCACCGCAGAATTGTTATGGGGAGGCACATTAATTGTCGCTTTAACGTGTTCGGCCAAAGTACGTTGTAATGCCTTGGTCAAAGGCACCGTTTCTGCCCCCACCACGGTGTGGGCGTGTTCCTGTAAAATTTCCAAACCTTTGTGATAAGGCAACAATTCGTCTTCGACACGAAAACAATCATTTTGCAAGTCAGACATCTTACTCCCCTCCGTTATAATCCTTGTCCGATTCAGATATATGTCGCATTCCTGCACACAAATAATCATAACCCGTGACGATGGTGATCGCAGCCGCCAGCCACAAACCGTATATACCAATTTCCCACGTACTTAAGGGGCCAATCGGACCATAGGGGCCAAAATCAGGTCCGACCACGCCGACAATCAAAAATCCCAAAGCGAGCATTTGAATGGTCGTTTTCCATTTCGCCAAAAGACTTACGGGCATGCTAACACGGGCTTCGGCTAGAAATTCTCGCAACCCTGAAACCAAGATTTCGCGGCACAAGATTACGGCAGCAGGCAAAACATGAAACGACGATATGGTTTGCACGCCCACCAACATCAACAAAATCCCCGCCACCAACAGCTTGTCAGCGATGGGATCTAAAAATCGACCGAAAGCCGATTGTTGATGCCAGGCGCGTGCCAAATAGCCATCTAAAAAATCAGTGATACAAGCGTAAGTATACGCCGAAAACGCCAGCCAATGACCGGCTGGGCCGCCCCAATAGATAAAGCCCAACACCACAGGAATGGCAAAGATGCGCGAAACCGTTAAAACGTTGGGTATGTTCAAAACCATAATGCCTCGAATGTAAGGAATTTTTGCACCATATACTATGGCTCAATTTATTTTTTAAGCGTTTGGCCTAAACCAATCGAAAATTCGTTGCGCCGTGGCCTTAGAAATCCCCTCTACGGATTGCAAATCAGAAAATCCAGCTTCTTCGACCGCCTTTGCTGAGCCAAAGTGATGTAGTAAGGCTTTTTTACGTTGACTGCCAATGGAAGGAATCTCATCAAGGCTTGATTTTAATTGGTCTTTTGAGCGTCTGGCACGATGGGTACCAATGGCAAAGCGATGGGCTTCATCGCGCAAATTTTGAATAAAATACAATACTGGGTCACGTTCTTCCAAGGCAATCGGTTTTTGTCCGGGCAAAAATATGCGTTCACGTCCGGCGTTGCGGTCTACGCCCTTGGCAACACCCGCCACCGTTACCTCTTCGATACCTAAGTCGCTCAAAACCTTGAGCACCACCCCCAATTGACCTTTTCCGCCATCAATCAACAACAAGTCGGGCCAATTGGCATCCCGTTCTCCGCCGTTTTCCCGTTGAATTTTCAAGGCCCCTTTAAAACGCCGTTCTAAAACTTCATACATCATGGCGTAATCATCACCGGGAGAATAGCCGTCTTCGCCGCCTTGGGCATTTCTGGCTCCGCGAATGTTGAATTTTCGATAGGCATTTTTAATCAAGCCTTCGGGGCCTGCGACAATCATAGCACCGACTGCATTCGTTCCTGAAACATGTGAATTATCATAGACCTCAATGCGTTGTGGTGGGTGAGGAAGGTTTAAAATTCCTGCCAAGGCTTCTAGCATTTTTTCTTGGCTGCTGTGTTCCGCACGCCGCCTGGCCAAGGCTTGTTTGGCATTTTCCAGTGCATGTTGGATCAAATTTAGACGGCTACCGCCCCGTGTTGGGCATTTAACCTTGACTTTGTGTTCCGCCCGCACCGTCAAGGCATCGGTCAACAGATCCATATTTTCAATGCTGTGGCTTAACAAAACTTCGCCAGGTGGCCTGTGTTTTTCATAAAACTGGCCTAAAAAGGCTTCCAAAACTTCGGCTTTTTGGCCATTTTTGGCTTGGGTCGGAAAATAAGCCCGGTTGCCGTTATTGCGACCACCGCGAAAAAAGAACACTTCCACACAATTCATACCACCCGATTGTGCAATAGCAATGACATCTGCATTTTCTACATTACCGGGATTGATGTCTTGGTGTTGTTGAATGCGCGTTAAGGCCCGTATGCGATCCCTATATTCAGCAGCCTTTTCAAATTTCATATCATCGCTGGCCAATTGCATGCGATCGGCTAAATGCTTTTGAATGCTTTGGCTTTTACCCGTTAAAAACTGGTGTGCTTCTTCAACTAAAGCCTGATAAGAAACAACGTCAACTTTACCGTCCACACATGGGCCAGAACACCGTTTGATTTGATACAACAAACACGGTCGAGTGCGATTTGAAAAAACGTTATCGCTACACGTTCTTAACAAAAAGGCTCGTTGTAAAATCGCCAATGTTTCGTTCACCGCCCACACGCTTGCAAACGGACCAAAATATTCACCTTTTTCCTTATGCGCACCACGATGCTTAAGCACGCGCGGAAAATCATGCTTTGATGTCAGCAAGATTTCAGGGAACATCTTGTCGTCACGCAATAATATATTATATCGAGGAGCCAGCTTTTTAATAAGGTTGGCTTCTAACAACAAAGCCTCAACCTCGGTACGCGTGATGACAAATTCCATTGATGCCGTTTGCGACACCATGCGATGAATGCGCACACTCATTCTGTCGGTCTTGGTATAGCTGGTGACGCGCTTTTTTAAAGCCTTGGCTTTGCCCACATAAAGCACGCGCCCATCAACGCCGACCATGCGGTATACGCCCGGTTTTGATGGCAACGTTTTAAGGTAACGTTCGATCACCACCACCCCAGTTTCGGGCGTGGCACGAGAACCATTTATTGTCGAGTTGTTTGTGGTGTCCATGTTGTAAATTTCGCTCATTCCGGCGGAAAGGTAAAGCTTTCTCATACTTTCAAACAGTTAAGGGCAATACTTCATCTTTTAAGCCAGATTTTATCCACGGAAGCTGTGGATAAATATGTGGGAAACGCTACGGTATTTGTTCGCAGCCTTTGGGATCATTGATTTTCTATACTTTGCTTAAAAAATAAGCACAGAATTAACGTATTGAAATACAACGATTATTTAAAACGGGTCATAAAAGTGTAACCGTAAATTGAGAAACCCAAGTTAAGAACAGCCATCAATCAAGAACGAAAGGAGCTGTGCAAAACTGTCGCGAGCAGTTTGCTTAAGGCCTTTGTCCAAGTTTTCCATTTATACTTAAGTATAAGAAAAACTATACTTCAGGATTAAAGCGTTCAATTTCGACACCAACGCTAAAGGCATCTTCAAACACGTCAAGCTTTTCCACCCGCACCCGCGCAGAACGTACCCGTGTATGTAGCAAACAAACGGATGCGACTTCTTCGGCCATGGTTTCAACCAAATTGATGTGTCGTTTGGTGCAAACGTCGCGAACGGCGGCTGTGATTTTTTCATAGCACACGACGTTTTCAATGTTATCGGCCACGGTTTTTATATCACCTTCGATAACGGCAAGGTCCAAATTCAAACGCACACGTTGGCGGGTTTCGCGTTCGTGGTCATAAATCCCGATAAAGCACAACAATTCCAAATCACGTACAAAAACATGGCGAATGCCGACACGAGCGTCGGCAATGGATGGGGGCGTCACCAGATTTATATTGGGTCGAATGTTGGATTTGGGCATTTGATGTGTCCTGATCAATGGCAATGCTTATTCATTAGGTCGTGTTTCGTTAGATGCCTGGCCCCAACCAAGGTGCTGTCCGCCATCCAAGGCAATCATTTGACCTGTCATCGAAGGGGCGTGGATAATATAACGAATGGCGTCGGCAATTTCTTCGGGCATGATACGTCGCCTTAGGGGGATTTCGGTCCATTGGCGAGCAAAGTCATCTTCGGATTGACGTTCGTTTTTCAACGTTGGTCCAGGACCCACACCGTTAACACGAATATTAGGAGCCAAAGCCATGGCTAACGTTTGGGTCAAGGTCCAAAGGCCCATTTTTGACAACGTATAAGACATAAAGAACGGCGTCAAATTCAACACCCGTTGATCCAAAATATTGACAATATTGCCTTCTACCCCTTCGGGGACCTGTTCGGCAAACATCTGGGACAATACAAACGGGGTGCGCAAATTAACATCCATATGCAAATCCCATTTTTCACGGGAAGCATCATGCACCGTGTCATTTTCAAACTTCGATGCATTATTTACTAATACCGTCAATGGGCCCAAGATGTTGGTGACCGTTGGAATGATTTCTTTGACGTCATCCTCGATTGCTAAATCCGCTTTTACCAACGTCGCCCGCCCCCCTGAATCCTGAATCAAGGTGACTAATGCTTCTGCGGTTTCTTGAGAATGCAGGTAATGCACCGCAACCCCAAAACCTTGGGAAGCCATATCAAGCGCAATCGCGCGCCCAATGCGGTGCGCAGCGCCGGTAATTAACACGTTGGCATGTGTATGGCTGGTCATGGGGTAAGAATGAGCGAAAGCAGTGAGGGATGCAAGCCCTTAGCCGATGATATCTAGAATCCGGTCGACGCCGTAGGCTTGGGAAAAAATATACGCCGAATAAATGCTAAAAAATAACACCCCATGGCCACGACCGATACGCCCCCGCAAAGTCAAATAAGCCAACATAATGAGGGTACCCCCCAACATCACCCACAAATCAAAGTTTTGGATTTGTTCGGGAACGGTCAACGGGCTAATCATCGCAACGCCACCAGCAACGGCTAACAAATTAAACAAGTTCGATCCAATCACATTACCGATTGCCACATCCGTATGACCGCGAATGGCTGCCATTACCGAAGCTGCCAATTCTGGCAAAGATGTGCCGAGGGCGATCAAAGTCAAGCCGATGACTTCTTCGGATACGCCAAAGCTGCGAGCGATTTCAGTGCCACCCACAACCAACAAATCAGCCCCATAAGAAACCCCGATCAAGCCACCCAAAAGCCACGCCAAGGCAACGGGAAAAGACATCACAATGTCCTGCATTTCATCGGCTTCACGCTCGTGCAAGTGAGAGCTGGCATCGCTTTGCTGGCGTTCGCGGCGATAGGAAAAAAAGAAATACCCCATGAGCATCGAAAACATGACCGCACCCGCCACTGCGCCAATGGTTCCGGTCAGACTCACCCATGCGAACAAGGTGGAACTGCCCATCAGCATTAAGGCATCCCGTATAACGGCTCGAACATCAACAACGATAGGGGCAACCAAAGCCGTTACGCCTAAGATCAGGAAAATATTAGCAATGTTTGAGCCAACAATATTTCCCAAAGCTAGGCCCGAGACGCCATCAAGGGTCGCCCTTAAAGTCACTAAAAATTCCGGCGCCGAAGTACCAAATGCCACCACCGTCATGCCAATTAGCAACGGCGATAGTCCAAGCTTAGCCGCGATTTGCACGGCTCCACGCACCAAAATTTCTGCCCCACCAAGCAACAAAACAAAGCCGCCTAGGACTTGCAGGTAAATCATACGTTATCTCTTTTCCGTAAAATGCTGAAAGCCTGCTACGATGTCTCTATATAGGTCTTGTTTAAAAGGCACAATTAAATCAACGATGGTATCCAGTTCGGTCCATCGCCATTCGGAAAATTCAGGATGTTTATGCGCCGTCAAATCAATATCTGCATCGGTTCCTAAATAACGCAAAGCAAACCATTTTTGTTTTTGCCCACGGTACCGCCCCTTCCAAATGGATTTTCGAATTTCTTTGGGCAAGTCATAAGTCAACCAATCCGATGTTTCGCCAATGATTTCGGCATTGTCTGTACCGATTTCTTCTTTGAGTTCACGAAACACTGTCGCTCTTGGGTCTTCTCCTTCATCAATGCCACCTTGGGGCATTTGCCATGCGTCACCGGGCGTGTCTATGCGTTTGGCAACGAACACTTGGTCTTGGGCATTAAACATCATCGCGCCAACGCCTAAACGATAGGGAAGGTGTTTCTTTTTAGGGTTTGTTTTTGTCATGATCGCTTTCTATTGAATCATCTGTTTTTTAGAAAGTGCTGAAATAGGTACCAGCTTGAAGCCTTTGGCATCAAGCTGTTTAAGCCATGCGCTGAGTATTTTCAAATTCAAAGGCGTTGCTGAAATCATCGCGGCGGTCTTGGCATGTTTTTTTGCTAAGGCTTCTAGTTCTGTAAACTGACGGCGCATCGCGGCTTGGCCTTCCGCCACATCCATGTCCATTTCAATTTGCGCCCAAGGCAGGTCAGTTTTATAAGCCACGCTGGCCCCCACTGATCCCTTCGCGCCATTATCAACATACATTAAACCACGTTTCTTTAATTGAGCCATTATCCCTTGAACTTGTTCTGAAATGGCCAAAAATTTACTGCCATATACCGCCAAAACGCCAAAATACCCTGCTGTTCGGCTGAGGATGAATTCCAGTTTTTTAATATTGTCCTCAGGCGAGGCCAAAGCCAGCAATGCACTTGGTCCCGCATCTACAAACGGAAAATTTCCTGATTCCATCGGCATTTCAAGCAAAACTTCGTGGCCGTTGGCGCGCATTCTTTTGATCCAAAAGTCCAACCCGCGAGCATACACATCCAACGCCAATGTTATGTCTGAGGGCAACCTTGAAATAGAAGCCTCGGTCGAAGCACGTGATGTCCCCAATCCTGTGACCACAATCGCTATCGTTGGTTTTGCAACATCACCTTGAGGTTCGGGGCGTGCATAAGCATCAAATGACGTATGGCCATCTTTGGCAACCATAGGCAACAGACCGATGTCTGTTTGTTTGACCAAGGAGGGCAATGGGGCCACTTCCAAAGGCTTTGATGGGGGCCAGCGTTTTAAGTCTGTATACGAGGCATTGGTCGTGGAAGGCACAACAATTCCGGCTCCGGGTTGCTGAATTTTATCCAACCCTAATAATGCCAATTGCCCGCCAGCCCCCGAAGAATCAATTTCGTGACCACCGGAAAGCACACCTTCGGGAACCTTGTTCGTTTGCGGTGAGCTGGGCGTTAAAGCCTGAGCATGGGTTGCCGGAGCGGGAGCGGGAGCAGTGGGAGCTGGTTTTTTTTCAATCGCTGGCGGTAAACTATCCAGATTAAATACTGTTTGCCCGCTTGATAGAGGCTTACTTGCAGAAGCTGGAGCGTCTTTACCACCAAGCAACAACCAAGAGCCTCCGCCCATTAATATGGCAACCACAACACCAGCACCGGCTAGCATTGCCATTTTTTTCATTTTGGCTTTGGCGGCGGCTTCGTCTTCTTCATCGTCTTCATCGTCACCAGAATCACCTTCGTCAAAATCAGGCATAGCCTCTAGATCAGCTAAGACTTGTTCTTCATCAGAAAGTTCCCCCGCTAAATCATCGGTGGTTGTATCCGCATCTTCACCGGCTTCCTCGTCATCGCCTTCTCCGCCAACTTCGGCTTCAGCTTCAGCTTCAGCTTCAGCTTCGCGCTGTTTTTCAACTTCACGTTCTTGTTCCGAAGCCTTGATTTCCGCATCTAGTTCATCAAGGTCACCCAAATCACCTAGAAAATCGTCTTCTTCATCAATGACGCTGGTCGAAGGGCGAAAATCATCTTCGTCATGTTCGTCGTCCGAACCGCCTTTGTTCCGTTTAATTTTAGCCAACAGTCCACCCAAGTTCACTTTTGCGAACAAGGCTTTAGGGTTCAGGCGTGAAAACACGCCTGTTATAGCCCCTAATTTACTGAGGAACGGAAGCTTCACTTAAATGCATCTCCCCTATGCAAAACCATTCATGATCCAAACCTGACTGTGACCAAATATTTAATTGGATGCATTTTTATAAAGTGATATTCCATTAATCAGATCCAAGGCACGGGTTAGCTGGTAATCTTCAGGAATGTCTTTTTTAGCTTTTGCTGCTGCTTTTTCTCGAGCCGCTTTGCCGTTTTCTTTATCTAATGCTCCACGCAAATCTCGTTCGCGTTGTTGCCTTGCCGGTTCAATGACTTGCAATTTAGATTGCTGCACGACGATATCAGGGGTAATGCCAACCGCCTGAATAGAACGGCCAGATGGCGTGTAGTAGCGCGATGTCGTCATGCGCATGGCCCCAAATTCACCACCGTTCAAGGGCGCAATGGTTTGCACAGAACCCTTGCCAAAAGACTTGGTTCCCATAACGATGGCCCGGCCATGGTCTTGCAAGGCTCCCGCAACAATTTCCGACGCCGAAGCCGAACCGCCATTGATCAACAACACCACCGGTAGATCTTTGAACATGTCGCCGGGGCGGGCATTAAAGCGTTGTGCATTTTCAGGGTGCTGTTCTGAACGGATAGACACCACTTCACCGTGGCTTAAGAAAATATCGGACACAGAAATGGCTTCGTCCAATAACCCTCCTGGATTATTACGTAAATCCAAGACAACCCCACGCATGGATTTATTGTCTTTGGCCAACTTTCTGTTCAATTTGGTGATCGCTGTTTTAAGCTCGCCCGTTGGTTTGCCGCTAAACGAAGTAATGCGGAAATACCCTATATCACCTTCCAAGTGAGATTTTACGGTATGTAGCGGAATAACCGCCCGCGTCAAAGTCACATCAAAGGGTTTTTTGCCATCACGCACAATGGTCAACACCAAATCAGCCCCCACGGCACCGCGCATCTTATCAACGGCTTGTGGCAACGTCAGCCCCATGACAGCTTCGCCATCAAGGTGAGTTATTAAGTCATTGGGTTTAAGCCCTCCACGCGCGGCTGGCGTATCATCAATGGGTGACACCACTTTGACCACGCCACCTTCCATGGTCACGGTGATCCCAAGACCTCCAAATTCGCCTTTGGTTTCCACTCGCATATCTTTGAAGGCGCGCGCATTCATGTAACTGGAATGGGGGTCAAGCGAGCTCAGCATGCCGTTAATCGCCGCTTCAATTAGTTTTTGATCCGATGGCTTTTCAACATAATCAGCCCGAACACGTTCAAATACATCACCGAAAAGCTGCAATAGCTTATAGGTATCAATGGGGTTTTCTTGGGACGCATTTTTGGGCGTTGCCGCATAAGCGTTTGAAAGAGGTGCTGCAACACAAAAAAATGTGGCGACAACAGACGCCAACAAAGCGTGCATCATAAATCTTGTTTTCATCCTTTGGGTGTTCCTTTTCGGGCAGCAAGCCATGGTAGTGGGTTTATCGGTTGGTTGTTACGACGGAATTCTACATAAAGTACAGGCTGTCCGCCACCATCAAGACCGCCAGGTCCCGACATTATAGCAACAGGTTCGCCCGCTAAAACAGATTGACCAATTTCCGCATCAATTCGGCCCAGCCCTGCGAGCAGGCTATGGTAGCCTTCTCCATGATCTATAATCAAGAGCTGACCATAGCCGCGAAAGGGGCCGGCGAACACAACCTTGCCATCAAATGGCGAAATGACCTGTCCACCTTGACGCGTTTCAATGGAAATGCCTTTGCTGGTCAGGCCACCGTCCAAAGCTTGACCATACAGCCCCACCAATTGGCCAATGGCTGGATAGGGCAAATGACCTTGGGCTCTTGAAATTTTAGCGATTTGGTTGAGTTTTTTAAGTTGCCGGGCCGAAGGGGCCGCAATCATTGATTTGGGTGACACGCGCAACCGAGAAGGCGTCTTTCGGGCTATTTTTGCCCTGTGCGCTTTGTCGCTTATTTTTTTTTGCTGGTTTAAACGCCCCACCAAGTCACGTAAAGATTTTGCTTTTTTGCCTAAGCTTAGCGCTTGTGACTGAGCGGCTCGGCTTTTGGATATGGCTTCGGCCCTTAAGGCCGCCTTTTTTTTACGAATAGAATTGATACGATCTTCTTCAAATTGCAAACGTTCCAATGCCCCTTGCAAGGCCAAACGTTGATGTTCCATACGTTGGCGCGCAACACCCAAGCCCTTGAGCTCAACATTTAAAGCTTTGGCTCGTTTTTCTATCGCTGGGATAGCAGCCTTTAACAATATCGCAGAACGCACGGTATCTTCAGCCGGAATCGGTTGGGCAATCAGGGCTTCAGTGGGGAACCTTGCAATACGGCTCAGCGCCATAATGACACCGGAAAATTGCTTGCGACGATCCCGCAACTGCCCTGTTTTTGATGAAGCTTCCCGTTGCAACCGTGATAATTCATTTTCCAACATGGCCACTTGGACTTCTTGGTCTTGAACGCGTTTGGCAGCGGCAACCAAATTTGCATTTATGGCTTTGATTTCGGTTTTTAAATTTTCGGCACGGGCCCGCTGCTTAGCGCTTTCTTGTTTTTTCTTTGCAATAATACGTTCAACATTTTGGAGTTTGGTTCCTGCGTTTTTGGGAGCCGTTCCCCCCGCACAAAATGCGTAATTCGGCGCACTCATTGCTATTACGACCATGACCAACAGGGGGGATGGTTTAATCACAACCATCATTTCCCTTAAGCAAGTTTTTCCCCGTCATGGCATCTGGAACAGGCTGTCCCATAAGATGCAACACCGTTGGCGCTAAATCCGCTAGACCACCTTCGTTCAAACCCTTGGTATCATCGGGACCGTTAATCAAAATCAAAGGTACAGGAAACAAGGTATGCGCTGTGTGGGGTTGAGTACCGTCTAGCATTTTTTCGCAATTGCCATGATCCGCCGTGACCAGCATCGTCCCCCCAGCGTTTTTGACAGTCGTTTGCAAACGCCCCAAACAATCATCAACGGCTTCGACGGCTTTGACGGCGGCGGACATAATGCCCGTGTGTCCCACCATATCGCCATTGGCAAAATTTACGACGATGAAATCATACTTGTCTTGTTCGATGGCTTTGATCAAATTATCAGTGACTTCATAGGCGGACATTTCCGGCTTTAAATCATATGTTGCCACGTCCGGAGAATTGATCAAGATACGGTCTTCTCCGGGAAAAGGCTTTTCGCGCCCTCCGTTAAAAAAGAAGGTGACGTGCGCATATTTTTCAGTTTCGGAAATATGCAATTGCTTCAAGCCTGCGTTTGAAAGGACTTCGCTTAAGATATCTTGCATTTCTATGGGCGGAAACAAGGCTTGAAAATATGACTTCAAATCATCGGAATAATCGACCATCCCACACCGCCCGGCAAATTCAACCACGCGATCACGTTCAAATCCCGTAAAATCCGGCGTTGCCAAAGCTGTAAGGATTTCCCGTGCCCGATCGGTACGAAAATTAGCCATCAAGATCCCATCACCGTCTTGCATGCCCGCGAAATCACCAATGGCGGTCGGTTCCACAAATTCATCCGACACACCCGTTTCGTAAGCGGCCTTAATTGCATCTGCGGCTTTATCAAACCTTTGTCCCTTGGCATCGACCAAACAATCATAAGCTTTTTGCACCCGGTCCCAACGTTGATCGCGGTCCATAACCCAATACCGCCCGGTCACTGTTGCCATTTTTATGCAGGGCATATAGCGGCTTTCAGTTTCAAATCGGCGCACCAATGTAGCTGCGCTTTTGGGTGGGGTATCCCGTCCATCCAAAAAAGCGTGGACGTTCACCGGAACGCCAAAGCTGCAAACTATAGCGGCCAACGTTCGCATATGCCATTGGTGGCTGTGAACACCACCATCAGACAACAATCCCATCAAATGACAGGTGCCGCCGCTTTGTTTCAAATTATTGATAAAACTTAATAATTGCGGATTGTTATCCAAAGTACCGTCGTGGATGGCGGTGTCAATGCGTGGCAAATCTTGTAACATGATGCGCCCAGAGCCAATGGTCATATGCCCGACTTCGGAATTACCCATTTGACGGTCAGGCAAACCAACGTCTACGCCCGAAGCGCTTAATTTTGTCTTTGGGCCAGCCTTGGACATGTTGTCCCAATGGGGTGTCGTGCCTGTTTTGATGGCGTTATTCAGGGTTTCCCCACGAATGCCCCAACCGTCTAAAATACACAGAACAACAGGCTTTTTGACGCTGGATTTTGTCGTTTGTTCATAAGAATCGGTCATAATATTGTTATACGCTTTTTTTCATCACTATTCACGATGATATGGGTGTCCACCTAAAATCGCATTTGCCCTATAAATTTGTTCTGCCAACATCCCTCGCACCATCATATGCGGCCAGGTCATTTGACCAAAAGACAATACAAGTGTGGCTTTTTCTCGCACCGCGACATCCAAGCCATCAGCTCCACCTATGATAAAGCCTATATCACGATAGCCTTCGTCTTCCCATATGCGGATTTTATTAGAAAACTCAAGCGAAGATAAGGTTTTGCCGCGTTCGTCCAAGGCCACGATAACGGCCCCATTGGGAACGCTGTCCAACAACATTTTAGCTTCGTTGGCTTTACGTTTTGGCGACGGCATTGAACGTTTTACTTCGACTTCGCGAACATTCATTGGTGGCGAAATACGCGCCGCAAAATGATCGAACAAAGTACGTTCCGGGCCGGCCTTAATGCGGCCCACGGCAATCAAATGGGTGCGCATAAAAGTCTCCGCCTAAGGGGTAACTTCACCGGATGCGGTATCAGGAGAACCTAGCGCATCCCACATTTTTTCAATATTATAAAATTCACGGACTTCGGGCCTGAACAAATGCACAATGACATCGCCGCCATCGACCAGAACCCAATCGCATTGCGGCACTCCTTCTACCTGGACATTTTTAAGGCCTAAACTTTTCAAGGTGGTGCGCAAATGTTCCGCAATGGCCCCGACTTGACGCCCCGAAGTCCCTGAGGCAACAATCAGATAATCCGTAATGTCACTTTTCCCAGTCAGGTTGATAACAGCTACGTCTTGGGCCTTATTATCATCCAGCGATTTTTCCACGATTTTCAGCAATTTCTTGCCTTCGGGTGGTGTTTGAACAGACTTCGAAATTTTGCAAATCCTTTTCGTTCCGGTTTCATTAATTGTCATGTATGCGCCTTAACATCCTGCTAAGGTCTTGAATTTATATTTTTGCCTTGTATCGAATGCTTGTCGACGACGCACCATGTTTTGGCGCCTTTAGAAACACCCATGCGGGGGGGGGCATATTCACAAGTTTTTTGGCTTGTCTAACTTCAATTCGCCCGGCATCAAAGCAACGCGCCGCACGACCACCCAAGGCTCTTATAGAATAGGGAGCGCGGGGGAAAACAGCAATGGGTACGGTGCGAAATATTTCCCGCCATCCTTTCCATTTCGGCATTTGCCGCAAATTATCGGCGCCCACAATCCATACAAAAGCACAATCCGGGTAATGGTTTTTGATGGCTTTCAGGCTATCAACCGTAAAACACGTGCCCAAATGCGTTTCGACATTGCTGACGTGAATGCGGGGATTAATGGTCGCACATATTTTTGCTTGGGCATACCGTTCTGCGAAGCTTGCCATATTAGACATGCTTTTCAAGGGGTTTTGCGGGCTTACTAACCACCACACTTCATCAAGCCCCAAAGCCTCAAGGCTCAAAGTGGAAATATGCACATGACCTTCATGAGCCGGATTAAACGAGCCACCCAAAAGGCCAATTCGACGTTTGTGTTTATGTGTCTTCACGAAACATCACATCCTTTGGCCTCAGCCTTAAGTTGGACGAATTTGGCCATTCCCAGTCACTTGGTATTTAAAGCTGGTCAATTGTTCCACGCCCACCGGGCCACGGGCATGCATTTTATCGGTGGAAATACCAATTTCAGCCCCCATACCAAATTCACCACCATCGGCAAACTGGGTCGAAGCATTAACCATCACGATGGCGCTGTCGACCGTATTTAAAAATTTAGCCGCCACCGCTTCGTTCTCAGTTATGATGGCATCCGTATGGCCAGAGCTGTGGGCTTGAATGTGGGCCAAAGCCTCGGCCAACCCATCGACCACTTTGATGGCAAGTATGGCATCTAAATATTCCGTGTCCCAATCGCTGTCTTGGGCAGGCACAACCCGCCCATCCACGCCACACGTGTGCGCATCACCACGCACCTCACATCCGGCTTCAATCAAATCTGCGACAACGTCTTTCAAGGGTTGATCGCCCAACGCCTTGTCAAACAGCAATGTTTCCATGGCTCCGCAAATGCCCGTTCGACGCATCTTGGCATTTACAACGATAGCACGCGTTTTTTGCAAATCGGCATCGGCATCAACATACGTGTGGCAAATGCCTTCCAAGTGTTTAAACAATGGCACCTTGCTGTCGGCCATTACGCGTTCAATTAACGATTTTCCACCCCGTGGCACAATCACATCAATTGTCCCCACCATGGTTAACATTTCACCCACGGCAGCCCGATCCGTGGTGGGCACACGTTGGATTGCGGCTTCAGGCAAGTCGGCGAATTTCAACCCTTGGATTAAGCAGTCATGGATAGCTTTGCTTGAATGGAAGCTTTCCGATCCACCCCGTAAAATAGAGGCATTACCAGACTTTAAACACAATGCTCCGGCGTCCGCTGTAACGTTTGGGCGGCTTTCATAAATCACGCCAATCACCCCCAAAGGCACGGCTACGCGGCGAATATTTAAACCGTTGGGGCGATCCCAATCGGCCAACACTCGGCCCACGGGATCAGGCAAATCGGCAATGGATTCTAGGACAGACGCCATAGCTTCAATGCGATCAGCGTTTAACACCAAACGGTCGATCAAGGCTGGCGTTAAACCTTTGGCCTTACCTTCAACAACGTCAATATCATTAGCTGTTTGGATGGCCGCTTGATCGTTGCGGATCGCTTCAGCCGCAGCCCGTAACGCATCATTTTTAGCCTTGCTTGAAGCGGTGGCAAGGTCGTGGGCCGCACGCTTTGCTTGAGCCCCAATATCGCTCATTAATTTAGAAATATCGTTGGTCATCTTTGTCATAACGGCTTTATCCATTTTGCATTTTCGTCAACACTAAATCGTCACGGTGGATCAATTCATCACGTCCACAATACCCCAATATGGCTTCGAATTCAGATGATTTCTTGCCCATAATTTTTTTAGCATCTTGAGATGAATAGGCGCTAAGCCCACGCGCTTGTTCTATCCCCGACTTATTCATCAGCACGACCGCTTCGCCTTTTTGAAAACTGCCTTGAATATCAGCAATACCGATAGGCAACAGGCTTTTGCCATCGCGCAAAGCCGACAAGGCGCCATCATCCAAAACCAACGTGCCGGTGGCTTGCAATGCCCCTGCGATCCAACGTTTGCGGGCTTTGATAGGTGTTATTGAAGATTTAAACCAAGACGCCCGAGCTCCGTTTTCCAAGTTTTGCAAAGGATGATCGCCTTCACCCTTGGCAATCACCATGTTGCACCCATTCATCAAGCAAATTTTTGCCGCCGCCAATTTTGTGACCATGCCACCTGAGCCGAATGCGGTTTGGGAACCGCCCGCCATGCCTTCAATTTCGGGCGTGATAGCGTCTATTTCAGGCAAATGTTGAGCCCCCGCATCTTGGCTGGGATCGGCGGTATACAATCCATCAATATCGCTCAACAATACCAACAGATCGCTTCCTGACATGGCCGCAACTCGTGCCGCCAGACGATCATTATCCCCAAAGCGAATTTCATCGGTCGCCACTGTGTCATTTTCATTAATCAAGGGCACCCCACCCCGGCTTAAAATCGCGTTCAAGGTGTTGCGCGCATTTAAAAAACGGCGGCGATTTTCGGTATCATCCAAGGTCAACAACATCTGCGCGACGGTCATGTCAAAATGCCCCAGCACGTCTTGGTACGCATGAGCTAGACGAATTTGTCCGGTCGCGGCGGCGGCTTGTTGATCTTCTAATTTCAAGACCCCGTTTTCAAGACCAAGGTAACGACGCCCGACCGCAATTGCTCCAGAAGAAACCAACACGACGTCTTTGCCATTTTGTTTCAGGCGTGCGACATCGGCGGCTAATGTTTTTAGCCACTTTAGATGTACGATGCCTTGGGCTTCGTCAACCAACAAAGCCGACCCAACCTTGATCACCACACGCTTTGCTTTGGTGAGCATTTTAATGCTCATGGCTGGTATTCCTCACCCTTTGAGCCTTGCGCTTTCAAGTGCGCGTCTTCGACTTCATCAAAAAGCAAATTGGTCATATCTTCAATGCCCGTTCCCGCAACACCCGAAATCACATAAACTGGGGCGTTGATGGTTTTTTCCAATTTCTTTTTCTTTTTAACAATATCTTCTTCCAACATGGCATCGCCTTTGTTCAAGGCGACAATTTCGGTTTTATCTTGCAATACTGGCCCGTAAGCATCCAGTTCTTTTCGGACAATTTTATAGTTTTCGACCACATCTTCAACCGTACCATCAATCAGGTGCAACAAGGCGCCGCATCTTTCGACGTGCCCTAAAAAACGTGTGCCCAAACCATGACCGTCGTTAGCCCCTTCGATCAAACCCGGAATATCGGCAATCACCAATTCCCCACTGTCACGGCGAACCATACCCAAATTAGGATGAAGCGTGGTGAACGGGTAATCTCCAATTTTTGGTCGAGCGCGCGACACCGCAGAAATAAACGTTGATTTTCCGGCATTGGGAAGTCCGACCAAGCCAACATCGGCGATCAATTTCAATCGCAACCACACCCATAATTCTTCGCCAGGATAGCCGGGGTCGGTACGCCGGGGAGCCCGGTTGGTGCTGGATTTAAAATGAGCGTTGCCGTGACCCGCATCACCGCCTTGCAACAGAACAAGCCGTTGCCCGACTTCGGTTAGATCCGCCAACACGGTTTCTTTATCCTCACTCAACACTTGGGTGCCTTGGGGTAATTTCAAAACTGCGGCATCACCTTGGCCACCCGTACGGTCTTTGCCCATACCGTGATGCCCACGTCCGGCTTTGAAATGTTGCTGGTAGCGATAGTCAATCAAGGTATTTAAACCTTCGACGCATTCCAAAATGACATCACCGCCGCGCCCGCCGTTGCCGCCATCGGGTCCGCCAAGGGCAATATATTTTTCACGGCGAAACGACATACAGCCGTCACCGCCATCGCCGCTTTTCACATATACTTTGGCTTGATCTAAAAATTTCATAGCCTTAAGCCTTAATCAATAAAGAGCCTTAAAAACACAAAAAGGAGAATGGCCCGCGCCATTCCCCTTGTTGAGAGTTAGGTTGGGCGTTCGTCAGCTTTACGCTGCCGGATCCACACCCACGACCGTACGGCCTTTCTTTTCAGAAAAAGCAACACGCCCTTCGATCAATGCGAAGATGGTGTGGTCTTTGCCAAGGCCAACGTTTTCACCTGGAAGATATTTGGTGCCCCGTTGACGGAGGATGATGTTCCCCGGAATGACGGCTTCACCACCGAATTTTTTTACGCCCAAACGACGACCCGCTGAATCGCGACCGTTACGTGAACTACCACCAGCTTTCTTATGTGCCATATCAGCTTATTCCTTTTCAGACTTCGCCGCAGCTTTTTTGGCTGGAGCTTTTTTGGACGTCGTAGCCGCAGCTTTTTTAGCTGGAGCCTTTTTAGCGGGAGCTTTCTTTGGCGCGGCCTTTGTTGTGTCGTCCTCGCTTGGTGCGGATTCTGCTTTTTTAGCCGGTGCCTTTTTAACCGCAGATTTTTTTGCGCCCGTTGCGCTGATGCCCGTGATCTTCACCAAAGTGAGATCTTGGCGATGGCCGTTTTTACGGCGCGAATTTTGACGCCGACGCTTTTTAAAGACGATGATTTTTTCACCGCGTGTTTGCTTTAAAACTTCGGCACTGACCGTGGCCTTGTCCAACGTTGGCGAACCCACAGTTGGGGCTTTGCCATTTTCGCCGATCATCAAGACTTGGTCGAATTGAATGGTATCACCAGCTTCACCAGCCAGTTTTTCGATGGTAAAAACATCGTTTTCACGAACATGGTATTGTTTACCACCGGTTTTAATCACTGCGAACATGTGTATCGCTCTCTTTTTTCTTCCGCGTTTTATGGCGCTGGGGATGCCCAGACTTTGGTTCCTTTTATATAAAGAACTGCCTTCAAACGGCGCATTGCAATTGACCCAAAGCTAATGCATTGGGCTGGAAAGGCGGCAATATAGCCCGAACCCCGCCGAAGTCAACGCCTTTTCACCGCAAATATAACATTGTTTAAAGGCTTGTATTGAATAGCCGCACTTCACCTTGCATGGGGATACACATTAAGCTAGTGTCCGCCCGCTTGATAAAGCAATTGGAGAGATGCCGGAGTGGTCGAACGGGGCGGTCTCGAAAACCGTTGAGCTCGCAAGAGTTCCGGGGGTTCGAATCCCCCTCTCTCCGCCATTATCAAAGACTTAGGTCATTTAAGCCTTTTAATTACCTGAATTTCGTGCAAAATACGTGCTTAATTTTATCCTCATTTTCGGGCGGCGGGTCGACGGCGCAAAGATGATCGGCACATTTTCTGGTGGGCACAATCTCATGCTCGGCAGACTAGACAATCCGACCACGCAGCAGATCGCGGGCTATTTGGTCGAATACGACCAGCTGCTCCGCAAAGTGCAGACCACACGAGTTGCAGCGAAGTAAGACCCTTGTCCAAAGACCACGTTCAACAACGGCTGTTGGCATGAAGGGTCTTTTGAACATAGCTTGATTTTGTCCGGACCGAACTTTCATTCCCAATGCTCGTATTCTTAAAGAGATTGTTGAAGACGGTTGGGGCATCAAAGTTTCAAACAATACGCTTTGCAGACTAGCTTTTCAAACAGGCTCTGTCGGTTTATTTTTCAGGGATTTGTTCTGGTAGGTTTATAAAAATTAAGCTGCATATTGTTACCAAAAGCAACGTAAAATGAACATTTTGTATAGCGCCCTGTTTCATCCAATACCCAAACCACAAGCCACCGCATAAAAATGTTAGCCAAAGCCCGCCAAACAACGAAAGCGCTAGGTTTGCGCTTGCCCGGTCTGTATGGCCGACTGTTGATGACTTTGACATTAAAATCTGCAAATATTTCCATGCGGCCACCCACAAGGCTGACGACACGATCAATTGAACCGCAATAATAATATATAACGCCGTCGGGGCTATACCTACGGGGATAGCCCGCCATTTCAAACCTTGAGCGAACATGTCTTGATTCTTCAGCAATGACATTGTGAACATGTTGTTGAGGTGAAATATATTCGTCGCCATGTCGGTCATGTTATTCAATACGGCAATCGATATCCACATAGCCAAACCTGCTAATAAGATCGTTTTTGGTAAAATACTGGATGAACCTATCATTGGGGTGTTCTTCCTTTCGAAGGTGAATGATTATTTCGCCTGGCCTGTGGCGGGTTTTCCGCTTGTTGATAATTGTAAAATAACGACTGACAGAGCTGGTAAAATACCCAGCACAAAAAATGCAGTCGGCAATTTAAAAGAGATGAAACTAGCAGCAAGTTGCGGACCAAGGCTGGCTCCGCAAAATAAAACGAATGTGTAAAGCGCCACGGCCGATCCCCTTGATTGCGGAGCAACGGTCCCGCCGATGGCCCCAATTAAGACAGGGACAACGATGGCTACGCCTGCACTCAGCAATACACTTGCGGCTAAAACACCAATAGCAACTTCTTTATATGCACAATAGCTTGCCCCTAACATAGCGGTCGCGATCATAATAAACCCAGCATTTAAGGCCCCATGTGTACCTAGTTTTTTTGCGATATGCGGGGACATAAATGCCAACCCTATCCCTGGCAAAGCGACCAGTCGGATCATCAATCCATTCATATGCATCGTATCTAACAAGTACGCAGCCGGTCCCCCAAGCAATGCGTAGAAAGCCACGAACACAGACAAAACCGTGGCGGTCACTATGTAAAATGGAAAAATATCTCGCATGATCAACAGACCTGGCAACTTGCGTAACGTTTTAAGCAAGCCTGCCTCTTTGTGAATCACGCGTTTATGTTTCCTGGACAACACATACAGACCTATGGCTGCCACAACATACACTCCACTGGAAATGTATTCGGCTTTTGCCAAGGTGTGACCACCTATGGCAATGGTAAAAACTTGCGCCAATATAGCCGCACTTAAAAAAGCAAAGGACATCGATGCTAAGCCAAACATTCGCCAGTTTTGGCTTAGGGATTCCGTTAAGTAAGCCAACGCAACCGGAGGGAAACTAGCCGCGACGAAACCTTGCAATATGCGGGCGGTCAACAAGGATTGAAAGTCGTGCGATCGTGCGACAAGCACCGTCATGGCGGCAAGACCAATCATGCCATACAGCATAATATTGTGACGGCCAAAATGATCCGATAACGGCCCAAAAATTAAAAAACCAGTTGCATAGGCAAAGCCGAACACCGTTAGCACGAGCGCGGCTTCATGTGGTGAGGTTCCATAATTGGAACCCAACAAAGCCAACATCGGAATAGGGATATATAATTGGCTAACAACAGATAATCCCATTAAAGCAAATATAATCACCATAAAAATGGCTTCAATGTTGTCTAATAAATTTTGTTCTTGGGAGTCTATTTTTTTTGTCATCGCGATATCCTTGTCATTATTTCAGTGTGGCGTTTTGTGGGCTTAACGGACCAGAACTTATTACTTTCCAACCCAATGATTTTGCCTTTTTATGCAAAATTTCATTGTTTCCAACCACGGTAGGCCAACCAACAGCGCTTAGAAAATCTATGTCTGATGCATGATCTCCATAACCATGGCATTGGCTTAAATCCGCCCCTTGTTGTGTTGCAAATTGGGTTATCAATGAAAGTTTACCTGGGCCTATGACGGGATGACCCTTAATATGACCTGTGTAGTATCCGTCTTTATCAATCGACAAACACGTTGCCAAAGACGCTGCTGCCCCAAAATACCGTCGCAAGGGCTCTAGGAAATCAATGCATGATCCAGATATCAATACGGCTGGAATGTTGAGGCTTTGTAAAAATAGTAATTGATCGCGAACAGCTTCAATGAAGTAAGGGGCGCGGGCATGATTCTCTATCCGCGCCCTCACATGAAATTTGGCAACAGCCATGACGTCTTGTTGTTTATAACCTGACAGCAAAGCATAATAGGCGCGATTAACAGAAATACGGTCCGCACCGCCTTCCCTTAATGATTGCAACCGATCTATTGCATGTTGTGCTTTTATACCTCCGATATTTTTTTCAATGGCATGCAACATGGCAAACATACTTTTTTCATAGATCAATGTTTCATCAACATCGAAAAAAGCAAATTGTTTTGTGGTGCTTGGCGTTGCATAGGCATCATAAGCAAGGGCTGAATTATAAATTCCTTTATTCATCGTAATTTTGACCCACAGCTCTTAAATTTGCATTCAAGTGATCATAGGATTCTTCATCTAAATGACGTTTGTGTGCCCGGGCAGTAAATTCCGAAAGAGCTTTCTTGGCTTGGGAATGTTCTATGGGTTCAAGGAAAGATTGCTCATACACTGTATAAGCAACTTTTGATGAAGCAACGCGGACATCATTTTGAAATATTTCAATGTCAGCAACAAAACGAATGCGTTTCTTACCTTTTGGTTCTATTGACAACGTTGTATACCTGACGACAGCATCAACTGGAAAAGCAAAATTTTCAAAGCGTACATCCAAACTGTCAAATACCACGTAACCATTTTGGGGAACGTTTAAATCTTGGTATTGTGTTTCTGCTACGGCAATAAACATCTGACGTATGGCTTCAATAAGGACCATGCCTTGAATATGACATCCCGTATTATGGTCTAAAATCAGCTCGTTATTACCATCAATCAACAGCTTGGATTCAAACACACCTTCCTGATTTTTTTCTGGATGGGAAATAAGACCATTCCCAGATTTTTCCTTATGTGTAACTTTGCGATCTGCGCGCTGCGATGCATCGACCATGTTAATAGCGGATAGACCACAGCGACTTGAATGCCACATAATTTGATCCATAATATCGGCGCTGATCCCTTGTCCCATTATGACCGTGCTTTGTATTTCACCAAGGCGTGCTTTTCGTAAAAATTCCGAGGTGGTGATGGCCCCAGCCTCGTTAGCAAAAGTAGATAAGCGGTCTCCCACAACAACGGTCATATCCATGATCTCCCTCGTTAAAAAATAAACCAGTAATTGTTTAATAAAGCAAAGCACCCCTCATGAGTGCCAGCACAGAATACATAAGCGCATCATCACGTCAAGCACAAACCTTCCTTTATGTAAGGTTTGTGCTTGACAACCTATCCAGAAAGCGCGCATGATAAGAAAATTGAGTTACAAAATCACAGGCACGTACATGCAATAATACTCAGTAAATTAACATTTATTCCGCTATTTTGTTAATTATCGGAAGGTACAAGTGAAATTTGAAGGAGTTAGTTAAGAGATAATGCTAGAAACAAACATACATAAAGTAAGGTTTAATAAAATGCGCCTGCTTAATATGGTTCATGATGGTGACAACAGTTGCTTAGGCGGATTTCCCAACGAAATAAGTCGCCATGAATTAAACAATGCAAATTACAAACAGGCCCTTAAGTCTGACATCCTTGTGGACCATAAACCTGCCGTTCTGACACGCTTGGAACGTATAGATGGTGTAAATAACGATTTGTTTGGTGAACATATCAGCACTGTGGTCCGCACGGATGGAACATGGCTTGGCTATGTTGATGTAAATACCCTTGATGCCAAAGACACTTTACCATCGAACGAACACGCCCAAGAAATCGCCTTTGATTTATTAACGCAAATTGCACCTGATTTATTAAGCAACCGCGATGTTCTGTGGACCAAGCCTCACAGCGAGACCATGCGCATAACCGAACCAGCATCTGGTCAAGTGAAAGGTGTTGAAATTACGGGGATCAAAGTTAAATCCAGAAATTTGAACGATGGTCTTTATCATTGGGTGATCATTGGCGCGAATGGTCAGGTTATTGCTTTTGAACGGGATATCAAATGGATCAAGTTTCCAGGCAAACGAGCAACTGAAAAGTGGCTTCATGATGCTTGGCTTTACAAACATCAATCCAGTTTTTCGTTTTCGCTTAAATAAATATAAAAAATGTGTTGTGCAAGCCTGCCACAAACACAAATCAAAGCCCGCTAATTTTTATTTATGATATGAAGGAGAGGGACGTGATATATTTGAAATGAAAGCCATTTATCGGGACTATACGTTATGAAATCTGATGCTACCAATAGTTCCCAAAATTCAAATGACGACGAATTGCTGACGATTGGTGAATTGTCGGAACGTTGCAAAATGACGCAACGAACAATCCATTTATATGAAGAACGTGGTTTAATATGTTCTGTGCGTCGTCAAGAATCAGGGCATAGATATTTCACACAACAAATGGAAATTCGCCTTAAGAAAATTATGCAACTCAAGGGAATTGGTTTAAATCTTAAAGAAATTTCTCAAGTTATAGACCTGTATTTCTCGGCCGATGATTACGGTGCCAGTGGTAAAAGAGCCGCCTTGGTTATCTTGAAAGGGCACCTTGCAGAAGCCGATCAAAAGCTTGTTAAAATGACAAAGTTCAGAGAAGATTTAATGCGTTCTATCACACGCTTAGAAACTCTTATGGAAGAATCAGTAAGCAAAGCGAACCAGTAATAGAAATTTTTCGTTCGAACTTTAAACGGTACTGAGCACCAAACACTGTGGTCATACCCCCATTATTAAGTGTATTAGTTCAGACTTCATCTGACACCTCGTCCTTGCAAAGGTGAAGGTTACCAGTTTTGATATCGGTGCGAACCGTTCGATTGTAGCGTTCGACATAGGCATTTTGTTGTGGGTTTCCGGGCTGGATAAACAGCAACCTGATCTTATGTTTTTCCGACCATTCTGCCAGCTTATGACCGATATATTCGGGACCATTATCTGAACGAATAGCATCAGGTTTCCCACGCCATTCAATGATCTGATCAAGCGTTCGAATGACCCGTTCGGCGGGCAAGGAGAAGTCGAGCTCAATGGCCAAGACCTTCGCGGTTAAAAGCATCAATCACGTTGAAAGCCCTAAAACTCCGTCCATCACCAAGCTGATCATGCGTAAAATCCACGCCTTTGCGCGCTTTCGAAAACACCGTTTCCAGGGGGAAATCCTTTAGCCACCTCGCGACGTCGAGACGGCTTTACCGCTTTTTTACCATGATTTCTTTCAACGCACCCTTTTGAATTTGCCCCTCTGCATACATTTTCTTCAGACGAACATTTTCAGCTTCAAGTTCTTTCATACGCTTCATCAACGATGCGTCCATGCCACCAAATTTCGTGCGCCATTTGTAAAATGAAGCACTGCTCATGCCGTGTTCGCGGCAAAGGTCTGGAACTGACGATCCTGCTTCCGCTTGGTTCAAAATTGCGATGATTTGGCTGTCTGAATAACGTGACTTTTTCATTTGAATTTCCTCAGATTAAGTTACGAGAAAATTCTACTCTTTTGTTCCGCAAAATATCATTAGATATAACGTTCTAATTCGCTGACTTGAGCCGAGGTGATACGCAACCTTTCTGACAATTCTATTGATATACTCGTCAAAATTTTAAAAAGAACCTCAGGCGCTTTTTCGCCAAGTTCTACGTAACCTTTACGGTTTAAGACATAAACAACAGTTTCGTTATTAGCGCGGACATCCGTAGAGCGTGGTTCGCCCGTAATTAGGCCCATTTCCCCAAACATGACCCCTGGCCGTAAGTCTGCTAAACGCACTTGGCGGTTAGTTTCAGGAATCTTGGCTAAAACACAGACCGTTCCGCGCACCAACAGAAACATTTGTTCTGAGGGATCGCCTTGCTGAAGAAGAAGATCGCCCTTGGCAAACGTTTTGCGCACCAATAGATTTTGAATGTTTTTTAAATTTTGCTCACTTAAACCTTTAAGCAAATCAATCTTGTTTAAGGCGAGTTCGTCGTCAAAATGGATATCAATATTTTCATCTTGTAACAACAGATCTTCGGCCCAAGACAATGCATAATCCAAATCAGAAAATGTTCGGCCTTGTAAAATTGGCCAGTCCTTGGCAAGGCCGATCACCGTCTGCCATAGCGGGCTATCGGCGTGCAAATAACTAATTAAAAGCACTTTATCCCGGCTAATAAGGTCTATATCTATTTGACGCAATATTGTAATGGCGCTGTCATCTAGCTCTGTAACGCCACGTAATCCCAAAATAATAAAATCGGACTTTTGCGAAGTTTCATTTATTTTTCCAGCCAGCTTATCGACAGACCCAAAGAAGATGGCGCCTTGGGCTTCAAGAACCGTAATGCGTTGCCCTGTTTTTTCAAGGACATTAATAGCATGACGAGGACGCGATGTTTTCGAACGTAGCTTGTCACCGGAATAACATCCCCGCACCACAACTTTTTCCATACGCATAGCAAACATCAAAGACGCGCCGACTAACCCGATGCCGATCGCGACGACAAATCCCGCCATTAAAGTGACGATGGTAACCAAAAGGCTGATGATAAGAGCCGGAATAACATGATCCAGATAAACTTTTTTTTCGCTTTTATACATGTGCCAAACTTGAAAGTATTCTCCCAAATCTACCATCGTTGCAGATACAGCAATCAAAACACCCGTTAATACAACCATCGGAACTTGTTCAATATATGAGCCAAGTCCCCCGAGTGCGGCAAAGAAAACAAGACCGTGAGCAACTCCGGCCAAACGGCTGTTTCCTCCTGCTTTTACACTGGCACAGCTCCTTGAAGGTGCCCCAGCCCCGCCAAGCCCGCCTAACAACGCGGAAATCATATTAGCGATACCTTGGCCCAACAATTCTTTGTTACCATTGTGACGTGTATTGCTAACGGAATCGGTTGCCACAGCACTCAATAACGACAAGACAGAACCTAAAAAAGCCAGTACAAGAGCGGCTCCCATAATTTTGAAAATCACGCGACCCTGTCCATCAGAAGGGTGCATCAATAATGACCATTGGGTGAAATCAATGGGTGACGGAAAATGAGAGGGAATGGACCCGATTACGTTTATTCCCGTTTGGGCGCCCCCTAGGGCAAAAAATAGCGTTGAACCAACTATAATTCCCAATATGCCGCCCGGCAGACCTTTGTGCAGATATTTGCCAGCCAAAGTAATAACGGCCGCGACAACGCCGCTCAATGGGGCAATCCAAATAATTTGCTGTACCCCCAGCAAGCCTTCGATAATATCGGAAAACGTTGAAAATCCAAATAAGGCAGGAATTTGTTTTAGCAAAATTAAAATAGCAAAACCATTCATTAGGCCACTGATCACTGAACGAGGCAGATATTTGATCAATCGTCCCATATGTAACAAGCCAAAAACCAACTGCAGCGCGCCTGCTAGTAGCACACAACTAAACATTAAGACAATGGCGACTTGAGCTTTGAGTTCCGGGTTTTGAGGCAATTCAGTTGAGCTAAGAACGCCCCCTAAAACAGCCCCCATAATGATGGCCAAAGAACTTCTGGGGCCGCTAATCATGGTTTTTGTGCCGCCTAACAGGGCAGCAACGATGCTCATGATCATCGTCCCATAAAGCCCAGCAAGAATCCCCATCGAAGCATACTGAGGACCGAGCGGAGCGAAAGCAAGCAAGCCGCTTACAATAGACGTTGGGATCGTCAAAATAGCCGAATTCAACCCGCCAAATGCATCTCCTAAAAGGGCGCGTTTAGCAAAAAATTTAGGGCGTATGGTTGGTGCTTGTTCGCTCAATGCTTAACGAGCCTCCGCCCTTAGTTAGCTATTCAAAATAATTATTGGTCGCTCTGGAAAAAGCTTCAAAAATATCCGGAACTGCAATTTTACGAGCCTTTAAAGCGGATTTACGAACTGGCAAGCCCCTAGTTCTCTAGACACTTGCGACCTTCTCTAAATACCTTTTTTCGAACTCAACTGGGGACATCCCATTGTTGTTTCCATGCCTGCGTTTTGGGTTGTAATAGAACTCGATATAATTG
>Ga0316204_10000786_pt1 | contig 103129 bp, 93 predicted proteins | sample 6monrhotite_MG_2_FD_205661 | JGI IMG/M metagenome (GOLD analysis project Ga0316204, IMG submission 205661) | Microbial mat bacterial communities from mineral coupon in-situ incubated in ocean water Damariscotta River, Maine, United States -... | ecosystem: Environmental > Aquatic > Marine >... | reverse complement strand
ATCAATCGCCATTAGTTTAGTATTACTCATGGGTATCTCCTCCTTTTACTTAGTAGATATTTAACTATCATTACAAGTATGGCGCATTTGACGCCGCTGGGGGAGGTGTCCACTTCATCAGGCACTTAGTAGGTATTCTCTCACAATCAATCACTACAATCACCTACTGACCTTTCCTCTTTAACTACTATCACCTTGGATTTAATCACTGCAAATTAGTGTTTCTACCAATTCAAGGATGAATAACATGACTATTGCTCGGAAGAACGTCGAAACAATGGGGACAAGTTGAGCCCACCCCCTTGAAGTGTTCTAGCTTTTTCTAATGAAATTTAAGGTCTTATTCAGCAAATAGGTCGCTCTAATATCTACTGCGTTTTCGGTTTCAATTTGTTGACTAAGGAGCACCTGATTATGTTTATCACCCATGCATTAACTTATCTATTTTAGAGTTCTCTGAATCTTGGATGTAAAACGAAGGATAACAATCAATACATGGCTCATTAGCATGAACTAACTCTACATGCCAGATCTTCTTTAGGTAATCAAATTTTAATAGAACTACTTTTACATCTTCCTTCTTTAGATTCTCATGTTTAAAGAGAATTTCGAGTACTTCCGAAACATCAAGGATAGGCGATTTGTATTCCTCTGCACTAACAGAAAATGATAGGGTCAATAGAATGATAAATATTATTTTTTTCATATGTGATCTCCAAATTTGACCAAATAAGAATATTATTTATGATTCTATTTTATAAAATAGCATTCGTACAAGGGGCATCCGTATGAATATGTTTTTGCACATGACGTCTAATTCAAAAATTCAGGCGTGTTTGTAGCCTGAGTATTTTGCAATTTTTGGTTATGTTCTACTTAATTAACGCCATGTGTGTAATTTTTGCAGAATTACCATGCCGGCAATCCAAATCGTTATCAGCATAAACAACTTGAATTTTTTTCCCAGACATTAAAGCTGCCATTGCAAGAGAAAACATATCTTTGGCATCACTGTCATCTGCAGACCACCAAAAAGAACCAGCAGTACACACTTTGTCAGTTATCGTTGTTCGAATAACATGAGCTCCATTATGAGAATATACTCTGGTTACTTCACCTGTGCTTGTCGACCACCCAGCAAATGAGCTTGTAGAATATAAAAGTGAAACAGCTAAAATTATAAATTTTTTCATGTTTTTAATTTCCTTAATTTGACATAACTCTTAAGTATTTATGTTGATTTTCAATCAATACAAATCTCTGTTGAGCAGTGCCGCGTTGGCACGCTGTTTAATACTAATAATGGTTTTTGTTTTTTAATCAACCAGCTTATTCAGTGCTGTGATTATTTTAGGTCGGCTTTTAGGTCACTTTTGCCATTCCTAGCACCTTCAATCCATCAATAGTGATTCGTTCAACCACTAAGATTGCCTGATTTTTACACTCAGCGCAAGCTAACCTCCACAGTTAATCACCGTGTGTAATAGACTCACGTTTGCTCACACTTATTGCGTCATCCAAGCTTCCAATGCAAGCGATTAATCACCCCAACATAACGCCAATGGTTTTGACCACAATCGCCGACGCCTTAACAAAGGTACAATCATCTAGAACTTTTAGTTTGCGATAACTCGCTTTACGACCGGCAGTACCCCGTTAGCTCTCGGCAAACAAATGACCGCCTACAGCTTTGATAGAATCTTCTAACTAACCTTACCGAGAGGATTTAGTTGCCTAAATCTGCTTCATATCCAACATAAAGCCACGTAACTGCTTTCCGATAATTTCAACCGAATGATTTCTAAGTACATCATTCACACGAATCAACTCTTGGTTATCAACTTGATTATCGGAGCTTTTCAAACCAGCTCCAAGTTCTTCACCTGTCAATTGATCAACATAGTCTTGCAGTAATGGCACAGCAGAATGAGTAAATAGATAATTCCCATATTCTGCGGTATCTGAAATAACCACGTTCATTTCATACAGCTTGTTTCTAGCAATACAGTTAGCAATTAATGGCGTTTCATGTAACGACTCGTAATAAGCTGATTCTTCAATGATTCCCGCAGAAACCATGGTCTCAAAGGCAAGTTCGACGCCAGCTTTGACCATTGCCACTAAAAAGATCCCCTTATCGTAATACTCTTGCTCACTAATATCTTGCTCGCAATCAGGCGCTTTTTCAAAAGAGGTTTCAGCTGTTTGTTCTCGCCATTTAAGCAAGTCGGTATCTCCCTTTGACCAATCTTTCATCATTGTTTCAGAAAAAACACCTTCAATAATATCGTCCATATGTTTTTCAAAGAGTGGTCTTAAGATCACCTTTAATTCTTCCGACATATTAAATGCTTTGATTTTTGCCGGATTTGATAAACGGTCAAGCATATTGGTAACGCCGCCGTGTTTTAATCCTTCGGTGACTGTCTCCCACCCATATTGAATCAACTTTCGAGCATATCCAGCATCAACTCCCTGCTTTATAAGTTGTTGATGACCTAAGATTGCGCCAGTCTGTAGCATGCCACACAGGATGGTTTGCTCTCCCATAAGATCAGATTTTACTTCTGCCACAAATGAAGATTCTAAAACACCTGCCCTATCGCCACCAGTTGACGATGCATAGGCTTTGGCTATTTTAAGCCCATCACCTCTTGGATCATTTTCTGGATGAACTGCAATTAAAGTTGGCACACCAAAACCGCGTAGATATTCTTGCCGCACTTCAGTACCCGGACATTTAGGTGCAACCATAATCACGGTTATATCTGGACGAATTTGCATTCCCTCCTCCACAATATTAAAACCATGAGAATAAGATAGTGTTGCGCCTTGTTGCATCAGAGGCATCACCGATTCAATAACTGGTGTGTGTTGTTTATCGGGAGTTAGATTTAACACCAAATCGGCTTGTGGGATCAATTCTTCTAAAGTACCAACTTTAAATTCATTCTCAGTCGCCCATTGCCAAGATTGGCGTTTTTCAGCAATCGCGTTTTCTCTTAAAGCAAAACTGATAGTTAGCCCAGAATCACGCATATTTAAACCTTGATTCAGTCCTTGAGCACCACAACCAACAATGACAATATTCCAATCCTTAATAAAACGACAACCGTCAGCAAATTCATCTCGCTGCATAAAACGACATTTTCCCAGTTGAGCAAGCTTTTCCCTTAAAGGAAGTTGGTTAAAATAGTTAGTCACTTTCAGTTCCAATATTAAAAATAGTTAACAAAATATAGGCCAATACTAGCTCTAGAAACATACGGGGTAAAATAAATTAATCTACATATAACTTTAAATTATACCTAATTCGTGGTTTATCAAACTAAACTTCTTGATAGCGATTTTAAACCTATGTTACAAATAAAATGAACAAAACGAAACCAACTACTCAATTGTTATGAAAAAACTTTCTGTTGTGATTATTAGCATTCTCGTCGTGGTGATTATTCGATCACCCTGGGGGATTTCGTTGTGCTAAACAAAAGATAAACAAATACAACTGACCCCCGCTCTGAAAAGACCGGGGGTTTTTTTTAACCAAAATAATTAATTTTAAATTAACGATAAGATAAAGAAGTAGTTTAATGAACATTCAACAAAAGCAAACGGGCGCTTGCCTTACCTTAAAGCTACTAGAGCAGCAAGGTGTTTCCGATATTTTCGGTTATCCTGGTGGCGCCATCATGCCTATCTATGATGCGATATATGATAGTCCAATCAAACATTATTTGTGTCGCCATGAACAAGGGGCTGCATTTGCAGCAGTTGGCTACGCAAGAGCCTCCGGTAGGGTTGGAGTGTGCATGGCAACATCAGGACCGGGCGCGACAAATTTGCTGACTGGACTCGCTGACGCCATGATCGATTCCATTCCGATCGTTGCAATCACCGGACAAGTCGCCACCAAAGCCATGGGTAGTGACGGTTTTCAAGAGGTTGATATAGTCGGTCTTAGCCTCGCTTGTACTAAGCATTGTTTTCAGGTTAAAGATATCAGTCAGCTATCGGCCTATCTGACAAAAGCTTTCGAAATAGCACAATCTGGTCGTCCCGGCCCAGTGCTAATTGACATACCTAAAGATATTCAAGTTAGTCGTATCGAAAGCAGTCTAGAGCTAGTTCAGCAGTCCTCCCAAGAGGAAGAAGTTAACATGGATCATATTCAGGCTGCAGCAAATTTAATCGACCAAGCAGATAAACCAATCATGTATGTAGGTGGTGGTTTAGGAATGGCAGGCGCAGTAGCCGATTTAAAACATTTGAATTCTCGATTTCAAGTTCCAAGCGTAGTGACTTTAAAAGGGCTTGGTTGTATTCATCCTACCGAACCTCACTACCTTGGAATGTTGGGGATGCATGGCACAAAGGCTGCTAATCTAGCTGTTCAAGAAGCCGATCTATTGCTTGTTTTAGGTGCTCGTTTTGATGATCGTGTTACTGGAAAGCTTGCTGAGTTCGCCCCCAATGCAAAAATTGTTCACATGGATATCGATCCTGCTGAAATTAATAAACGCAAGCAAGCTGATGTTTCAGTAGTTGGTGATCTAAAAATGACTTTGCCGCTACTAGCAAAAAGAGTTATTGGCGATACCGAGAAAATAAAAAACTGGCATCAACGATGTCGACAACTAATTCAACAAGGCCAACCTGAATTTGATCATGATGGCGATAATATTTTTGCTCCTGAACTTCTATTCCAATTAAGTGGCGTTTTAAACGAAGATGCCATAGTAACAACCGATGTTGGCCAACACCAAATGTGGGCAGCGCAGACTATGCACTTTAATCATCCATCTCAATTTATTACCAGCAGTGGATTAGGCACTATGGGGTTTGGTATTCCTGCAGCGATTGGTGCTCAAATTAGTGCACCTAAAACACAAGTGGTTTGCGTTTCTGGTGATGGCTCTTTTATGATGAATGTTCAAGAACTCGCGACCATTAAACGTTATCAAATACCGGTAAAGATATTATTGATCGATAACAGCCGACTAGGCATGGTTCGTCAATGGCAGGAACTATTCTTTGAGCGTCGATATAGTGAAACGGATCTTTCAGATAATCCTGACTTTGTTACTTTAGCCTCGGCATTTAATATCAAAGCAAAAACCATTACTAAAAAAGAAGAAGTTTCCTCTTCAATCCAAGAAATGCTTAATCATCCAAAAGCTTACTTATTGCACGTAAAAATAGAAGCGATGGAAAATGTTTGGCCGCTAGTTCCACCTGACACGGCTAATCACTTAATGATAGAAAAGACGCCGCTAAAATCACAAGTAAATTAAATGTTTGTTGGAGAAAAAATTATGAATAACGACAGCCACACATTCGAAATAACCGCCGAAAACCAACCAACCCTTCTTGAGCGACTATTACAGGTCACCCGATACCGAGGCTTTTTAGTCATAGAATTTAACGTGTTACCCTGTTCTGATAATCGTCGACTCGATATTAAACTGACAGTGCAAGATCCAGATAAAGCTAATCTATCGGGAGATAATGGTGTGCAACGATTATATAATCAATTGAATAAATTATTTGATGTTAATCATATTAATATCAAACAGACTTCGACACTCCAGTGCCAAGCCTAATATAATAATTAAACTCGCTCTCTAGGAATTTTTAAAATGGCAAAAGTAAGTTCTAATCTCATTTGGTTTAACGGAAAATTTGTAGCATGGAAAGATGCAACCATACACGTTATGAGTCATGCGCTACATTATGGTTCGTCGGTGTTTGAAGGCATACGTGCTTACGATACTCACAAAGGAACTTGTATTTTTCGTCTTGAAGAACATATCGACCGTTTATTTGATTCTGCAAAAATTTATCGGATGAACATCCCCTATAGCAAAGAACAAATAACCCAAGCCTGCAAAGATGCGGTTAAAGAAAATGGATTAAAATCGGCTTACCTACGTCCACTCATTTTCTTAGGTGAAGTTGGAATGGGGTTACGTCCACCAATTGATGCAGTATCTGATGTCATCATTGCCGCATTTCCTTGGGAAGCTTACCTAGGTGAAGAAGCGATTGAACAAGGTGTTGACGTAGGTATATCTAGCTGGAACCGACTTGCGCCCAATACCATGCCCACAGCGGCCAAAGCGGGTGGAAATTATTTGTCTTCCCAATTGATATCTTGTGAAGCTGCACGTCATGGTTATGCCGAAGGAATAGCGCTTGATGTGAATAATTTTGTCAGTGAGGGTGCCGGACAAAATGTCTTTTTAGTTCGAAAAGGGATCATCTATACGCCGCCAAATACCGCTTCTATTTTGGCTGGATTAACCAGAGACAGTGTCATCACACTTGCAAAAGATAAAGGCTATCAAGTTCGCGAAGAACCGATTACTCGTGAGGCACTTTATTTAGCTGAAGAAGTTTTTATGACCGGAACCGCAACTGAAGTTGTGCCGGTAAAAAGTGTCGATCATCTGCCCGTCGGTATTGGTTCAAGAGGAGCTGTAACCGAAGAAATTCAAACGGCTTTTTTTGGTTTATTTGATGGAACAACAGAAGATAAACATGGATGGTTAGACTCTGTTAAATAATTTGATTTTTAAAAGAGAATAAACAAGTGCCAAAATTAAGATCAGCTACAACCACTCAAGGTAGAAACATGGCAGGTGCTCGCGCATTATGGCGAGCAACTGGAATGAAGGATTCGGATTTTAATAAGCCGATTATCGCGGTTGCTAATTCTTTTACTCAATTTGTTCCCGGTCATGTTCATTTAAAAGATATGGGACAGCTAGTCGCTGGCGCGATAGAAAAAGCTGGCGGCGTCGCCAAAGAATTTAATACTATTGCAGTCGATGATGGCATTGCGATGGGACATTCTGGAATGCTTTATAGTTTGCCATCTCGTGACCTCATTGCTGACTCAGTGGAATACATGGTTAACGCTCACTGCGCCGATGCCATTGTTTGTATTTCCAACTGCGACAAGATCACACCCGGTATGTTAATGGCATCGCTGCGATTAAATATTCCCGTTATTTTTGTTTCTGGTGGCCCTATGGAAGCGGGTAAAACCAAACTATCGGATCAAATTATTAAACTCGATCTGGTGGATGCGATGATCAAGGGAGCCGATCCAAATGTTGACGATGAAGAAAGTAATCAAATAGAACGCTCTGCTTGCCCGACTTGTGGCTCTTGTTCTGGAATGTTCACCGCTAATTCGATGAATTGTTTAGTCGAAGCCCTCGGTTTAGCACTACCGGGAAATGGTTCAATGCTTGCCACTCATAAAGATCGAGAATCATTATTTTTAAAAGCGGGTGAACTAATTGTTTCACTGGCAAAACGCTATTATGAAGACGATGACGATTCTGCGTTACCTAGAAATATCGCCAATAAATCCGCTTTTGAAAATGCTATGAGTTTAGATATTGCCATGGGCGGCTCCACTAATACTATTTTACATTTACTGGCGGCCGCTCAAGAAGCTGAGATTGATTTTGACATGAGTGATATTGACCGGCTCTCGAAAAAAGTTCCTCACTTATGCAAGGTTGCTCCATCAACACCTTTGTACCATATGGAAGATGTTCATCGCGCTGGTGGCGTAATTGCCATTCTTGGTGAATTGGCCAGAGCCGATCTTTTAAATACAGAAGCAACTAATATTTTTGGTACTTCACTCGCCCAACTCATTACCGACTACGATATTGCGATCACAAAAGATCAGCAGATCAAAGATTTTTTCCGCGCTGGTCCCGCTGGTATTAGAACCACTCAAGCCTTTAGCCAAGACTGCCGGTTTGATTCGTTAGATGATGACCGAGTCAATGGTTGCATCAGACGATACGAACACGCTTTTTCTAAACAAGGAGGTCTTGCCGTCTTAAATGGAAATATCGCGATTGACGGTTCCATTGTTAAAACCGCTGGTGTTGATGAAGATAACTTAACATTCAATGGAACAGCTCATGTGTTCGAAAGCCAAGATGAAGCCGTTAAAGCTATTTTATCTGGCAGCGTTGTCGCTGGTGAAGTGGTTGTGATCCGTTTTGAGGGTCCAAAAGGTGGTCCGGGAATGCAGGAAATGCTCTATCCAACAACCTATCTGAAATCTATGGGATTAGGTAAGCAATGCGCACTAATTACTGATGGTCGTTTTTCTGGCGGAACCTCCGGTTTATCAATCGGCCATATCTCCCCAGAGGCAGCAAGTGGTGGAGCGATTGCATTAATTGAAAATGGCGATTTTATTTCTATTGATATTCCTAAACGAGAAATTAACTTACAAGTCTCTGATCAAGAACTATCAAATAGAAGACAAAAAATGGAAGAGAAAGGATCGGCGGCATGGCAGCCAGAAAATCGAGTTCGGCCAATTAGCTATGCATTAAAAAATTATGCTTTACTTGCCACCAGTGCAGACAAAGGTGCCGTTAGAAATCGATATCTGCTTGATAAACCCTATGCTAGTTCTCAAACGAACGCAGATTTTGAGAGACAATAATGACTGCCAAAACTGTCGAAGATAAAACCATATCAGAGCAAAAACTTTCCAAAACAAATGATGGTTTAGATTATCTTAGACGGATTTTACTCGCGCGAGTTTATGACGTTTGCAAAGAAACAGATTTAACCGCTATGACAAAATTATCTGCTCAACTTAATCAGCAGATATTTCTTAAACGCGAAGATCAACAGCCCGTTCAATCATTCAAAATTAGAGGTGCCTATAACAAACTCGCTAACTTGATTGATGAGCAGGCAAAACTTAATAATCCTTTAACTGAAGTAGTTGCAGCATCAGCGGGAAACCATGCTCAAGGTCTCGCGTTAGCAGCAAAACAATTAAACTTAAAAGCCACCATTTTTATGCCGATCACCACTCCGGAAATTAAAATAGAAAATGTCCGACGCTTAGGCGGCAACGTAAAATTAATTGGTAAAAGTTTTGATCATGCTCAACAAGAATCGGCTAGTTATGCAACTAAAAATGACCTTCAACTCATTCACCCATTTGATGATGTCGATGTGATTGCCGGACAAGGCACAATTGCAAAAGAGCTATTACAACAACAGCCTGATTCCGACGTGATATTTATTCCCGTCGGCGGCGGCGGACTACTTGCCGGAATGGCAGTTTACATCAAACAACTCTCACCCAATACAAAAATCATTGGCGTTGAAGCAGAAGATTCAGCCTGCTTAAAAGTCGCTTTAGAGCAACAAAAACCAACTGATTTAAGTCACGTAGGTTTATTTGCCGATGGTGTTGCTGTTAAGCGAATTGGCGAAAAAACCTTCGACTTAATTCGTAATTATTGCGATCAAGTCATCACTCTAACCAGCGATGAAATTTGCGCAGCTATTAAAGATATATTTGAGCAAACAAGGGTCATCGCTGAACCTGCGGGCGCGCTTTCATTAGCTGGAATAAAAAAATACTGTTTAGAAAAAAAATCGGGCTATTCAACTAATCAGAAAATGGTCGCCATTTTATCAGGCGCCAATATGAGCTTTCATAATTTACGCTATGTTTCTGAAAGATGTGAATTAGGTGAGAAAAAGGAAGCAGTTCTGGCTGTCACCATACCTGAAGAAAAAGGCAGCTTTAGAAAATTTTGCCAGAGTCTCGATGGGCGAGTGATTACCGAATTTAACTACCGTTATTCTGACAGTAACCGTTATTCTGACAGTAATGGTTCAAATGATGATTCCAAGTCTAAAAATAAAGGTGCACATATTTTTGTTGGTATTCGGTTAGGTGATGAAAAGAATGAGAGAGAACATCTGGTTGAAGTTTTATCCAAAGCAAACTATCAGCTCGATGATTTAACCGATAATGAACTCGCCAAACTCCATATCCGTTATATGGTCGGTGGCAGCTCAAATAATCCATCAAGCGAAAGAATTTTCAGATTCCAATTTCCGGAATATCCCGGCGCATTAGAGAATTTTCTCAACACGTTAGGCGAATATTGGAACATTTCATTATTTCATTACAGAAATCATGGTGCGGCATTTGGGCAGGTTTTAGCTGGTTTTGAGGTGGAAGAAGATCAACAACTTGAGTTTTTTAGGCATTTAAAAGAGTTGGGATATGAGTGGCAGGAAGAAACAAATAATCCTGCTTATCGGGCTTTTTTGGGTGGGTGATTTTTTTACCTTTTTATTATAATCAGCTCATATTAGTTAACCTACCAAGCTCTTTTCGGTAAATAGCTCCAACATCCAAAGCCCAATAGCATTATAAGCTGATTATGCAAAATATATCGTTAAATTACACATTTTCGACCTCTCCCTAGCCCTCCCCTTCCAAGGGGAGGGGATTTTACTCCCTCTACCTCCGGGAGAGGGTTGGGGAGAGGGGCTTTTGGTGGTTAATATTTTATAATGCTCTTGCCCTACCAAAGCTCAATAGCGACTTGACAAACACTACTCATCCAACTAGTATAAGCACTACTTATACAAGTAGGAGCGTTAAGATGATCCCTCTAAAGACTATTATTAATGATAATTCACCAGAAATTCAAGAGCAGCGGTTGATTGATAGCCTTTGTGAATTTGCGTATAACAAGCAGCTAACTAATAGTGAAATTAATAATATTGTTTCTTGGGTGTTACGTTTTACCCGTTTCCATAATCGACAGCACCCTTCTGATTTAAATCATTCAGATATTGAAACCTTTATCTCTCTACTCGCCACTGAGCATAACTACGCTCACACGACTCAATTAAAAGCGGTTGAAGCAATCAACTTCTTATATAGAGATTTCCTTAAAATTAATCTTGATACGCTTAACTATGTAAAGCTAAAAAGACGTCATGGTTTTATCGATCGTTTTGGAAATCGAACTTGTTTTGCCGTTTTAAATAACATGAATGGTTGTAGTTTGCTGATGTCTAAGCTTGCATTGTTAGGTAATTTAAAACTAAAAGAAGTGGTTAATCTAAAATTGTCGGATATCAACATTAAAGGAAATACTATTAGTGTACGAAAGGATAACGGCGAGATAAAATTTACCCTTAATATTCCATTTCAAATTATATTGGATTTACGTATTCAGTTAATGAGGGTCAGACAGCTTCTTATCATTAGTCAAAACAAAGAAAATAAAAACTCTCAAATTAATTTACTCGATCAAGAAATAAACCAAAAACAACCTAAAGATGATGGGTATCTCTTTTCTTTAGCGAGTCAATCTAACCCTATATCACCTTCTAGAGTGGATGTGTTAGCCGTTTTAAAAAATGATATTAGAATCGCTTCAAGACAGTATTTACGTTTTGCTAAGATACAAAAAAGTATTTCAATGAAAGTATATTCTGATCAGAGAAAAACAGATTCAATTAAGCCAGATGCTAAATCACAAACATGTTTTAATTTCCCACCATCTCAGAAATTCTGTAATAGGTTTTCTGAGCAAATTAAATTAGGTGCGGCTTAGGGCTATTTAATACATACAGATTAATAATTGCCCTTTAGTTATAAACTGCAAGCTAACTCAGTTAGCTATTTCTATAAACAACATAATCTAGAACCTGTGCCATAAATTCTTTCACTTCTGCCATATATTCAAGTAAATCTTGAGCTGAATGGTAATGATAATAAAGTTTTTCTTTTGCTTTTTCTTCACCTAAACAAGTCACAAATGAAGCTTTATTATTTATTACATCTAACGATACCGGTTTACCGAGCAGCGAGCTATCGCTTGTATAGTCGAGTAAATCATCTTTTATCTGAAAGGCTAAACCTAAATGTTTGGCAAATTGTTTAATGTGACCTTTTTCTATGTCATTTTCTCCCGACAAAATTGCGGGGATCAATAGTGCCGCTTCTATCGCTAATCCGGTCTTTAAAAAACTCATTTGCTCTAGTTGCGCAATATCTGAAGAATTTAGATTTAATTTAAGATCTTGTAATTGACCTTCACATATTGCTTGAGTTGCATTAGCCGCATAACTGAGAGAATCCAAAACTTGTTGTGGCTCGATCTGTTTTATTTGACTTTGAACTTCAACCGCCCGCATCATTAAAAATACACCAGCTAATTCCGCGGTTGCTTCACACTGATACTTATTATGCAGTGATGCTTTTCCTCGACGTAGATCGGAATTATCCTGTGACGGTTTATCATCAAAAATAATGGACGCGGTATGCATATATTCAAGCATCCGGATAACAGGAATAGTTTGTTCTTGCGAAAAACCATATCGATCAACACAAACAATATATGCAAGTACCGATCGCAGACGTTTTCCTCCCGCTAGCAGGCTATAATTAGCCGCATTGATCAAGGTCGGCTTTTTTAATCGCGAATGATTTTCAAGATATAAATTATCATCAATAAACGCTTTAATTTGCTCAAAGCGCTGCTTAAATTCTTCTCGATTTTTATCTTGTTGAGAGAAATAACCCGCGATTTCTCGACTAATTAATTTATCAAACCAAGCAACATCATTTGGCTGAATAACTTGTTGATGAATTAGTTGATCGAATTCCCTATTACCGGTGTTTAGCAAGTCCTTTCTTAGTTGTTCATAAGATTCATCACCAATAACTGAGCGTAAACCTTTGTGAGCGTTAATGCTTCGCTCTAGCAATAACTTTTTGCTTTCCGAATTATTCTGATATACATGATTAATCAAATAAAACACGACTGCCCAATAAATCCGATATGGATTTGTCATCGCATCTTCAGATTTAAGTTGCCCCTTATTCTTTAAATAATAGGTATAGGGTGTTACGTTGTTTTCATTTAGATCATCAAAAATATCTTTTATATCATCATTAAATTGATTATATATTCCAAAACAAAAGGTTCGATAATCAAATTCATGATTCGACTGCTCTTCAACAATTTCTCTTGCTATTAAACGACAGCCAGCAGATTTTAATATAATCGGCAAAAATAATTCTTGATCGGTATAATTTTTGTTATCTAACTGTCGGGTTCGGTCAATATCTTGAGCTTCAAAAAATATAAATGCTTGCTCAAAAAACCGTTTGGCCTGTTCTGAGGATTGAACACCTCTAATTAGCTCAAATGCTTCTCGTAGTTCAGTATAAATTCTTTCCATTTTCAACTGATTTGATTCTTTAAATTTAGGACAATCAACCACCTTTCCATTTAATAGACTTTGCCTTATTGCTTGATTAAACTTGTGTTTATCTATCTCATCTAAAGCTGTTGCTGAGTCTTGCAAGTCATCTATGAGTGGATAGGTTATTCCATAACTAAATCCTAATTTAATCGCATGACTAAGTTTATCGCTTTTCTCTGTGGGGGAATCTATATCATCTGAATCGACTAGTTGGTGAAGCACGACACCAGCAATTATTTTTACTAACTTTCGCATACCGTTAGTTTGATCAATTTCTTCTGGCATAGATTGCCTGACCGAAGTTAACTTTTCCATTAACCATTCAACGCTCGGTTCGACCCCATGCTGTTTTGATTTTTTAAGGAGGAAGTGCTTATCGAAATAGCCAATCGATGGCTCTTTAGATGACGATTGCTTTTTAATCCATTGATGTGTTTTTTTGACCGCTTGATTAATTTGCTTTTTTACTGCCTTATCCGATAAAGATTTGCCAAGATCGCGCATGTAAATATAACTAATACTTTTATTGAGATAAATTTTTAATTTTTTTTCTGCGTCTAATTTCTCTAAGAAGTTCCAAGTATCAAGTTTTTTATCAAGCTGTTGTTTGCCCTCTAACTCTGAAAGACTCACCGATGAAATATTTCGCTCTGCGTTTAAACTTGACCACTTTCGATAATCACTATTTAACGACTCAAGATAATTGTCAGATTGAGTAATTTGGATAATCTGATTGATATACCAATTCGCTTTTTTTTCGGCTTTGAAATAGGCATCGGGATCAACAAATTTAGCAGTTGTAGTCGAATCGTCAGACTGCGGAAAATCATTTTTTTGGGATAAATCAATCGTAGAATAAGGAAAACTGCGGGTCAAATTCAAGACTCCATTTAATTTTGAATATATTTGTCAATCTTAGAGGTTTGTGTCAGCAATAACCATACCATCTATAACCTATTGATAATATTAGATTTTAGAAATTTGCTTTCAAATTTTTCTAATAATTATTAGGATTAATCACTAAAACTTAGTTGAATTCTTAATTTCATAGGAAATGACCAATAATCGCCGGATTTTTCTACTTGGGTGCCAAACCCATATCGTCTAGTTTTAATAGGATCACAAGAATAGATTGGTAATTTACTTTTTCCGAATATCCTGTAAGGCTTCATTCATTTTAAATAAAACAATCATAAGCTCACAGTAAATTCGCGATAAAACAATACCAAACACAGTAATTCCTATTCCTTGAAATAGAGCTCCACTAAATATTGATGCTACTCCTCCCAGAATAGAACCAATAATGAGCAGCCAATAAACTAATGTAATTATTTGTGGTGTCAGCATGTTATCAAAAAACAAAAAATCTCTGACATGGGATTTTTTAAATTCACCCATTTGCTCAGTGACATGCTCTTTAACTTCTTCTCTGGCTTCTTCAGATTGAGACTTTTTTTCGTCATGATTATCAGACATAGCATTCCCCTAATTAGTTATTTCGAACGAAGTTGTTAATTGTAAGAATTTTTTCTTTCTATGCTCAGTAATCTAAATTCCTAGGATGTAATGGAAATTGGTAATATTAAGCTTTTATATCAAGTGTTATCTGCACGAGTTTTTAGATCAAACTCTTTATCCTTTTGCTCTTCAATTATACCTAAAGATTTCGCTCTTTTTTCCCAGTGTCTTCTTGCTAGAATTTGCATATCTTTTGTATTATCAACTTCATCCATAATTTCCAGTCCGAGCAATGTTTCAATCACATCTTCCATAGTTACAATCCCGGAAGTTCCTCCAAATTCATCCACCACTAATGCAATATGTTCACGCTTTTCTATAAAACAATTAAACAAGTCAGGGATTGGGAAAGATTCTTTAACAACGATTATTTCTCTTTTTAAGCTTGCCAGGGAGTCTTGACCTAGCTGATTAATCATACAATCCAGCACTTTATCTTTTAACACGTAGCCAGTGATATGATCTTTAGAATTTTTTTGATAGATAGGTACACGGGAAAAACGAAGTTCTTCATTATTATGATAAAAATCATGTATCGAAGTTTCTTCATTTGCCGCTAGAACCACCGTTCTAGGGGTCATAATATCTTCCGCCTTTACCTCATTAAATAACAAAAGGTTATTAATAAAGGCTGATTCATGTTTTTCAAAAACACCATGCTTTTCACCCATTTCTGCCATTGCTAAAAATTCCGAACGAGAAAATACACTTTCGGCATCGTTCTTCTTTAACTTTTTTGTAATCAACTGACTACCCCATACAATGGGATAGAAAATCCATATCACTATATTTAACGAAATAACGGTAAAACCTACCAACTTTTTCCAATGGCTCACGCCTAGTGTTTTAGGAATAATTTCCGATAAAATAAGAATGGCTAGCGTCATTAACGTTGGTATTACAACGGCAGTAATCAAAGGGTTGGCATCGTGCCAGATTTGAAACGCTTGAGCACCCACTCCAATTGCGCCGACGGTATGAGCAATCGTGTTGAGAGTCAATATACTAACTAAAGGTCGGTCAATATTTGCTTTGTAGGTCTCGAGCAACTGGCCGACTTTACCGCCTTCTCGTTGCTTTAGCTGGGTATAAGATGGTGTAATGCTTAGTAAAACGGCTTCCCACAAAGAACATAAAAATGAAAAAATAAGCGATAAAAGGGCGAAAAGAATTAGTAATGTGTACATATATTGAAATTTACTTCAACTCTGTTGCTGGCGATAGTAATAAGATACTCTAATAGTGTTGGGATTGCTATTAAATGTGGCTTGAATAGATCTATTTCAACCCTTTCACTATCGAGCTATATTGTGCTTTTTAATAAACCTAGCAGCTGTTTCCATATCGCCGAAAGCATTAATTAACATTTGTGCGGCTCTATTTTTAGCCGCCTTATCTTCGCCTTGTATCAACAAATGATACCAGGTTTTAACTAATACAACTGGTGGTTCTTTCACTTGTTTGTTCATATTTACCTCAAATGCTTCCAATCAGAATAATGCTCTGCAATCCCTCGAAATAAAGTAATATTTTGAGCCATATAACTTTCGCCTTCTTCATCAGACTCCATAAACTCTCGATGAGCAGCGTTTTTTGCAATAACAATTCCTGCTTTAGGGTTAATATAAATATATTGCCCGTAAACGCCAACAGCAAAAAATTCCTCGTCAGCCTTAGGCGGAATCCACCACTGATAACCATACTCAAAGCGACTCCCATCTTGGGTGCTAGTGGTTTTACCGATTTTTCCTTGAGGTGCGGAAACTTGAGTAGATTCTTTAATCCAAGCAGCTGGAATAACTTGGTTCTCTCCCCATTTTCCTTGATTACGAATAAGTTCACCGAAAAGCGCATAATCTCTAGTCGGCATATTAAGCCCTCCAAGAGCAAATGCATTCCCTTCACTATCGGTACTATATTTAGCATCGCTACTTGCACCGATTTTAGACCACAAATTTTCGATAAAGTATTTTTGCAAAGTCTTACCGGTAGCCGCCCTCAACACCATTGAAACCACGTGAGTGTCGATCGAACAATATTGCCAAGCAGTTCCCGATGGACGAGCAATATCAACCTGTTCGACAGCAAACTCATCAAGCGAACCGCCAAGAGCTAGCACCGTACCCATTTTGTTAATATCGGAGTTGGGATCAAGATAATCCTCATCGAATTTAATTCCGCTAGCCATATTGAGAACATGTCGAATCGCTACACCGTCATAGGCGGAACCTTTTAAACTTGGCACGTATTTAGTCACGGGATCATCAATACTTTCAATTTCGCCACTTTCTAATGCTAAACCTGTTAACGCTGAAACAAAAGACTTGCTCATTGACCAAGAAATACGAAGGTCGCCTTTATTAGTTCCCTTGTAATAATCCTCGAAAACTATGGTTCCATCTTTAACAACCACTAACGCCGTTGTTTGTAATTCTTCCAACATTGCAGCGATATTTTTTTCATTTCCACGATCAACATAAGTCACCGGCAATGGTTGTGGTTCAATGCCCCATATTTTTTCAGCTCCACTCCGTGGTAATTCAGAAGAAAACAAAACTTCATCCATATTAGAAAAATTATGAACAATTTTATCAGCATCAAATAAAGATTTAACCTGGATCAAACGTTCAATGCTTGTCCAGTTGTATGCAACTAATCCTAATATAACAACAAGAAAAGCTGATAGGATTTTTATTATTTTCATTTACTTATTACCGTGAATTTTAGTGATTAACCGATATTAAAGGAGTTGAACTCAATCCTCAAGACTTTCCAATATGGAAAGTCTGTGCTACAGTTACTTTCCATATTGGAAACTTACTAAGGGTTTTACAATGACAAATGAAGAAAATACACTCTCAAGTAAACAAGCTTCAGAGGCGCTAAGTAATATAAACAACAGTAAATCAAGCATCGTTAAAAAAAATCAACCGCCATTATTTATCATGCTATTTATGAGTATTAGCTATTCATCAATCGTTCTTGGTTATGGAATGACCGAGCATGAAAACAGTTGGGCACTTGCCATGGTCTTTGGTGCAGTTGGGTTTACAATCTCGGTAGCGCTCTACTTATATACCTTCAGAATATTAGGTGTAAAACCAACCCTTATTCCTAAGTCTAAAAATTCAATTAAAATGAATCTCATTCTAGGACTCATATTCGCTGTCTTAGTTATCGCTGGTAGAGAGGTTAGGTTAATGGGATTCGAATTTGCTCCACATTTAGCAGCTCTGCTCGCAGGAATTACTCTCTTCATATCCTTAAAAAAATATCCTACTGGTGAGTATGTGGAAGAGGAAAAACCTAATGCAAAACCTTAATTCTACAATCCATGCACCCAATCGATTACAAATTTGTTCCATTTTATCGACTTCAGCTGAGCTTGAATTTCGACTAATAAAAGAGCAACTAGACGTTAGCGATTCGGTGCTTTCCAAACACCTAAAAGTATTGGAAGACGCTGGATACGTTCGATTAAAAAAACGAAGTGAGTTTGGTCGGCCTCGAACTTGGATCTCGCTAACTTCAAATGGTAGAAAAGCGTTTGAAGAACACCTCGAGTCATTAAAAGCGATAGTGGGGAATTTGTGAATTTTTCCACCATTCTAAAACCTCGCGGCACGGAGGTGCGCTCCTACATTACAGAATATTTATATTTTGGTAGAAGCATCCATCTTGGCGCGAAAAATGTGTCCGTAGCAGCTTAGCCAGCTTGCTCCAAAGACATTCCTTTGGTATTACGATGCAATAGTTCGCTAATAAAATAAAAACCAAAGGAAATAATTGAAATGAGGAAACTAAGAAGAATCAAAACTAAATTCTCCTTGTTTGTAAATTGCATAATTATCTCAATGCCCATAAAAAGAAATAAAAAGCCTAGTATTAACAATAATCGCCATAAATTAGTAAATATTTCAGTCATCTTCCACTCCTAGAAAATTGAATGTATAACAATAATACTAGCTCAATGACATCTCATTGAAAACTAAACAACTTAGATAGCTAAAGCTAAAAAAACCTCAATAAGTTATTTTAAAATGCCTAGTTTTGTTAAATGACCTTTCGCTATACTTATTCGCTTTTTCATTATTTCTGAAAATTGACTGCCTTCAATATTTAAAGCAAAAAAATATACACCTTGTTCATTTTCAACAAACCCAACATACCATCCAAGCACCTGCCCCTTTTTTAAAGTACCTCCCAATTAATCATTTTTACCACCCTTTAACAAAATAATACCAACCCATATAAACCAAGGAATTTGCCCCAATCCAAAAACAATAGTTAAATCTTCAAGGGCTGGGACTATCGTGACGATACCCGCAATACCAACGACTAAACCTAGGTAGTTTAATATTTTAGGAAACTCTCCTGATCGTAAAGCTGCCCAACTTATCATAAGAGTCCACAAACCACCTACGGTTTCAATACCACCTCCTAAGCCTTGAAAAACAATTCCAACGATCAACCAAACTGACGCAGCTTGAGCAGGATCTTTTTCGTAAAGTCCGATAACGGTATCCATACCGATAATATAAATCATACCCGCAACAATGACGATACCTGCCCAAATAAATCCAAAGACTGCTGAAGTTTGCATCATTGCCGGTGAACCAGCCTTTAGCCGCTCATGAAGTCCTTGCACTAAAACAACCAAAATAAAACCAGCCACTACGTAAATTAATAATATCGTTACAAAGTTAATGATTTCATTATTCACAAGAAAAGCGACCCTTTCGACAGGTTCTAGTGGAGCACCAGGGTTTAAAATGAGGAAAAAAATAGCAAACCCTACAAGATATATCGCAGCCATTCCCAGTGAAGCAATTCCTCCCATTTTTTGTAAATTATTCATGATTTATTTCCCTTTATTTGAAGTGAGGCTCAGCCTCATTTTGATGATTCTTCGAGATTCACTGTTTAGAAACAAAGCTCCGCCACAATGCTAAATGAAAGTTGTAAATTTTGAATATAGTTAATTTCATTATTTTGTTTAGTCGATCAACCGTCTGTATTTACTCTCGTATTATGTCTTACAAGCTGACTATTTGTACTTGTTTTTATATTTCTATTTGTAAGAATTTCTAAGTAGGAGTGCCATTAAGTTTTATCAAACAAGATAACTAACTTAATCAATCGGTAAGTTATGAGATCCCCTATCGTTTTGGTGAGTCGTCCTTCATTACTATAATTGTTTTAGTTTAAAACTTATTCAATTTTTTCCATGACATAATTTGTTAACATTTGATCTCGGACTGTAACTTCTTGCTTCTTAACAACTTGAAACCCAAAGTATTCAAAAAAAGATTTAGCGGTAATACTTACATGTGAATAAAATCTATCAATTTCTTTTCTTTTTCCTTCAACAAATAAAGCCTGCATTAGAGCTTTACCAACGCCTTGACCTTGATAATCCGAATGGCAAAAAAAGTGGTCAATATACCCGTCATCTTGAACGTCAGCATAACCCACTACATCATTCTTGATTTGGGCAATAAAAGGATTTATTGATTTTATTCGAACCGACCAAACGCTTTCATCAAATGTATCTGGAGCCCATGCTTTCACCTGATTTTCAGAATAGTCTTTTATATTTATGTTTCGAATCGTATTGAAAAAAATTTTCCGAAGTTCTATTTCATCACCGTCTTGATATTTTCTTATATGAATCACTAGAGCCTCTTTATTTAGATAATTTTATGCCGTTAATATATCACACCAACTTAAGCTAAACGTTAGCGGTTTTTAAATTAACATCATATATTAAACTCATTAGGATGAGCCTGCCCAACGCCCTGTTCAAGCAATTTAAAGGCTGGCAGAGTATTAACTATACCCAAACCAACCTAATCGCCACCAAAACCAAAACACACCCCATTCCCCAATCAATGTAATGACCGTGGGTTTGATACCAGTTTAATAATATGGGTCTAGAAAATCCCCAAGCAACCAAACTAAACCAAAATGCTGCGTATACACAAATCCAAACCCCGTAAAAGATTTGAACTCCAATTGCTGTGTTTTGACTTACTGTGGTAGTAAAAATGGCTACAAAGAATAAAGTGACTTTTGGGTTTAGCACGTTGACAAAAAAGCCTTGCTTAATAGCTTGGAACTGAGTCATGTTTATATGAGGCTGTTTTGATGGTATATCTTTTTTGCTTCTTTTTGATTTAAAGCTATTAAAAGCAAGCCACAACAAGTAACTTGCTCCTAAGTATTTTATAACAGTAAAAATCACATCTGACTTAGCTAGAATAAAGGCAACGCCCAATAGCGTATAGATAATATGAACAACTAAACCCAAGCCGATTCCAATTGCCGTAGCCACGCCAATATTTTTTCCACCGCGCAGAGTATTATTAACAACCACCGCAAAATCAGCGCCCGGGCTTGCGACCGCAAAGGCGTTAACCGTCGCTAATAATAAAAACTCACTAAGCAATGGTTAGTCCATCCAATTATTTAACCTTTTGCTTCTATTTTCGCCCAACTATCCCGCAAGGTCACAGTACGATTAAAGACTAAGTTATCGGCATTATATTCTTTTTGATCCGCACAAAAATAACCTTCACGTTCAAACTGAAAAACATCTTCTGGTTTGGCATCAACTAAAGACAACTCCACGCGAGCATCTTTTATCACTTCTAAACAATCAGGATTAATTACCGCTAAAAAATCTTCTTGAGTAGCAGGATTAGGTACATTAAATAAACGGTCATACAGACGAACAGTGGCAGTTTTAGAATGAGATTCTGACACCCAATGAATTACGCCTTTTGCTTTGTATCCTTCTGGATTTTTTCCTAAAGTATTTTCGTCATAACTACACAAGAGTTCAATTATATTTCCTTGATTGTCAGTCACCATATCATTACAAGTGATCACATAAGCGTTTCTCAATCGAACCGCTTTGCCCAAAACCAATCGTTTATATTTTTTATTCGCACTTTCTCTAAAATCAGCTTGGTCGATAAATAAGGTTTTACTAAAATAAATTTTACGCTTTCCCATTTCCTCTTTTTGAGGATGACAAGGTGCATCAATTTCTTCAACTTTATCTTCTGGATAATTGGTAATGGTTACTTTAAGTGGTTTTAAAACCGCCATTGCTCTTGGCGCATTTTCACCTAAATCTTCCCGCACGCTATTTTCTAATAAACTCATTTCAACCGTATGAACTTTTTTAGTCACACCAGTTCTGGTAACAAAATCACGAATTGCCACGGGCGAATAACCTCGACGACGCATCCCTGAAATAGTCGGCATTCTTGGGTCATCCCAGCCATCAACAATTCCCTCAGTGACTAGCTGATTTAATTTTCGTTTACTGGTAATGGTATGTTCTAAATTTAACCTTGAAAATTCAATTTGTTGTGGATGACAATCTATGCTGATATTATCTAAAAACCAATCATAAAGCGGACGATGATCTTCGAACTCTAAGGTACAAAGCGAGTGAGTAATGCCTTCAATCGCATCCGAAATTCCATGGGTGAAATCGTAAGTCGGATATATACACCACTCGTCACCGGTTCGAATATGGTGGGCTTTTTTGATTCGATAAATAACCGGATCGCGCATATTAATATTGGGAGATGACATATCAATTTTAGCTCTTAATGCAAGCGTACCATCTTCATATTCGCCCGCTTTCATTTTTCTAAATAATTTGAGGTTTTCCTCAACAGAGCGTTCACGATAAGGACTATTTTTCCCTGGCTCAGTTAAAGTGCCGCGATAGGTTCTCATTTCATTGATATTAAGCTCACAAACATAGGCGAGTCCCTTTTCGATAAGCTCTTCGGCAAAACCATAAAGCTTGTCGAAATAATCAGCGGAATGACGAATGTCTCCTTGCCATTTAAAACCTAGCCATTGAACATCTTTAGCGATCGCTTCAGCGTAAGCAGACTCTTCTTTTGCCGGATTAGTATCATCAAAACGCAAATTGCACTGCCCATGATAATCTTCTGCTATTCCAAAATTAATGCAGATCGATTTCGCATGGCCGATATGTAAAAATCCGTTCGGCTCAGGTGGAAATCGAGTTATGACATTCGAATACTTACCAGATGCTAAATCAGCATCAATAATGTGTCTAATAAAGTTAGTTGGCTTTACTGCCGAACTATTATTTTCCGCTTCGCTCATGTTTTTCCTTTATCAATGGATAATCCTCTATTAACTCCTAGTTTTAACTGACTAAGAAATGAGGATAATAATTATTCATATTCGATTTTGTAATTTTACCCTAGTTCCAAACAAGCGCGTAGATTTTATTCGATAAATGTTTATTCGATAAAATTATGCTGTTATTAAAGCTATTAAAGCGAATCATAAGGTAAAATAGCCGCAATCGATAAACAAAGCTCTGTTTTCAATTTAGCGACTATTAAGTTTAGCAACTATGCCAACTAAATTTCATCAACTCATTCTAGATACCGCGCTTAACAATCCCAATGCGCCGGCTCTGCAGCATAAGAATGAAAAACTAAGCTATCAGCAGCTAGCTTCTGAGATTAATCAAGCAGCGCTAGGTTTGGTTAACGGCGATCATCCGTTAATCGCGCTGCAACGAGTCGCTATCTACCTACCAAAACAATTTGAATCAGTCATAGCAATGTTTGCAACCACGCTTGCTGGCGGTGTATTTGTACCAGTGAACCCATTGCTCAAACCCAAGCAAGTCAGTTATTTGTTAGCTGATAGCCAAGCATCGGTTTTGATCACCTCTTTTAGTCGATTCAAGAAATTACAAGCTGAGATTCAAGATATAACCTCTATCGATCGAGTCATATTAACTGATTGTCCAGATAGCGAGTGCCCAATTAACTCTATTCGGTGGGAAGAGTTAACCCTAGAAACGTCTGGCAAACGGTCGCCAAATACGCCCTTTCCAACCACGGATTCGAGCGAAATGGCCGCTATTCTTTACACATCTGGCAGCACCGGACAGCCTAAAGGTGTTGTTTTGTCTCACACTAATATTGTAGAAGGTGCTAAAAGTGTCGCCTACTACTTAAACAATAGCTCTGATGATAAATTGTTAGCGGTGCTGCCTTTTAGTTTTGATTATGGACTGAGCCAACTTACCACCGCATTCTTAACTGGTGCCAGCCTTGTGTTGCTTGAATATCTACTTCCTCGCGACGTCATTAACGCAGTGGCCAAATTTAAAATTACTGGCTTGGCGGCGGTTCCTCCTCTATGGATTCAAATTGCAACTTTAGATTGGCCAGAAGAAGCCCAACAAAGTTTGAGGTATTTCACTAATACCGGTGGAGCCATGCCAAAAGCGACTCTCGAGCAACTTCAAGAGCAACTTCCCAACACCACACCTTTTTTAATGTATGGACTTACAGAAGCCTTTAGAAGCACTTATCTTGATCCAAAAGAAGTCGCCCGTCGCCCTAGTTCCATCGGTAAAGCTATCCCCAATGCTGAAATATTGGTACTTAATGATCAAGGAGAGATATGCCAAGCAGAAGAAGAAGGAGAGCTTATTCACAAAGGCGTTCATGTAGCCCTTGGGTATTGGCAGGCGGAAGAAAAAACGGCTGAAAAATTTAAACCTTTACCGGTCAACTTACAGTCACAATATGGTAGTGACCTAGCGGTTTGGTCTGGCGATCGAGTCAAAAAGGATCACCAAGGATTTATCTATTTTATTGGTAGAAATGACGATATGATAAAAAGCTCAGGTTATCGCATCAGCCCTGCAGAGCTTGAAGAATTACTTTACTCACATGACTCGATTGACGAAATAGCCGCCTTGGGAATTCCTCACGAACGATTAGGCCATGGCATTTTGTTGGTAATAAAACCAACTTGCAAAGAAGAATTTATCGAAAAACAATTGATTCAATTTTGCAAACAAAACCTACCTAACTATATGCAACCTCACGCAATAGAACTGCTTGATTCGCTTCCACGCAACCCTAATGGTAAAATCAACCGCAGGCTTTTGAGTCAAAGCTACGCTAATCTATTTGAGTCAAATTAAATTGAACAGAACTAAATTAATCCTCGCAAGGTAAGTTTAAGAATACCAAATGAAACCAAAGAAACCGATTTCTCACATACCCATGAGTCAATTTAAAAGTCTTGATGGTGAACTATTGGTCAACGGAAAAAAACTCTCTGAGCTCAAAGGCAAAGCTGGAAAAAGAGCCTTTTATGCCTATGATCGCAGCATTATGACTCATAAGATAAATAGCTTTCGTCAATCTATGCCTGCCGAACTAAAACTTCATTACGCAATAAAAGCCAATCCGATGCCTGAGTTAGTTAATTTTATCGCAGCGCAAGTCGATGGTTTAGACGTAGCAAGCGGTAATGAGTTAGAGGTGGCGTTAAAATCAAACATTTCAAACCGTCACATAAGTTTCGCAGGTCCCGGCAAACAAATTGAAGAACTAGAAAAAGCGATCAATGCCGAAATTACCATTAACATCGAATCATTAACTGAACTTGAGCGGATCAACCACATTTGCCAACAAACAGGAATCACAGCAAAGGTGGCAATCAGAGTTAACCCCGATTTTGAACTAAAAGCTTCTGGTATGAAAATGGGCGGTGGAGCACAACAATTTGGCATTGATGCAGAACAAATACCTATGATCGCCAAAAAAATAGAATCCTTCGGTTTAGATTATCAAGGACTTCATATTTTTACCGGCTCGCAAAATCTAAATGCGGACTCGATTATTCAAGCACACACGAGTATTTTTGAATTAGCGACTCGCCTGCAAAGACAATTTAAGCAACCGATCCATTCGCTAAATATTGGCGGTGGGCTTGGCATACCCTATTTCCCTGGAGAAAAGCCTCTTTCACTTGAATCAATTGGCGAAGCACTTAAACCTCATTTAGAAAGCTTTCAAAAAGAGTTTGGTGAAACCCACATTGCTATGGAATTGGGACGATATCTGGTCGGCGATAGCGGTATCTATGTTGCAGAAATCACAGATGTTAAGATTTCCCGAGGCACTACTTTTGCGATCATTAACGGAGGACTTCATCATCATTTATCCGCATCAGGCAATTTCGGACAAGTGATCCGTAAAAACTATCCGGTTTCAATTGGTAATAAATTAGATGAATCTGAATTGCTGCCGATTCAAATCGTTGGTTCACTGTGCACACCGTTAGACTTAATGGCGCACAAATATCCTCTTCCAAATCCAGAAATTGGTGATTTAGTGGTTATTTACCAATCAGGCGCTTACGGCTATACCGCTAGCCCAATCAACTTCCTTAGTCACCCTCACCCGCTAGAGATGCTAGTATAGTGTTTGATGGAGCTATGGTAGCTAATGAACCTATCCAGTTGATCAATGTCATTAGTAAACCGACTAAAACTAGCACCTAACTGGAATTTTGCTTAAAATGGCTGGTCGTTTTGCGTTGGCGTCAGTTGAAATAATAATAACTCGGACAAAATGAATACTATGTTTTTAACTCGTTTTTATCAAAGTCTTGTCTCTATTCCATTAAAGCTAATGGTCAGTAGCAAGTTAGTTCCAGATAATCCCATTCAAGAATTAGAAATTGATCCTAATTCTCCCATTTATTACGTTCTTCAGCGTCGCTCTACCAGCAGCTTTTTAATGCTCAGAGAAAAAGCCAAACTATTAAATTTACCCGAGCCAAAATTATTAAGTTCGGATGACAAGCCGATTGAAAACGGTTCAGTTTTTTTCTTGCAAACTAAAACTATTTTAGGTTTTGGTGGCAAGCCAGTAAAAAAATATCAGAAACTTTTTTGTTCGCTTTTGGCTAAGCAAGAAGACGATAAAGATCAAAATCATCAACTAATTCCCTTATCCGTTTATTGGGGACGGAATCCGGGAAAAGAAAATTCATTGTTAAAATTAATTTTTACTGATACTGAAAGTGCTAATCCCCTCAGAAAGTTTTTCCTATTTATTTTTCAAGGACGAAATACTTTCGTAAGAATGACCAAACCGGTTGACCTACGAAAAGTTGTTTTTTCAGATGTAAGTAAAGAAATGCAAGTGACCAAATTAACTCGCACGTTACGAGTTCATTTTCATCGATTGCGGCGTGCCGCAATGGGTCCTTTGATCACTAACCGAGCGCAAGTTATTACTAATATTGTTTCAAGTGATAACATCAAAGAAGCGATAGAAAGAGAAACTAAAAGCAAAGACATTTCAACAACTAAAGCAAAAAAGCTAGCCGAAAAATATGCCAAAGAAATTGCCTCTGCTTATTCTTATAAAGCGGTTCGAGTCATGGAATCAACATTGACTCATCTGTGGAATAAAATTTACGATGGTGTTGTTGTTAGAGACTCCGAAATGGTTCGAGAACTTGCTTCAACTCATGAAATTATTTATGTACCTAGTCATCGAAGCCATATCGATTATTTATTATTATCCTACATGCTGTATCACGAGGGGCTAGTACCACCACACATCGCAGCAGGTATTAACTTAAATTTCTGGCCTGTGGGTCCTATGCTTCGAGGTGGCGGTGCATTCTTTTTACGTAGAAGTTTTGGAGGAAATAAACTTTATACTGCAGTGTTTAACGAATATATTTTTCAATTAATGGATCGAGGTATTCCACTCGAGTTTTTCCCCGAAGGTGGAAGAAGCCGAACAGGAAGGTTATTACCACCCAAAACGGGATTGCTTGCAATGGCTGTTCAATCACTACTGCGTGGTACCCGCAAACCCGTTGCAATCATCCCTGTTTATATTGGTTACGAAAGAATGTTTGAGGGAAAAAGCTATCTAAACGAGCTTAGAGGTGCAGAAAAGAAAAAAGAATCCTTTGGTCAACTTTTAGGAATTAGAAAAACACTCAAACAAAATTTTGGTAAGGTTTATTTGAACTTTGCTGAGCCGATTTTTTTGAACCCTTACTTGGATGAACAACAGCCTGATTGGCATCAATTTCGTGGACAAGTTGGTGCAAAGCCTAACTGGCTAACACCGCAAGTTTCAGAGTTAGCAGAACTTATTATGCAGCGAATTAATGCAGCGGCCACAGTCAATTCAATTAGCCTTGTCGCTTTGATTTTATTATCAACCGAAAGAATGGCGATAGGTAAAAAAGAGCTGGCATCACAACTCGAATTATTATTGAATTTAGCAAGAAAATTACCTTACAGTCAGAAAACCGACATTCCACTAGGCGACGGTCTAAGCTTGATTGAACAAGCAAAAGAACTCGGCACCATCTTTGAAGTTGAAAACCCTATGGGAGAAATAATAACAACCGATGAACAAACCGCGGTATTATTAACCTATTATCGAAATAATATATTACATGTGTTTATCAGTTATTCGCTTGTTGCTAGCTGTTTTGTTAACAACCAAAACATGGCTAAATCAACATTGACCAAACGCTGTAAAACATTATTTCCTTTTATTAAGCAAGAACTATTTATCCATTGGAATGAGGATCAACTTTCTACCTACCTTGAGCAAGTTGTCGATCTATTTTGTGATATTGGTTTATTGAATAAAAATGATAATCAAATTCATCGTTCCGATGAGTCATCAAACGAATTTGAGCAACTTATGTGTATCGCTCAAATCGTTAAACCAACTTTATTGCGATACGGAATTTTGTTAACTTTACTCTCTAGCCAAGCCGGACAAGGAAGAACAAGCCGCAAAGAACTAGAAAAACACAGCCAACAAGTCGCTCAAAGATTAGCGGCACTTTACAGCTTAAACGCGCCAGAGTCCTTCGATAAAAATCTATTTAAGACAACTATCAGTGTGTTACGAAAAGCTGAACTAATCCAAATCGCAGAAGATAATTCGTTTAATATCGATTCAAAGGTAGAAACACTTAACAATCAGGTGTTAGATAACGTTAATATCGGCACCAAATTGATTATGCAGAAGACGGCTAAGTGGGCAAAAAATTACTGGGAAGAAAGCTAAAGCTTCATCGGTAATAAAACACATGCCTCCAAACCACCATCGGGATGATTGTCTAGTTGAATTTCTCCGCCGTGCATTTCTGCAATTCGTTGAACAATAGCTAAACCTAGCCCAGAACCTTTTCCTCCTCTAGCTTTATCACCTCTCGCGAAAGGCTGGAATAATCGCGCCTTATCGAGATCCGCTATTCCTTTTCCGCTATCTTTCACGGCTATCTTTAACTTGTCACCAACGATCTTTGTCGAAACTAATACTGGAGATTTACCGTAACGAAATGCATTTTCTATTAGGTTGCTAATTAATCGTTTCATCGCTAGCGGTTTAAAATGTATCAATTCTACTTTCGATAGCTTTATTTCAATCCCAGAATGTTGCTTGGCCGCCGCTTCTACAACCTGTTGAATTAACTCATTGACATTTCCTTTGGTCATTTTTTCTTCACTACCAAAACGCACGTAGCTAATGAACTGATCGATAATATCATCCATATCTTGAGTGTCAGCTATTAACCCTTGCTTTAATTCTTCATCCTGCTCGGACAGAAATTCTATTGACAAACGAATTCGAGTAATCGGTGTTCTTAAATCATGTGAAATACCCGCCAGCAATAAGGTTCTGTCTTCTTCTAGCTTATGTACATCTGAAGCCATTTGATTAAACGCAGAAGTCACAGCGACTAATTCCTGTGGCCCCGTCTCTTTTAATTTGCCTGGATAATCACCCCGCCCGATTTCTCTTGCAGCAAAGGCTAATCGTTTTAACGGTCTGTGGAGCTGATGAACAAGTAGCCAAGCTCCAGTCAAACTGAGAAATAGCAACATCCCAGAAAAAATAATAAATGAGATTGGCGCACTATCATCATATTCGGCGATTGGCATTCGTATCCAATAATCTGGGTGGTTCGGTTCATTTATCCAAAGATAAACCCGATCGGAGATCTCTTCTTTAACTATCGTCCCCTCTCCCAAAAACTCCTTGGCAGCTTCGGTAAAGGCAATATGGTCCTTCGACTTTTCAAGACCTTTAGGTAGTTCTCCACCTTTCACCCAAAACAGCTCCAATTCGGTTGTTTCAGTAAAACCTACGGAAAGATTACGAGGAGTTTTAGTATCTGATCCCAAATATTGTAGCTTGATCTGATTGCTTACAAGGTACATCACCGTTCTATTTTTTCGGTCAACGACAAAATGTTCGACGGTAAAATACGAAATTAGGTGGCTAATGACTAGCAAGGTTGCAATCGTTAGGGTGTTTCTTCCAAAAAAACTTTTCGGTAAGATCGAAATACTCAAAGGTAATTTCTCAAATAATGAGGCGCGTTGATAGGAATAGTACCCTTTTTATTAAAAAGGGTAAAACAAGCTGAAAAATTTAACTCACATTCGCCCAGAATAATGCTCGTCTAGTTTGCTAATAAACTCAAATCATTGAGTAGCTGAGATTTATCTTTTGATTTTAATGCGCCGCTTTCAATAATTCCATAACGATCGGCAGCGGGTCCTACGATAAAAATTCGAGAAGAATGATCAACAGTGTAAAATTCACCCTCTTCCTTATTCAGTGAATAAATTCCGCCTAAACTTTTTACAATAGGATCGAGCACTTCTTTGTTTCCACTTAACCCGATAAACGAATCGTGGAAGTAATCAAGATATTTATCAAGATGTTCAGGGGTGTCTCTCTCAGGATCGACGGTTAAGAAAATAAACTGATATTTTTGCTGAACACTTAGCTCCATAGAATTATAAAGTTGTACCATTTGATTGAGTGTATTAGGACATACATCGGGACAATTGGTATAACCTATAAAAATCAAATTCCAATAATTTTTAAATTCATTATTGGTAAACTGTGCCTGCGTATGATCAGTCAATACAAAATCAACAATTGGGTTTTTTTTAGGATAAATTAATAATGTTTCAAAGCGGTTATCAATTTTATTATTGCTTACAACTTTGGCATCCTTTTGCTTTTCATTATTACCCGATATACTAAGATAACCTTTAAAAATAAAACCAACCACGACTGCAATAACAATAAGGATATAAGGAAGTAGCTTATTCATTTCATCAATACCTCATGTAATAATTAATTTGGAATACTTAAATACTTCTGCTTAAAAATAAAAATAATGATCTACCAATAAAGCGATAAACATTAACAATAAATAATTAATTGAATACTTAAAAGTATCCATTGCAATCTTCCGCTCATCACTTAGTTTTAATCTAATCGCGTAAACAAGAAATACAATACCTAAAATGGTCGATGAAATAAGATACACCTTTCCCGACATTCTAGTTAGATAAGGTAATAGGCCTGCAAAAAATAATAAAATCGTGTATAAAATTATGCTGGTCTTAGTAAAATCAATACCGTGAGTTACTGGTAACATTGGAATATCCGCTTTGGCATATTCATCCCGTCTAAAAATAGCTAATGCCCAAAAATGTGGTGGTGTCCAAACAAAAACAATCAACACTAACAACAAGGCATGTGGATGAATATCACCCCCATAACCATCGACGGCTGTCCAACCGAGTAATGGAGGAATAGCACCACTTAAACCGCCAATGACAATATTCTGAGGCGTAGCTCTTTTAAGATACATAGTATAAACAAACGCATAACCAACTAGCCCAAAAAAGGTTAATAATGCCGTCAATGGATTAATGTAAAAATACAACATCAGCATCGAAGACACTGATAAAACTGCCGCAAAAATAATCGCATTTTTATCAGAAATCTTACCGGCTGCAATTGGACGTTTTAGTGTTCGCGCCATAATCGAATCTATTTTTTGATCCACGACATGATTCACAACCGCTGCGCCACCAGCCGCAAACCCTATTCCAATTGTTGCAATGATTAGTATATTCCACGGTACCATTCCTGGAGTCGCTAAGAACATCCCAACGACAGCAGTGAGCAAAATAAGCAATACAACTTTAGGTTTTGTCAACTCTAAATAATCTTTCCATGAAGCTTTTGCCTGTGTTTCAGTCATTAGAATTGCCCACGGCTTCTTGTGGTTGTACGTTCGTTGGCAAGTATAACTTGGCGATTAACAACCCCATAGCGACAAGCAATAAAGCACCAACACCGTTATGCGCAACTGCGTTATATAAAGGTAATTGAAAAATAATATTAAATATTCCTAAGACCACCTGAACAATTAGCAGGCCACCAATTAAGAGTCCAAATTTCTTTAGTTTCTGGCACGAATTTTGCGAAATAAGTCGGTAACTAAGAAAAGCCAAAATAATAGTCGCAATAATTGCTCCGATACGATGACTAGCATGAATCGCGATTCTGGCATCATTTTCTAAAATACCAAACTCATAATCATCAGCACCATGTCCCCATATTTGAAACGCACTGACAAAGTCACTGTTAGCATACCAACCGGCCTGACAAATGGGTAACTCATAACAAACGGTAGCGGCATAATTAGCAGACGTCCAACCACCTAAAAGAATTTGGATGATCAATACTATGGTTGCGAAAATTGTAAAACCACGATATTTGAGTTGTTGTTCTAACCCGATCGATGACTTGAACTGCATCACATATCTTAATGATAAAGCGGCTAATAAGACTAGCATTGCAAATCCCCCCGCTAGATGCGCCATAACAATACCGGGGTGTAGTTTCATCGTCACGGTCCACATGCCTAACGCGGCCTGAAAAATGATCAGAGCCAACAGACCAAAAGAGTGCTTTTTGGCATAACCGTGTTTATTTTTAAGGCTTAAAAGAGCAAGAGCAAGAACCATCAGTCCTAGGATTCCAGCAAAGTAACGATGCACCATTTCTGGCCAAGCCTTTGCAAATTCATAGGGTCTTTCAGGATAAGCTTGATTCGCTTTATCAATGTCCTCAGCCTTAGTAGGGATATGTAAAAAATCATAGCAACCAGGCCAATCAGGACAACCTAACCCGGCATCAGACAAGCGAGTAAACGCGCCTAACAACACAACGACAAAACCAAATACAGTTGCGGCAATTGCTAATTTTTTAACGAAATTATTATTCATTTTTTTACTCTATTAAATCGGTTTCTGACATCTAACTTTTTAACAAACAGTGTCTATCTATATTACCCGAGACGAGAATATTTAAATAAGTGCTTAATATCTTTTCTTAATTTTCTACTTAATAACGGAGCGTCATTCTTATTCGTTATAAAAGGATACCTCATGAAGATATTGCCTAATGGGTCAACTAAATAGATATAATTTGCCGGAAGATCTAGATTCTTGCCGCTATGAGTCTTTTCATTTGCTTTTAAACCTTTAGCAGTAAAATCGCTAAAGCCTTTAGGAAAGCTACCAATATCGGTCTCATCACCATGTTCAAATATCGCTAGTTCATTGATCCGTGTAGCTTCTTTACCTAAACCCACATAAGTTTGATTAACTGTGTATAGATTTAGACTAACGCAGACTTGATCACATTGTTCGGTTTGGATTGGCACAATCCACCAATAAAGTGTCTCGAACTCCTTTCCACTATATTTCTCACCGTTCGCTCTAATAATATTATAATCTTCAATATCAGTAACTTGCTCACCAATAATCAATTCCCCTTGCGAACCGCCTGAGTCAGTAAACCAGTTTCCAAAGTAAGCCGCGTAAGCTAAAATTACAGGCGTGATAAACATGATCAATAAAAGCACCAAGGTTTTCCTGTTTTTAGCCTTGTTGATAGTATCTGATTGACTACTATTCACATCAAAATCCATAGTTGTTTCCTCAAACAAATTCTTATTGTAACTAAATTCTATTTCTAACTAGGTTACTTACTAACCAAATAATCGCTCTAACTAAGCGTTTTTGTCTTCCTTTTTTATAAGTGCAAATAAGCTAACAATTAAAAAAGCAAATGATAATGCAAACCACTGAAAAGCATAACCTAAATGTTTCTCTGGGCTCATATTAACCCACTCCCAATCGACATCAAAACCTGCATCATTTTCCTTAGCCAAACGAAGTATGTAAGGTTCAATTGGAACATTAAATCGTTTTTCTAACAGCTGTTTAATGTGAATATCCAAAACAGGTAATCTGATGACCTTGCCATAATTTTCAATCTCAGCATCACTTGATAAAACCTGTTCGTTTATTCGATAAACTCTCGCTTTTATTTTCCACTCACTTGGTGGCAAAGCAATCTCAGGGATATCTTTTCGATTTGCTTTAGCATCAATCCAACCACGATTAATTAATAGATATCGACGTGAACTTGGATCTTCCATAAGATTTAATACGTGGTAGCCAAGTTCTCCATTCTGAATTTTATTTTCTACTAACAGGTTAACTTGTTCTATAAGCTCCAAATCTAATTGAACAAACCCAAAATTATCGATAAAGGATTGATCAATTTGATCTAAACTGGTTAAAACAGGCTCTTGATTATCCTTTAATATTTCTAATCTGGCTTGTTTTTCCTGTGCTCTAGATAACTGCCAATAGCCCAACTCATTTAACCCAGTTTGCACCAATAGAAAAATAATCAAAAACCAAAAATTAATAGTCAAGCGGTACTGCTTAAATTTATAGTCTATTGAATGACGCAAAAGAGCAAACCTCTCTAGCAAATTGAGCTCAAGGCGCGTATTCTATCATTTTACTTTCATTCGACCTAGGAAAACACAGAGTAATGATTATTAAAATATTGATTGCCCTTGTCATGCTTGCAATCCTATATACCTTATTTCGTAGTTTATATTTTTTGGCGACAGGAAAAGACGATTCTAAAAAATTAGTTAATAGCCTAAGTTGGCGGATTGGTCTATCTCTTGCTCTTTTTATAATGATAGTAGCGGGAATATTTTTGGGGTGGATTGAGCCGAATGGATTGCCTACAGTAGTCCAAAACTAGCTGGATTTATGAACTATATTTATCCAGCGACATTCAAAACGCTGGAATCAATGGGATCAGGTTAGACCTTTCCCACTGATGAATACCGCTTAGCGGATTACATTTGAAAATGACAATTACACAGAATCATACAGACTCAATCGCCAGACCCTTACTAATAAACGACCTCTTACAGCAATTGGGGGAGTATCACCTAGGCAACTGCTAGAGGTATTTTAATCTTCTACTAATAATTTCGGTTATAAATGGGGGATTACAGTACTTTTGCGGCTGATCGTATAAATACTCTATTTTTTTCCCAACAAATTCATTGATGCTATCCTAGAATATTTTATATTATCTAGGATAGCACTTAACTCTTTCAATAAGTGTTTTTAAAAAGAAAACCTTAAACCTAGGGAAAAGCTATTATCATCAAAATCAGATTCCATATCTAAATAAATACCTAAATTATCAACCATTGTGTACATGACTCCAATTTCGACATATGTATCATTGCCGCTTGAGTACTCATTACCACCTAAGTCTATATAATTAACCGATGCATTCATTTCAAAATTACTAGAGATCATACTTCTAATGCCAAGTCCTATTTCAACACCATTTTCTGATTCACTTTCACCATAAAATGATGCTTCAGCTTTAACATATTCTATCTCTGTAAAAAAATCAGTATTCTCAGACAACGAAGAATGAAAGCCCATTCCAAAGTTTAGAAAACTAAGTTCTAAATCCTCTCCCCAGAAAAAATTTTCATCCGTTACAGTTGCATATTCAGCTTTCAAATAGATTGAATCATTAACCTCAAAACTTCCTTCTACTTCAAAGCCAGCATCTCCACCCTCAACATTTAAATAACCGGCCTTAATCGTGTTATAGGTTGGAGAATCCGCAATCACATGAGTGGATAGAACTCCAGAAAAAACCATTACGCTGATTTGTATTAATTTACTTCTTTTCACTTTTTTTCTTCCTTTAAGTTAGTATTTATTTTGTTCGCTGCGGATTATATTTTATATGTTTTAATTACTTCAACAGAAATTTAATTTATTTTTTTAATCAATACCTGACAGGTACTCTTTATCCGAATAGATTATTCTTTTCCCTGGTTAGAATTTGGGGTTCTCAGCATTATTTTTTGAACCTTCATATTCATTTTGAGAAGCAATTTTGAAAATTGTTTTCGTCCATACAATCTTCGCTGAGAAATCAATTCTAAAAAGAACGTAAGTTGATTTATTTTCTGTTATATCAACAATCTCTTACATAAATATTCGACTTATCGGGTTGATGGACTTAAGCTATTCAGTCGATAATTACTTCTCTTTTCTGTTATCAAGGACGATAAAATGGCGATTAAGCGAAGTGAACAGGTTGATACTAAAAACGGTGGTTATTATCATTTAATTTCCCGTTGTGTACCCAAAGCACTTCGTGGGGCAGGCTCTTCGTTAGGCATTTTTGTGGTATTGATTGCCCACATGGTGACTGGCACTTATTATTGCACTTGTTATTCATAGCCGTTGATTTGGCAAAAATGTTTTCCAAGTCTGTGTGTTAATTGCCGGACTCTTACAGTCTACTTATTACTTTCTATTATTTTTAATATTCGTAATGAGGATATCTCGTTATCTGCTATATCATGTCTGTACACAACATAAATTAACTTATCTCCCGAGGTTTGAAATAACGCTATTTCCTCTTCAGAAATATAGCTATAGTCCATCTCACCCTTTTCAAATATAGTTTGTAAGTATTTTCGAAGCAATATGACTGTACTTTTTCTCGCTGTTGAATGACAACTAGTAGTTATATCCGTACTGAAATGATAATCTTCAAACATCCAAATACCGTTGTCGTATTTTAGTATCTCGCTTGTTATATTACTTTCCTTACTATAGCTGATAACCACATTATCCGTTTCATTTATTAATTTTATATGTTCACTATCAGAAAAGAAATCAACATACTTCATACTTGGTATTCGAAAAAACTGTTCATTAAAATTTCTATCTACCCACTTATGATTTTTAAAAAAATAGCCTAACTTCCGCTTCATACTCTGCTCAGTAATTTTATTTAACTGCAAACCTTTATATAACACGCATGACTCTTTTTGCCCATAGTTTCCCATTGACGAATATAAAAAGGGACTAATTGCAAGACTAATGATACAAAAAACTAGTTTAACCTTCATCACTTTTCTCCATGAATAACGTTGTGCAACCACTCTATACCTTTATCATTGGGTTTTACAATATTGAAGAAACTAAGAGCTTGTTGACCGAGCTCAACTCCAAAACCTAATTTTGGTCTCATAGCTCCAATCCCTGGACCGATCGCGTTCTTTGGATGGTACGCTGCAACCATAGCTTCTCGACCAACATCCTTTATAAGAGCATTCATTAATCGCATATCAACATCGAATATTTGTCGGTTCAACGTGATTCTCAAGTCCTCAGACGCATAACGCGAGTGGACAAGGTAGTTAACTCGTGCAATTTCCTTAACAAGATCTCTAGCTGTCAAAATCTCTTTCTTTCTAAATCCTAATTCTTGCTCTATTTCCACTAGGCGTCCCCGGTCTTCTAATTTAGTAAGATCAAGTCCTGAGATTTCATCTCGAACAGAGCGATAATGGTTAGACGCCTCAGACAAGAGCCCAATTTTCTTAAACACGCTCTCCGCATTATACGCCCACTGAACCGCACTTTGCACCGCCCCATTAGCAAACTTCCCTCCTGTCGCTTCAGAGATAGTACCACCGATCAAACCCGCAATCATCGTCCTTGACGCCCGCGCACTAAAATCATCACCTGGAATATTCTCAAACAAATCTAATTCCGTTCCAATATATTTGGACATAAATGAACTAGCAAAACCATGGCCAAACTTTCCACCGTTAAGTTCGCTAATAACACCACCAAGCACACCATGGGCAAAAGAGGCCTTTAAAACCTTACTGGAAGTATCTAACGCTCCCATGCCGTCACCAATACTTCCTGAAACTTTCGCTGAAATATAAGCTGTTGCATATGCTTTAGCTCCAGTTACTGCACTGGACTTTAAATTACCCCCTTCTGCCAAGCTACCGACCGATGCCGCGCCTGCAGCACAAGCAGCGTAGTAAGGACCACAAAATACCGGCGCAACCGCTTGCCATATTTGACGCCCAGTTTTATGCAAACCTAACAATCCCATAGAGAGCCTTGCAAGCTTACCTAAATTTTTAAGCCCACCACTCCGTTTAAAACCCGTTGGATCTGAATACGCCAGTGGATTATTCCTAACATAGGTATATCGGTTATACCCTTGTGAATCAGTTGCACCATCAATAAACGGATCAGCCTGCATAAATCGACCTAAATGAGGATCATAAATTCGGCCATTCATATGAATTACACCTACTTCATCCGCCGCTTCATGACCTGTATAAGATTTAGATGTTAGAGCCAATGGTCCAAATGTAGGGGTAAGAATTTCACCAACCCAATTGGATACACTTCTCTTTTTTCCAAAAACATCAAAACTGGTTTCTTGGGCGGTCGCTCCAGTATTCGAGGTAATAACATCCGTTGAGCCAAGATGGTCGGTGTGTAAATAACTAGCTTTCATAGCACCCGTTGCAGGTACTTCAATTACAGCTCCCGGGATATTCCGACGATAAAAAGTTGAACCGTCAGGTTTTTGAATATATTCCACGCTACCAAGATAAAAAGTAGTCGTTACACCCGCACCACTTGTATCAACTCGCTTATAACGAGCTCGTTCAGGAGAGTAGGAAAACTCGGTTGTATGGCCTCCCTTAGTAATTTTGGTAGCCTTATCAAATATCGAATATTCAATACTACGACCATCACCACTGACCATATTGCCATTTAGATCGTAGCAGTAGCTTTTACCGCCAGCCTTACTAGCAGCATGACTTCCCGCAACCACCCCGTTACACGTTTCACCATAGGTATAGCTACCAACATCATGCTTCCAAGTGATGTTACCTTTAGCGTCATAGTTAAACTTATTGACCCCATTAACAGTCTTAACACGATTTAAATTATCATAACCAAAAATCTCAGTGAGGTTTTTAGTTATCGACGTCCGCTCTTGCAAACGACCAATATTATCCCAAACATATTCTAAATTTTGCCTAACTGCGGCTCCATCGGTTGTATTGATTCGAATCAAACGTCCGGTAGTCGGTTCATATTCCCTTTCAGTAACAACACCATTACCAAACACCTCTCGGGTCACATTACCAAACTCATCCATTTCTGAAATAGTACGATAAATCGCACTTACTCCATCCTTGGTTTCTTTAATGTTATTTAAATAGCCATAAGAGTTGTAGCTGTACCTAAGTCCATGATCTCCACCACTAGGGTCATAACTCTCATAAACTCGACCAATAGAGTCAAAAATAGTGTTGGTTACAAAATCTTTTCCTGCTATTTGAATAAGCGTGGCGTCATTGCGGCCAAAAACATCGTATTCATAATCAACCACAAGATCGGAGTCATAATTATCTCGCCGCTGAGTAACTTTGCCTGTTGAGCCACTGACAACGCTGCTATTGTCATATGTCCATCTAAAGTCGGCGGTATAAACGAGACTAGAATTTCTATCTAACTGGCGAATTTTTCTACCGCTTCGATCTCTGTAGATTCTGATCTGCTGTCCTTTAGCATCTTTCTGATAAACTAGCTCACCTAACGCGTTGTAGGTATACTGCCAGTATAAATTTCCATTTTGAGCACCTTTATCCCAATCCCACATTTTAATTTTCCTACCATGTGAGTCATACTGAATTTCACTCTGTTTTACGTCATCAAAATGTACTGTTAACAGATCGCCTGTCGCGTTGTAACTATAAGTTAACGACTTGTTATTGTTATCCGTAACTTTTACTAACTCTCCAGCAGCATTTTTGTATTCAGTTTTCACTTGATTTTTGGCATTGACAGACCGAGTTTTAACAGCCAATTCGGAAGCCACATATCCGTCATAATACCTAGAATCCTCGCTACCATCTGGATAAACTAATCTAGAAATCCGATTTAAAATATCGTAATAAGAATAAGTTTTTTGAATACTATTCGCATTATTGGATTTGTAAGGTAGGGTTTTATACCAGAGTCTTGCTTGATTATCATAAGCACTTTCAGTAACTATAAAATAATCTCCAAAACCTTGCTGTTCAGTCTTAACGACTCGTCCTAACGCATCTGAATAAGCATAAGACAAACTTCCATCGGCACTAGTTGATTCTACTCTGATATGAGCTGTTGTCGGACAACTAATAGCTGTATCAGAGCAAAGCCTTTTTATTTGTTTAGTCCAATTACCGGTCGGTGACAACGTATAATAATCACTGCCAAACGTACCATAAATAGATTCTGTCTCATTTCCAGTTATGTCCTTTACCTTTGTCGGCAACCCAAGTTCATTTCTTTCAATAACTTCTGAAACCACTTGGTTGTATCCATTTAAAGTTTTAGTTACGTAGCGACCATCTAAATCGTATTGAGTTTCGGAAGTTCTAAATACATGATATAAAGAATGAGGATCGCTGATGGGGACACTTGTACAATCAGCTACGTTATCACAAACCGTTTTTCTTTTGACGTTCCCATAACTGTCATGTTGATATTCAGTTCTTAAATATTTCGTGCGACTAGTAGAATCTGGATCAACAATTTCAGCTTTTAAAATACCAGTTTGATTATCATATTCAAAATCTGATGTACGGGTGATCGTAGACTGGCCGTCTGCGTAGTGCTGAGCAACCGTTCGTTCTAAACGACCCAGTATCCAATTGGTTTTATCAGCAGGAAGATAAGTGTTTGTTGTTTTAACCCGTTTTAACCACCCACTTGTTTCACAATTAGGGTTGTGCCCGTAGCAAGTATACGCATTTTGCTTAATTGGAAAACCGTAATCATTATATTCACTAACGAGTATCTTTCTACTTACCATTTGTTGCTGTGAAAGCGTACCAACATTAAAGTCATAGTTATCTTCAGTATTTCTCAACAAGTAAGGGTACTGAATATCTGCCGTTACATAAGTATTCAATTCTTCATCCCACTTGTTGTAACTACCAACTATTTTTGAATCATATTCACTTACAGCTGAACTAATTAATCTAGTTGAAGAACGATTTCCATACCAAACTTGGGAGCTTTCAGACCTTCCAATGAAAGGATATTCCTGTTTATAAACTGTACGGGTAATCATATCCGTCTGTTCATCAATGGTTTCTAACCACTCGAAACCCAAGTTTCCATAGACCGAATGTGATCGTAATTTACCATAGCGGTATTCTATTGAGTTTGTATTGTTAATATTATCAAATGCCGGAGAAGAACTTTCTACGTGTTGAACAACAAATGAAGGCGCACGTTGATTAAAAACTACATTCTTATCATTGTCTGTATACCATCCTTTGTGGTTTCCATTATCATCATCATATAGATCTGGAAAAGCTGGATCTGTTAATGATTTATATATAACGTTAGTTATGTTACCAAGACCATTGTCAATTTGATTAACCCTATCCCTTGTGGCGAAGGGTGTCTTGTTGTACGAAACATGCTGCTCATAATGTGTATAGGTGGTATGCGCATCTTCAACAACAGAGTAAATGTCAAGTTCGCCATCACCATTTATATCTATTTGAGCCATCAGTTGTGATCTCTCAGCGTGAACGCCTGTGTTTATAACCAACGTTCCAAGAGCGCCTAGTCTATTAAACTCTCGATATTTCAAACGTGTGCTCTCAATAAACATAACTTCCATTAACCCATCTTGATCATGATCACCAAAGAAAATCGGGTGGTCATTGTCTACATATAGAGTTTTGGAAGGAAGAAACTTATTGCCCGTAAAAATTTTATAATGCCAACGATCGTCAGATCGCTCTCTATAAACGAGATCTGGTAACCCATCCATATTAAGATCAACCAACCTTAAATCTTTATCTTTGGTCACATCCAAACCTAGATTTCCAGTACTAGCATACTCTTTGAAATTACCGTCTCCCTCCGATATCATCACAATCCATTTTTTTGTAACGATTTCCGATTGTCCCGTACAATAACCATCAGGATCGAACACGGTATTTGTGACTTTAGTCAATAAATCAATTCGGCCATCTCCATTAAAATCTGCGTAAGAAGTATGCTGTTGATCAATTGCGTTTGTTCCGTTCGAAAAGCTTGTTACAATGAAATTTAAAGGTATTTCAGCAGAATAATAAATACCGGTAGTTGTTCCGTCTGCCATAGCTAAGCGCATGTATCGATTACCGTTACGCTTATAGAGAATATCTGGGCGTGCATCACCATTTACGTCACCAAAGAACCATTTATCTTTGTTACCAGTATCTATATCGGTAATTTTAATGCTTCTATCATTCCAACTTTCTAAGCATCCGTTTTCATCAAAGAATACAGCTATTACTTCATCTTCGGTTGTCGCAAGAACTTCATCTCGACCATCACCATTTATATCGTATATTTCATAGTTTCTACCACCATATATATCCCCTTCAACGTAAGCTTCACAGCCTCTCTCATACTCTTCGCCAGTAAAAAAATGAGACTGCATTCTCGTGGCAATTATCCCGTTCGAAAAGGTAGGTGCTCCCGTATTTGGATCTACTAATGTTTCTGCACTAGAAGCCACGTAAACCCAATCAGGTTCAAGATCACCATTTAAATTTGCAAAAGTTCCTTGTTGCATTCTAAGTCCATCATTGACCTCATTTATATCAGCCTGTATTCCTTTAGTTTTATTCAGCCAATGGAAGATTGTTGGCTGCAAAGATACTCCATCTTTACTCTCGGTAATCGAGGTCAATCTACTTAGTTGATTTGAACTTATTTCATAATCGATATCATACCGCCTAACCTCCACGTTGGCGTCAGTAACAATAATAGAATCAAGTCTATCTTTCAGTTGAGTTTTTCCACCATATAAATAACCGAGGTGGTAGTCTGGACGGCCAGTTGTAAATTCAAACTGGATATTTACATTTGGGCCATACTCAATCGAATCAATTCTATTTTCCCCATTAGCCTCATCAAGTTGATAAAAATATTCTATTCTATTTCCGAAACGGTCTTCAGAATAAGTTTGCGCCCAAGTTAATACGTCTGACTGAACAACACCATCGTTGTTAATACGAAATCTTGAATTACTAGTAGATCCGTAAGCGTTGATAGAACCGTCTTTATGCCAAACCATAAAATAACTCGGCCCACTCCCTTGAGTTCCATAAGAAACAACCTTAGTTTGAGAATCAATCACTGTCCTATATTCGGAAGCATTTGCTCCATATTCACCCGAAACGACCACTAGACGCTGTCCGTTTAGGCAAAAACGATCATCAGAATCAAAATTAACTGAGCCGTGTTTTCCATCGACCGCAACTGATTGGCCACAACGACCGATTCCTCCTGCTGCAGAAAGCTGCCAACCAACTCCCATGATCCCATTACCGCTACCACTGTTATATGAAAGGTTCACAGATGGTGAAACACCTGCAACGCCTTTAGGGGAAAAAATAGGAATACTATAATTCGCTTGTCCTCCTTCATCTACTCTAAACGAACCTGCGACTGCACCAACACTATCAGAAATGAGATCTCTGTCTGTAGTTCCGCCACTTGGTGGAGGTTGTTTAACTGGACGTTTAACAACAACTTCTCCACTTGTCCGATAAGAACTACATCCTCCCATAAAATTGCACGCTCTTACCCTGTAGTTATAGATATTATCGGCTAACTCATTTGTTGTAAAAGTTAAACCAATTGGAAAGCTAATTTTTACATACGCTGATTGAGTTATTGCCTTTTGTTCTAATTCATAATAATTAGCATTAATACTAGCAGCCCAGCTCACGGTAAAAGTACCATCTTCATCAGTTGCTGGAACTTGAATCCAGTTAGGTGTTCCAGGAGGAAGGTTTGTCTCACAACCAATCATTGGCTCTGATGCACGGCTATCAGTAGAAATTAATTTAGTATCAAAAGGGTCTATACAATCTATTGCTTGCGTAGGTGAAGCTAAAGCTATTTGTAATAAGAGGAAACTTAAGATAAAAAATAGACGAGAAAACTGGATATTGACGAAAGAAGGCATAGCAAAGTCCTTTTTGTTTGAGTTTGTTATTATTTTTAAGGTGCGAAATATATTCTATATTGATTATAGAAGTCAAATTTTTTCGTAATTTGGGTTAACAAGTTTTCTCGGTATTCATAGATAAAAACCTGAATACATAAAAAAGAAAACATTATTAAAATAAACTCAAATCACTAAACGAAATTAATGCTCATTTTTAAACCGATCATCCAGATGTAATAATAGTTGTCAAAAAAAACCGAAGCAATGCTTCGGTTTTTTTTAACTTAATTAATATCTAAATAATATAAACAAATATAAATAAGAATACCCAAACTACATCAACAAAATGCCAATACCAAGCACCAGCTTCATAAGCGAAATGATTTTCTTTTGTAAAGTGGCCTTTAGAACAACGAATTGATAAAACAATCAAGAATATCGTTCCCAAAGTAACATGAAGACCATGAAAGCCTGTTAACAAAAAGAATGTTGCACCGTAAATACCACTTCCTAAAGTTAAACCCATTTGGTTATAAGCGTAGTGATATTCCCAAGCTTGTAATGCGATAAAAATAATACCTAATACCGCTGTCAAGGTAGTATAATTTAACAATGCCTGACGGTTGTTATCTTTTAGCGCGTGATGCGCAATAGTCAACGTCCAAGAACTTGTTAAAAGAATTGCTGTATTAATTGCTGGTAAACCCCATGCACCCATTCCAGTTGTAGTCGTACCATCCGGAGTAGTTGTTAACGGCCACTCTGGGATAAAGTTAGGCCATAAAATAGCATGAGTTTCAAAATTGTTTCCTTCTCCACCAAGCCATGGAATAACAAATTGCCTTACGTAAAGTAGTGCACCGAAAAACGCTGCGAAAAACATAACTTCAGACAAAATAAACCACAACATTCCTTGCTTAAAGGAACGATCCATTTGTGCGCTGTATAGCCCTTCCATAGATTCTTTAATAACATCTTTCCACCAACCAAAAACCATATAAATCATAACCGCTAATCCGACCATGAATATAAAAGCTCCCCAGCCAGCTTCACCGGTATCAACTACATCTGTTGATTGATGAATGTAACTACCACCACCAAAGGCGATAAAAAATAAAGCTACCGCACCAACAATCGGCCAAGGGCTTTGTTCTGGCACATAGTAATTTTCGTACTTTTCTTCTTTTTCAGTGCTCATTTATAATCTCCATTTAAGCGAAATATTCGCTTTATTTGGTTGCTACCGCTTCAGTATTTGCAGCTTCGGTAACATTAAATAATTGGTAAGATAAAGTTAAACGATGAATATGCTCTGGAATATCTGCATCAATATAAAACTTCATTGGCATTTCAGCTTCTTCACCAGCCGCTAATGGTTGCTGGTCAAAACAAAAACACTCGGTTTTACTTAAATATAAAGCAGCTTGCCCTGGTGCCACACTCGGAACAGTTTGTCCGACAATATCAGCATTAGATCGATTTTTTGCATAAAAGCGAACTTCATTTAGCTCACCTGGATGCACTTTCATCGACTTAACCTGCGATTTAAAGTCCCAAGGCATTCCACGATTAATATTGGTTAGAAACTCAATGGTTATTACTCTTTTTTTATCAATCTCAACAGATTCATAAAGTGCTTGTCCGCGAGTTTTTCCGTTAATCCCGGTAATATCACAGAAAACGTTGTAGAGTGGAACCAAAGCAAATGCAAAAAGAAACATCCCGCCAATGATGGCGACTAATCGCAAAATTAACTTTTTATTAGTCTCTTTTTTCACTTGCTCAGTCATTTTAACTCCCAATTAACCTTTCTATAATCAACTAATCTACTTTAGGTGGTGTAGCAAACGTATGGTAAGGAGCTGGAGATGGCAATGCATCCCATTCCAAACCAGTCGCTCCATCCCATTGTTTTTCCTCGGCTTTCTTACCGCTACGAATAGCCATAATAATCGTCACAAGGAAATATATCTGGGTAAGACCTAATCCAAAAGCACCGATACTCGCCCACATATTAAAGTCTGCAAACATCATATTATAGTCTGGAATACGACGAGGCATACCTGCCAACCCTGTGAAGTGCATAGGGAAGAAAGTTAAGTTAACAAAGACCATAGATAACCAAAAATGTATCTTACCTGATGTTTCGTTGTACATTCTTCCTGTCCACTTTGGTAGCCAATAATAAACCGCAGCAGTTGTTCCAAAAATAGCACCTGGGAACAATACATAATGGAAATGAGCAACTACAAAATAAGTATCATGATATTGGAAATCAACTGGAGCCATTGCAAGCATGACGCCGGAGAAACCTCCAATCGTAAACAAGATAACAAAAGCAATAGAGAACAACATAGGCGTTTCAAAGGTTAACGACCCTTGCCACATTGTTGCAACCCAGTTAAAGACTTTAACACCGGTTGGAACTGCAATCAGCATGGTGGCAATCATAAAGAAGAGTTCGCCTGCTAACGGCATACCTGTTGTAAACATATGATGTGCCCAAACGATGAAAGACAATAACGCAATTGAGCCTGTTGCATAAACCATCGAAGAATAACCAAACAATTTCTTGCGAGAAAATGCTGGAATGATTTCTGAAACCACACCAAAAGCTGGCAAGATCATGATATAAACTTCAGGATGACCAAAGAACCAGAATATATGCTGGAACATTACTGGATCACCACCACCGGCGGCATCAAAGAACGCAGTACCAAAATGTCGGTCAGTTAGCATCATTGTTACAACACCCGCTAATACAGGCATAACCATAATCAACAAGAATGCCGTAATTACCCAAGTCCAAACAAATAATGGTAGTTTCATCATTGTCATACCAGGCGCACGCATATTAAATACAGTAACGATTACGTTAATTGCACCCATAATCGAAGAAATACCCATCATATGGACACCAAGTATGAAGAAATCGGTACTTGGAGGCCCGTAAGTTGTTGATAGGGGAGCATAAAAAGTCCAACCAAAGTTAGGTGCGCCACCTTCCATAAACAAAGATGATAATAAAAGAGTGAAAGCAAATGGAAGAATCCAAAAACTCCAGTTATTCATTCTTGGTAGAGCCATATCTGGTGCACCAATCATCATTGGGATTAACCAGTTAGCTAAACCAACCATACTTGGCATAACTGCACCAAATACCATAATCAAACCATGCATGGTTGTCATTTGGTTGAAAAAGTTAGGATCTACAAATTGAAGTCCTGGTTGATAAAGCTCGGCACGGATAACCATTGCCATTGCTCCACCAACTAAGAACATAATAAAAGAGAACCATAAGTACATCGAACCGATATCTTTATGATTTGTTGTGTATAACCAGCGCTTAATGCCGGTTGGGTGATGATCGCCCATAGTGATCGTCTCCTATTTGTTACCGGCTTTAAAAGCCTGAATGTCAGCGGGTTGAACGGTATCGCCAGTATTATTGCCCCAAGCATTACGTTCGTATGTAATAACTGCAGCAAGTTCAGCATCGGTTAACTGAGAGCCATACCCAGCCATGCTAGTCCCCTGCGTACCATCAACAACAACACTAATATGCGCATCAACTGCACCAAGTGCAATTGGGCTGTCTTTTAGTGCTGGGAAAGTAGGTGGAAGCCCTAAACCCGTTACTAGGTGACAAGCAGCACATTTAGCCACATAGGTTTTCTCACCTAGCGTCATGAGCTTGTCCATATCCCAACTTTGAGCCGCTGCTTCTGCTGCTGCTATTTCAGCAGCTATACGTTCTTGGTCTTTAGTCGCTACCCAATCAGCAAAATCGGCTTTACTGAGGGCTCTCACAACCACCGGCATAAATCCATGATCTTTACCACAAAGCTCGGTACATTGACCTCTGTAGATACCAGGTGTCTTTATTTTTGTCCAAGTTTCATTTATAAAACCGGGGATAGCATCTTTTTTAACCGCTAAATCAGGCACCCACCAAGAATGGATAACATCTGACGCTGTAACCAAGAACCGAACTTTGGTATCGATAGGAACCACTAGCTCATTATCAACTTCTAGTAAATAGTTAGCATTTTCTGCTCCACTATTTTCTGCAAAGTTTTCATATTGTTCACGAGGGGTACTTAAATTACTATAAAACTCAATGTCATGATCAATATATTTGTAATGCCATTTCCATTGAGAGCCTGTAATTTGGACACTCATTTCAGATTCTGACGTATCTTCCATTTTAACCAATAACTTTACGGCAGGAATCGTCAAATATATTAAGATTAAGATAGGAATAATTGTCCAAATCATCTCAACTTTAGTGCTATGTGAAAACGTAGCAGGTGTAGGGTTTTTAGATTTTCTATGAAAAATAAACGAATAAATCATTGCTCCGAAAACGACAACCGAAATACCAACCATTACCCAAATAACCAACATGTGTAAGTCATAAGCTTCTTGGCTTGTTTCAGTCACTCCGGGGCGCATATTCATTTCAGAAGCTGCTAGTACTGCATTACTAAGTACTAAACTTAATAATGAAGTAACACCAGCAATCAACTTACGTCGAATGGCCATTTAGAGATCTCCATTTTTTATTTTAAACGGCTTGGCCGCTATTGGATTAGAATGAGAATAAGGAATTAAGACACAAAATTCAGGGAAATTAGTCAATTTCAGCCAAATAAAACATCCATACCCCTCCTTATTGTGATGGAATTATAAGGAACGGAGCAAAGGAATCAAGCAAATTATTCGCTATTTGCAAAGAGGCAAATTGTCGCATGTTTGATTTAAGACAATATAATTGAAAATTATTGAACCTTTTCGGACTAAATTATTCGATTTGACTAATAATTTAGCCCTTTAATTTGTTCTTCAATCGGATAAGCAGGATAGACTTTTTTGAAACGATTTAGCTCTGTTCTTGCTTGTTCAATTTCGCCATTTTTCATGTAGGTAATAATTTTTCTCGCCCACGCTTCTTTTTCTGGATGGGTTGCTATAGAGGTTTGAGTACCGGTGTAAATAGCCTCTTCTTTAGATAGGTAACCTTCCTCTTCAATCAATCCATCACCATTTTGAACGATAGGCTCATCTGTCACAACTTCAGGGAGATCTTGCGGCAAACTTAACTCCGGCAATTCGCGTTTAGTTCGTTTCGATTGAGCCATTTCAACCTCAACATTGAGTGACCCCGCATCAATTTCTATGTGATTCGACTCCACCTGTTTATCATCAATAATATACACTGGAGGCTGCCACAAATTTTTAAATGCGAAAATACTTAAAGTAAACCCTGCAGCAACATAAAGAGGCAAAGACAGTCGACGCCAGCCAGAATATTGATAAATTTTGGGTTTAGGTTTGATTGTTACATGACGATGCGCAGCAGCAATAATTTGCTTATCAATCGCCGCGTCAAGTTGCGGTTCACCTTGCCCAAGAAGCATTTTTATTTCTTCAAGATCGTTAGCTAAAGTATTTTCTGACTCTTGCTCTTTAACTAAATGCTCAGTAGATTTTATCTCTTGATTACTCATCTTTTTCCGCCCCTAAAGAACCTTCAAGCATTCCTCTGAGTTTTTTTGTTGCATATCTCAACCGACTTTTTACCGTTTCTTTTCCACAATCTAAGACCAACCCAATTTCCTCAAGAGACAAACCTGAATCCAGCTTGAGGAGCAAAGTATTTCGTTGCTCAAAAGGCAATAAAGCAATTTGTTTTCGTAAAATTAGAGCACGATGTTGCTGGTCAGACTGCTCTTTAGCGACAATGTCATCACCTAAAACCGTTTTATTTACAATATCTTCTTCGAACTCCGTATCAGCTAATCTTTTTTTATCTTTACGATAAATATCAATCACTTGATTTTGTGCAATGCGGTATAGATAAGTAGTAAACAACGCCTTAGGCTGATAATTAAGCCGATTATTTATCACCTTAAACCAAATATCTTGAAAACATTCTTCAGCAACTGCACGGTTAGAAAATTGTCGTAAACAATAACGAAATAAGCCACCTTTGTGTCGTAAATAAATAATCTCAAATGCTTCAGCATCGCCTTTGGCATATTTTAAGATTAACAGTTCATCAGATAATTTTTCTTTCATTTGCCAAGTGAACGTCAAATCCGATTTATTTGCAACGCTTGTCAAATAAAAACGGTTAATCGGCAAGCCTATTTCCATATTAATATCCCAAATTTATCTAATACAAACGCTAAAATTTCGATAAAGGGGTCATTTAAAGATGGTAATTTTTCGTTAGCGGCTAAATTCGCTCTTCCATCTTAAAATATGTCATACTTAGGTTACCTATCATGATTGTCATAACCCCAATTAATCATGCAAAATTCAAAATGTTTTGTTCCCTTATTATTTACTCTATGCTTGACTCAATCTTTCAATTTGTCAGCGATGGAAAACGAGCCACCCCCCACACAAACGCAAACTAACAAGGGTTTGTCGTTATCTTTTTCTGTTGCAAACGAACCGCTTGAACAAAATGCCAGTAGTGACGAAACTCAATGGATAGATGTTGATTCTAATAGACACTTATTATTAATACACAATGCTAAGGGACGAAAAGAAAGAGGTCATGTTCTACTTTTACATACGCAAGGCGAAAATGCCGATCACCCCAGACTTGTTCAACCACTTGCCAAGCAGTTAACTCGACTAGGCTGGAAAGTATTTGCTCCAAACATAGCTGCGGAAGATTATTTTGTAGAATCAACGAAAACTGAAAACGCTGAAACTCAAAACAATAACTCTGAAAATAAACAAGATAATAACGAAAAGGGAAATTCTACCGAAATACCCAAAGAAAACAAATCGTCATTTGCTTTCGAATCAAAGGAAAAATATCAAGAATATTATACCAACTTATGCAAGGCTATTTTTGACCAAAGCGAGATTACTAAACAACCATTAATACTAATTGCTAATCAAAATTCTGCCTACTGGAGCATTCCTTGTTTAAGTATTACTAAAGAGCTTACACCAATCATCTTTTTACAAGCTGAATTACCCCTAGGAATTGCAAAAAACCTTGATGAAATTTTTGCACAACAAACTAGCCCTCTTTTTTCTTTTAGGGTAAGTCATGATAAAAAAGATCCTTTTACCAAATCATTTGAGAAACGCTTATGGCAAGCAAAAAATCAACGCTTCAATGTTGGAATGTTACAATCACAAAAATTGGATATAGAAAACGTTAGCATCGCGAGAACAATTACAGGTTGGATCGAAAAGCAGAGAAAAAAAAGGTAGATGTTTTTTTGGAAAAACTAATTTTAATGCTGCTCATCCGCTAGCAAAAAATAATTCTTTTTAAACAATTTTTCTTCAATAAATTGCATGTTATGGCGATTTTTTCAATGGAATCCCTTAATATTAAAAAAAATTCTCCTTTTTTAAGTCTTTTTTCAATTTTTTTTTGTATTTTTTTGGATCTAGCTATACACTTCGGACTGAACTAACTACATTCAAATTAAAGTGGAGATCACAATGGTCAAACCTATCAAAAAAAAACCTGCCGTTAGAAAAGCTGCTGCTAAGAAAAAAACAGCTCCTAAGAAAAAATCTATAAAAAAAGCTGTGCCTAAGAAAGTTGCTGCTAAGAAAAAAGCTATAAAAAAAGCCGCGCCTAAGAAAGTTGCTGCTAAGAAAGTTGCTGCTAAGAAAAAAGCTGCTCCTAAGAGAAAAGTAGCTGCTACAAAAGCTGCTCCTAAGGCCATGGGATTAGACAGATCTATCGCTAATGCTTCTAAAGCTTGTGATAAAGCAAATGCTGGTGTTAAGAAAGCAGAAGCTTCTTTAAAAGCTCTTGTAGCTAAAGTTGCTGCAGCAGCAAAAGCTGTGGCTACAAAAAGAAATGCTGCCGCTAAAAAGAAAAGTGCTGCAACCAAAAAAGCGGTTGCTTCTGCTGTTAGTGCTAAAGGTAAAGCTGCAGCTCGAGTACAAGCTCAAAAAGCTAAAGTTAAATCAGCTAAGGAAGCTCAAAAAGCTGCCAACGCGATGCTAAAGGCGATGCAAGGCGTAAAGGCAAAAATGGCTGGAGCCGCTAAGAAAGATGCTGCTGCTGTTGCTCGTTTACAAGCTAAACAGGCTAAAGCAGCTGTTAAATTAGAAGCTAAATTAGTTGCCGCAGCTTCCAAGCCAAAGAAAGCAAAGAAAAAAGCAAAAAAGAAGGTAGCACCAAAAAAATAATTGCTATTGACTGACAGAAGAATTTTTTCTTCAAATAAAAAAGGAAGCTTAATGCTTCCTTTTTTTTAATTGATTAGTTCCTAGGTTTTAATACTTTATCTAACAAACGATTCATTTCGCTTCTAGCGTCATTAATTCCATAACCTTTCTGCTGAAATACCGTTTTCCCTTCCATTAAACTTTTGACATAGATAGAGCGATCTTTTATTAAATGAGCACCTTCGGCATAAAGTTTTAAAGCTAACATTCGTTCGTCTTGCCGCCTGGTATCTACTGCGTTTACACATTTAATAATCCGTTTGTCGCGAATCAGCCGACTTGTTTTGGTTACCGCTTTTAAATCAAGCATGCTAGCTCTCATAGGGATTAAGATAGTTTCTTCTGCCGGCAGGTTATCGATTGAAGGGGGGTAATCACAAATAAGAAAATCAACATTAGGCACAACTTGAGGCATATTAGGTACGACAGTAAAGGGAAGTTGCTTTTCTGAAAAAACATCGACCGCTGACTGCTGAGGATCAAAATCGCAAACAATCACTTTATAGCCAGCATAATAAGCAGCAGCGGCAAAGTTTAGAGCAAGCGTTGTTTTTCCAACACCACCTTTAGGGGACCAAAACGCAATGCGCCTCATAGAAGTCATTCCTTTTCAATAATTACAATATCTTAATACTTAATATGATTACTTTTGGTTTAACTAGTTTTTCGAGCGATAAAACGACTTGTAGGTCTACCATCGTCCAGATGTTCCACATCATTCAGCAATATATCAAAGTCCGAAAATATTTCAGCTAACTCACCATATTTGAGTAAAAACCTCGGATTCTTTGGACTGCCAAATTTTTCAGACCCTTCTAAAAAGGTTTGATAGACAATATAACCGTTTTTATCAATTAGCGCCTTTATTTTATCAAGTATCGGTCGATGCAAATATCGGACAAAAATAATAACACCATATTTCAATTTAGATTTTTCAAGTTGAAAATAGTTTTTCTCCAAATCTAACAACTGGGTATTCACCGCTACCTTATTGTTGTTTGCCAGTCCCTTTAACTTATCTAAAGCTATTTGACTATAATCGACGCCTGTCATTTTCCAACCTTGGCGTGCAAGATAAATGCTATCTCTTCCTGCACCACAAGCAATGTCCAGTCCGTTAGTATTAGTAAGGTGGTTAGCACAGAGTTTGCCAAACTCTTTCACAACGCTCGCTGGCTGCCACAAAAATTTTGACTGTCGACCAACTTCACTTTGTTTAGAACTCTTTAGAAATTGAAGTGTTTCTTTAGATGCTATGATTTTATCTTCAACCTGATAGCCTTTCTGTATTAACAAATCTGTTGCAATTAACAAGCCCTCAGAACTTCCAAAGAGTGTCAATGGTTGGGATTTACGCGGAAGCTCGTGCATTCTTTGTTCAATCTGAGCAAATGGAATATTTGACGAACCTTTTATATGGCATAAATAGAAATCTTGTTGCCTGCGGACATCCAAGACAGCTTTATCTCTCAGGTCGCCAAATTCCATATTAACGGTCGATAATCGAATGGCGTAGCTTATCCCATTCGGGATCTCTAATATCCCCATCATCATCAATTACAGGATATCTAATTTTGTATTTTTGGCAAAATGTTTTTACTTTAGGATGTAACCACTCAAAACGTAATTGCTCGCATTCTTCATCACTTAACTGACGTTGATTATATAAACCAGCCTCGGTTCGCTGCCGTTGTGCTTCATATAAAATAATCGCAGTGGCCACTGACACATTTAGCGACTGTACCATCCCAAGCATTGGAATAATGATATGTTGATCAGCAAGTTCGGCCGCGCTTTGACTAACTCCGAATTTTTCAGAACCCACCAAAACTGCCGTTGGTTTAGTGTAATCAATCTCCCTAAAGTCTACTGCTTTTTCTGAAAAGTGTGCTGCCAAAACCTGCTTACCTTCCGACTTTAGCTGTTCAAAGCCCACCTCCAAATTATCATGAGTATGAGTAGTGACCCAACGATTACTTCCCATTGCCGTACCATGACATTCACGGATAACACTTTTAGGGTATACGGCGTGAACATCTCCGATACCAATCGCATCACAAGTTCTAACAATCGCTGCTAGATTGTGCGGCTTATGAACCTCATCCATAAAAACTGTTATATTTTTTTGGCGTAAATTTAACAGCTCAATAATCTTTTCATTTCTTGGATTTTTCAACCTTTCCCAATCTCTTTTCTTATATTTTTTGGATTTATCTAGCACACATTAAGCATCTCAATACTCCGAAAAACTTACTCGTTTATCTCCATAACCGCATCCATTTCAACCTGCGCACCTTTTGGTAATGCTTTGACTTCTACCGCCGCTCTTGCAGGATAAGGAGAGCTAAAGTATTCAGCCATAATTTGATTAACCGTCGGAAAGCAAGACAAATCAGTTAAAAATATATTGAGTTTTACAATTTGATTCAGATCACCACCGGCGGCATTAGTGATTGCCGATAAATTCTTAAATACTTGGTGTATTTGTTCAGATATTTCTTCGGATACAAACTCCTTCGTTGCAGGAACTAAGGGAATTTGACCCGAAATATAGACCGTATTTCCACAACGAACGGCTTGAGAATAAGTACCAATTGCCGCTGGAGCACTTTCAGTCTGAATAATTATTTTAGTCATAACTTACCTTACTGACATTTATTAGCCATGTCGATTTAGAATCAATTTTATTGTGGACAATTTTGTTTCAGTAATAAACGGAAATTAGCGTTTTCGTGACACCTTAATGACAAAATCAAACAAACGAATTTTTCTAATTAGGTTAGCGAGTTGCAACCGACCTTTTAGCTCTAGCCCAAAGCTAAGCATATTGGTCGAACCATCCAAAGTATCAATATCAACATTCACGATATTAACCCCGTCATCCGCAATTAAATTAGTCACTTTTGCTAACACGCCATGTCGATTCATGACTTCTACCTTTAGTTCGACTCTAAATAATCCTTCAACATTCTTTTCCCACTGAACCGGTACATATTTATCTAATTTAGTTGAGTGTTCCGCGATATTTTTACAATCTTGTCGATGAAGAATAAAACCGCCACCACTGCTAATCGTTCCGACAATTGAGTCGCCAGGGATCGGTTGGCAGCATTTTGCGTACTCGATCATCATTCCTTCCGTTCCCCTAATTGCAAGAGGACGATTATTGTCTTGACGTTTTTTGATCGAATCTTCAGGAGATGGAGAAAGCCTATGAGCAATGATCACACTTGCCGTTTGACCTAGACCAATTTCGGCTAAAATATCGTCGAAACTTTCTTTGTGAGTTTCTTTAGTGACTTGTTCTAATATCTTCTTATCAATTTTACTGAGCGATTGATTACCCAAGGATTTCTCTAATAGACGCCGTCCTAAACTAATCGCATCATCTCGCCTTAAATTCTTAATAAAGTGACGGATATTCGTTCGAGCCTTACTAGTGATGACAAAACTAAGCCAACCTGGATTCGGTTTTGCTCCGGGAGCAGTAATTATTTCAACCGTTTGACCATTAATTAGAGTACGAGACAATGAAACAATCTTTCCGTCAACTTTACAGGCAATACAACTATTTCCGACATCGGTATGGATTGCATAGGCAAAATCAACCGGCGTTGCGTTTTTAGGTAATTCAATAATACTGCCGTTCGGAGTAAAAATATAAACTTCATCCGGAAACAAATCGACCTTGACGCTTTCAATAAACTCGATGGAATCCCCGCTATTTTTTTGTAGCTCCATCAAATTACTCATCCACTCTCGAGCCTTTACTTCAGCACGATTAATATCAGATGGATTTTTATAAAGCCAATGAGCCGCAACACCATTTTCTGCCATATGATCCATTTCAGTGGTTCTAATTTGAACTTCAATATGCAAACCATGAGGTCCTTTGAGCGTTGTATGCAGAGATTGATAGCCATTGGCCTTTGGAATAGCGATATAGTCTTTAAACCGTCCCGGAACAGGGCGATATAAATTATGTAGCTGTCCCAAAATTCGGTAACAACAATCTTCTGTATCAGTAATCACCCTGAATCCATAGACATCCATGACTTCATTAAAAACACCGACCTTTTTTTGCATCTTTTTATAAATGCTGAAAACTGATTTTTCTCTTCCGTTGATTTCCGACTCAATTCCTTCGGCGTTTAATCTCTGAAGAATATTATTGGAGATGCTATTGATGATTTCTTTACGATTACCGCGCGCTTTTCTGACAGACTCTTTTAACACTCGACAGCGCATTGGATATTTAGCAGCAAACCCAAGATCTTCTAACTCCTGCCGCATAGCAAACATGCCGAGTCGGTTAGCTATCGGCGCATAAATTTCCATGGTTTCTTTAGCAATTCGAGCCCGCTTTTCATTATTAAGTGCGCCTAGCGTTCTCATATTATGCAGACGGTCGGCAAGCTTGATCAAAACAACTCGCAAGTCTTCAACCATTGCCATCATCATTTTACGAAAATTTTCGGCTTGTGCTTCTTTGCGAGAACGAAATTTAATCTGAGTTAATTTACTAACACCTTCAACCAGCACCGCAACTCGCTCGCCAAATTGTTCACTTAATTCTTCTCGTGTGACTTCGCAATCTTCAATCACATCATGCATCAAAGCTGCCATGATGGTTTGCGAATCGAGATGTAAAGTTGCAAGGATTTTGGCAACGGCAACAGGGTGAGTAATATAAGGGTCGCCGCTGGATCTTAATTGCCCATCATGAGCATCACGGGCAAAGATGTAGGATTGTTGAATTTTTTCAACTTGCGATGCATCTAAGTAGCTTTGTAGTTGCTCTTTAAGACCGCTAAATAGATACACATCAGTCTCCTAAGACAATATAGAATAAACTTAGGTTTTATTCTTCTATAAAGTCTTCGATAATTTCTTCTACGGGTGGAGCACCTAGCTTATCAACATTTTCAACTGAAACTAGATTTTCTTCAATTTCTCTCAAAGCAACAACCGTTGGTTTGTCATCATCCCAATCAACCATTGGATCTTTACCACCAGTTGCTAATTGTCTTGCTCTTTTAGACGCAACCATAATCAAATCAAATCGATTGCCAATAGCGTCAACTGCGTCTTCTACTGTAACTCTTGCCATTAGTTATTCCAGCCTGTAACTCAAAAATTTATTAACGAATAATGCCGCTGCAAAGCAGGCATCTACTCAAAAAGGTCGCATAGTTTACCCTAAATTATGCGCTAGTCCAAAAGATTGCACAACAATTGAGCATGTTTTTCCTTCTGTAACCTCAATTTTAGCCTTTCTGCCAGAATAATGGCATTTATTTCTGCAACTGCGAGATCAAAATCATCGTTGATCACTAGGTAATCGTATTCATTGTAATGAGACATTTCATCTATTGCTGAACTCATTCGACCTTGAATGACTTCGTCATTATCCTGACCTCGGCCAGTTAGGCGACTTTCAAGTTCCTGTTTGCTTGGCGGTAAAATAAATATTGATCGGCTTTTTGGCAATTGCTCTTTGATCTGACGAGCCCCTTGCCAGTCAATTTCTAAAATAACATCAATCCCTTTAGCAAGCTGATCAGCTATCGACGATTTACTCGTTCCATAATTATTTCCAAAAACTTCAGCGTGCTCAAAAAAAGCATTGGACTCGACAAGTTCATTAAATATGTCTAAATCGACAAAATGATAATCGACCCCATCAACTTCCGCCTCTCGTTTAGGCCGAGTAGTATGAGAGACAGAAGCTTGTACTGAATCAAGCTCGACGATAACCTGTTTAAGCAAGCTCGTCTTTCCTGCACCAGAAGGTGCAGAAACTACAAAAAGATTCGCTTTTTCAACTCTATTTTCGGCTAAGTTATTCATTAATTTGATGTCTCTGTTTTCCGTATTAATCATATAGTTAAATTTATTTAGTTTTATAAATGCTCGTTTTTCTCACCACTTTTTCTAGGTGTGGTGCTTTTTTTTAATTAACTACGCTGATTCATTAACTTTTTCGATTGGGATATCATACCTTGGAAAATTTTCTCTGCCAAAGGTTTAGGAAAATTATCTGGTAGTAGCACTGAAACTTGCTTAATTGCTTGTTCAACTTTCTCCAAAACCTTATCAATCATCAGATTAGACTCTTCTTCAGAAAAGCCAACTGCTACCGCTTGCTGAATAAAGCGTCGTCGCTGAATTTTTTGTACATGATAGTAGTTTTGGCTCCCGCGAATAGCCATCGCCATTTTAGCTTTTTGAATGACCATTTGATCATTTCTACGTCCAACAATTGGGTGTACTGATAGAATGTCATAAAGAGGCGTTAACTCATATTTATTTCTGGATATATGACGAAGACTAAAGTTTTTACTATGACCGTCAGTTGCCATTAATAACCAAAAAATTATTTGTGCTTTGAAAAATATTTGCTTATCGAAGGATGGTTCATTTGCTCCATCAAGTATTTTCATGCAATCGACAATACTAGGCCCACCATCTTTTTGGTATTTCTTCAGAGGTGATATTGCTTTTGCCTGACACATATCTTCTTGTGGTAAACGAATGATCCAGCTTTTATCTGATGAATATTTTCTGTCAAAACGTTCAACAATCAAGACTTTTTTATCTTCAAATTGGGCGAGGTCGCAATGTGCAACAGGTAATCCAAAAGCATCAACTATTTTTGAACATAACCACTCATTCTCCACAGATTCATTCATATCTGCTTTCATATCACCGACAAGACCTAAAGGAAGCTTAAATATATGAGTTGTTGGCGTTGATCCTACGGGTTCACACCATTGATTTTTATGCCAAAGAAGTGCTATTTTTTCCTGTGCACCTGCAAGAGATATTCTCAACTCTCCTCCTGTATCGTCATACCCAAAATGATTCCTAGATACGGTTCTCCTCAAAATATTTGCAACACCTTTTTCTGATAGAATTTTACATCTAATGCTCTCAATATCTGTTGGCATTTCTTCAGGTGGGAGTAATTGTATTGCTCCTACGCAGTCTCGACCTAATTCAGCTAATAAATCAAATGGTGATACACTGCGTGAATCAAATTTTTGTGCTAAGCGTTCACGTATATCATTACTATCAGGTAATAGGTTATCAAAATAAAATTTAACACTATCACCGCGATACTTTTGATTACCCGGTGTAAAAGGGAGTGACAATGATAACGGTCGTCCACGCTCATTTTCTATCCATGATTCATCATATTGGAGTTCTTCAATTCCACCTTTTTTGCCCCAATAGCCTACATATTCGCCATTCATCCATATATTTAATTTGTTCAAACGACCTCTAGACATTACCATATTTCCTTATGGCTATTTTTAATTGGATTGGTGTTATCGGAACTAACACTTGCTGAATTGGTATCAATCGAAACAGGAGCCGCATCGACAGTCAAAACTCTATCAGAAAAGTGTAGTTTCACACCTAACAAAGTTAATACTCTGAAAAGGCGATCAACAGTAATTTTTTGAGGATTAGATTCGAGGTATTGATAGCTTTGTTGTTTAATCCCAAGCTTCTTTGCCATATCTTTTTGGGATAAACCTTGCACTTTCCGATATCCAATTAAAATAGGCCTTAATTGATCTAACGTGTTTATTGTATAGTGCATACCAAATAATCCTTTAAACAGTTTATAAGTTGTAAAATGAATTAACAGTATATATGCTGTAAATAAAAAAACAACTTATAAGCTGTAAATCATAATTACAGCATATATGCTGTATGACAAATATTCCGTTGGTAACAACAAAAAAGCCGCGGTATACACGGCTTTAGTGGAATTTAGTACAATCTGAAACAGCTAGAAACACTATTCAATATTTTGGATCTGCTCACGCATTTGTTCGATTAAAACCTTTAGTTCAACTGACGCAGCGGTGGTTTTTGCACTGATGGATTTAGAGCCTAAGGTATTCGCTTCACGATTAAGCTCTTGCATTAAAAAATCTAAACGCCGTCCAATTGCACCACCTTTCTTGACTAGCCGAGCAACCTCTCCAATATGAGTGTCCAATCGATCCAACTCTTCATCAACATCGATTTTTTGCGCAATCATCACCATTTCTTGTTCGATTCGGGATTCTTCAAACTCTAGCTTCACTTCTTCAAAACGGTTTAGGATTTTGTCTTTTTGCCATTGAAGGATGGCTGGCATTTCCTCCCTCACCGCTGCGATTTGCTCACTAATGCCAGTTAGCCGAGCTTCAATCATTTTGGAAATACTTTCACCTTCTCTTGCGCGCATATCAATTAACTGTTCAATCGCATCATCAAGGCTTTCTAATAATTCTTTTTCAAGTAGCTCACTATCGATTTCAGCTTTTTTGATAATTCCCGGCCAAGACAACATTCGGGTCAGATCTGGCTCTTGAGCAATACCAGAAATTTTCTCAAGCGAGCCATGCGACTTTAGCAATGAACTGGCTAAATCAGAATTAATTGACATATCGCTACTATCACTTTGGTTCATATCCAGACGTAGACTGCAATCTAGCTTGCCGCGGTTCAGTTTTTTTCTTAGTTTTTCTCGCAACTTAAATTCAAGATATCTAAAGGATTCAGGTAGTCTAAAATTAGTTTCTAAAAAACGGCTATTCACGGAGCGTATTTCCCATGCACCCGTTCCCCATTCTTTTTCTACGGGTTGTCTAGCAAATGCTGTCATACTCTTAATCATTGTCATTTCCTTCATCGGAAGAATTTATCGATGCTAACTGGTATTCGATTGTACATTGTGTGGCTAAACTTTTGTATATTTGCCATTAAATCAATGCATTTATATTAAATTAAACTCAATTTGGTTAAAATTAGCCAAAATCATTCTCAAACTCTCGGAGATCTCAATGCGACCAAGTGGCAGAACAAGCAATCAACTGCGTCCAATTCAAATTACTCGCCAATTTACCAATCATGCTGAAGGTTCAGTGTTAATCGAAATGGGGGAAACACGGGTTCTTTGTACCGCCTCGGTTGAAGAAGGGGTTCCTCGGTTTTTAAAAGGAAAAAAGCAAGGCTGGTTAACCGCTGAATATGGCATGCTGCCAAGAGCAACTCATACTCGAAACGGCCGAGAAGCCAGTCGCGGCAAACAAAGTGGCCGTACTCAAGAAATTCAACGTCTTATTGGTCGTTCATTACGCGCCGCCATCGATCTAAATTTACTTGGCGAATACACTATCACCATTGATTGCGATGTTTTACAAGCTGATGGTGGAACTCGAACCGCGTCAATTTCCGGCGGTTGTATTGCACTCGCTGAAGCAGTTAATCATTTAATCCGTAAAAATAAAATCAAAACCAACCCTATGAAACACATGATTGCAGCAGTTTCTGTGGGTATTTATAAAGGTACACCGGTTCTTGATTTAGATTATCCAGAAGATTCCGTTGCCGAAACAGATATGAACGTTGTTATGAATGAAGAAAATGGCTTTATCGAAATTCAAGGAACAGCCGAAGGAGCGACTTTTACGCAAAATGAATTAAGCGAAATGATGACACTTGGACATCAAGGGATTAAGGAGATCATTGAAGCTCAAAAAACGGCTTTGGCGTAAATAAATTAACTAGCTCTTGGGTTAGATCTATTCATTGCTCCACTAGACATTAGTTTTTTTGACTCCCAACCCTCGTTTAAAGTTGGCTGGAAACATATGCACAAGTTTTCTAGCCAATACTTTTCGTAAGAATAATTTATTGGTATCAGCAAATTCATATGTAAACAAAAGGTAAACTGCCACACGTAATTGTTTACATGAATCCGTCTAATTAATTTTTAAACATTGGAGTATCTTTTTCATAGGCCATATTTATTAACCGAGGTTCCTATGAAATCAATTAAAGTCAGTTTATTTTCTTTCGCAGTTTTAATCAGTTATTTTACTTTGATTGCGACAAGTCATGCTCATTCAACACCAAAACACCACCCAAAGCATAAACCTAATCCTCATGTGATTTTACCAAAGCCAATTGAACCGCCCAAGATACAGTTGGCGATTTTATTGGATACCAGCGGCAGCATGGATGGATTAATTGATCAAACCCGTAATCAATTATGGCAAGTGGTGAATGAATTTTCTACCGCTAAGCGCAATGGAATTACTCCGGTGTTAGAAGTTGCTTTATTTGAATATGGCAACGACGGAAATTCAAGAGATACTGGTTTTGTTCGGATGCTCAATAACTTCACTAGAGAGTTAGACAAAGTATCTGAAGGTTTATTTTCATTAACAACCAATGGCGGCAGCGAGTATTGTGGCTTTGCAATTAAGACTGCAATTCATAGTTTAAACTGGAGCCATTCTGATCGAGATATAAAAAGTATTTTTATTGCCGGCAATGAGCCATTTACTCAAGGTCCTGTTAATTACAGACATGCTCTTAGGCTTGCTAATCAACATGGGATAGTCGTTAATACGATTCATGCTGGCGATCATCAGGTTGGGATTGATACAGGCTGGCAATCCGGCGCGCTTGTTGCTGGCGGTGACTATATGAGTATTGATGCTAACCGAAAAGCGGTACATATTTTAGCTCCCCAAGATAAGAGAATTGCAGAATTAAACCAAGAACTCAATAAAACTTATATTCCATACGGAAAACAGGGTCGAGTGAAAGCCGAACGTCAAAAAGAGCAAGATAAACGAAGCGAGAATATCTCTTCTGCATTGTTGGCTAAGCGAGTGCAGTCTAAGTCCTCTTCTTACTATAACAATTCAAAGTGGGATCTGGTTGATGCCATTAGAGATGGCGAAATTGCAGAAGAGGAATTGATATTAATGGAGGAATCTGCATTACCTGAAGCAATGAAAAAAATGTCCTCAGAGGAAAAGAAAAGCTATGTTGCCGCTAAAACAAAAGCACGCAAAGAGATTAAAGAGGAAATCAAAAAACTTAGTCAATCAAGAGATAAATTTGTTGCCCAAAAAAAGCGTGCGCTAGTTTCTCAAGCACCTGATATGAGTGAAGCATTAACCAAGGCAATTAAGAAACAAGCCGAAAAGAAAAACTATCAGTTTGAAAACTAGACTCTATTGATGAGTAGGAGCAAATTTACTCCTACTCATTTATACCCATTACACCTCAAGATGCAGGTTTCAGCAAGGCTATAAATCATTAGATTCAAGGCGTGGAATTTTAGGGTTAGTCGTTCTAACTCAAAATTTCATAACAAAGAAGATGATGGTTTATAGCCTTGCCCTACGGGTGCTCAGCTAGAAAACTTGTACAGCGTTATCACTCTCGAAAAGGGCGAGCCAGGGTCTGCCCCATGAGCATAGCGAATGCTTTGGGTATTTCCTTCGAGTAATGCCTAGTTCAAATTTCCTAGCTGAACACTGAAACCTGCATCTTGAGGTGTAATGGGTATATAAAGTCTGTATTTTAATTTCATTTTCTAGATTCAAAGTTAGCAAAAAGCGTTTTTCTAGCAACTGAATCGTTAAAGTATTTTTCTTGTATTTCCTTGTATTTAGGATCAGAGAAAAAACTGTCCATTGATTCCTTATTTTCCGCGTAAATAATAAATAGTCGATTTAGGTCTTGGTTATTTTCGGGGATCAATACCTCTGATAGCTTAAAATCACAATCAAATCCTCCTCCATAGGTTTTTAATAGTGGAATCATAGCCTTTCGATAATCACTATACATCTGATCATTTTTAACATTTAAGCCTACTAACATTTTATATGCCATACTGGGGTCCTCGGGCTACTATTTATTTTATGAAAAAAAAACGCTTCGCTTTGTAAATAACTAAATCAAAATTATTCAGTTAAAAAAGAATAATGTTGACTCAAAAACTCATCTGTCATTTCCGGCTGTTGATAAAAAGCTAAATGCCCATTATCCGGATACCATCCTAGCCGAACATTTTCATATTCTGCTACCATTCCTTTGACTAGTTCTGGATATATGACTTGCTCTTTTAAACCATGCAAAATTAAAACAGGAATTTCTAAATCAATTAATTTCTCTCGAACGTCAAACTCCCCAAGCGTTTTCAAATTTATTAAGCTTGCCTGAGGATTGCTATAGCGTCGATTAATAATATTTACGATCTCATCTTCAACATGACGGTTATCAAAATAATCATATTTGTGTTGTCTTTTAAATAAACTAAAGCCCTCATTCATATAATCATCAAGTGCTTTTATGGCTTGCTTGGCTTTCTCTTTAGTAAGATATTTTTCTACTATAACCGAAGGATTAGAATCATAACTTCCACAAAGAATTAGGCTCGAATTTTTAAGTTGGTATTTGGTGATGGTGCCAGAATGAATCATGCCACCTAAAGAATGACCACATAAAACAGGATTTTCGATTTGATATTCAAGCAACATTTGCTGATTCAAATCAATGAGGTCAGCAAAACAATAATCTTCTGTTTCTAGTGGTGAATCACCATGTCCAGGTAAATCATAAGAGAATATACTATGCCCCCGCTGATGGAAAAAATCTAGAACACCTTGCCCACAAGAGCTATTTTGGCTATTGCCATGTAGGAAAACAAATGCTCGTTTATCAGGATCGCCTGCTACAAAATTGACCGCAATTGAATCCAGCCGAAAGGGAGATTTTTTCATCCTATAAATATTTCTCTAAGAATATTTTTATCTTGAATGGCTACCATCGCACAGGGGCTGATTTCGGGTTTGCTTACAGCCACAAAAGAACACTTTTTTGGATTCAGTTGCTTTATAAATCACCGGAGAAAAATCAGTTCCTCCATGAGAGCCATCACAAAAGGGCTGTTTCTTACTTTTACCACAACTGCACCACATATAAACTTTGCCTTCCTCTACATCTTCGATAAAAGCGGTATCACTGGCTCGAATAGGTTCGGTCATGATAGATCTCCTTTTTAACCTTTAATGGTTGATATTGATTCTAAGACTAAAGCATTTTAATCAAAATTTCTTCTAATTTAACTTGGGCGCTCCAAAAGTTCGGTTGCCGGCAATGGTTGTTTAGTATTCAGGAAGTGCTATCGCTTGTAAAAGCAAAGATGGGTTGGTTGTCGCGTCTTGTGGCGAAAATTCAGCAATTGCGGTGAAATTTCCGGTATCAGCAACAACGGTGGTCATTTCTTTTAGTTGTTCAAGTTGGTTTTTCATTAATCTGTTCAATATAATCAGTTTATTATTTGCCACAAGATTAAAGATACTAGCGGTATCAATCAACTAGTTTTTGCGAATCTAACGTTTTTAAATACTCGCTAATCCAGGGTAAGAGCTTTATAAGCGGATTATGCAAAATATATCGTTAAATTACACATTTTCGACCTCTCCCTAGCCCTCCCCTTCCAAGGGGAGGGGATTTTACTCCCTCTACCTCCGGGAGAGGGGTGGGGAGAGGGGCTTTTGGTGGTTAATATTTTATAATGCTCTTGCCCTACCCGCTAATCGGTAACTATTGTAGTTATTGTTTATCAATGATACCGTCAGATGTATTATTTTTCCTAAAATCCAAATTACCAGCCTAAGGAGAGTTTCTATGCCTCAACTTTATAAACTACTTATTGCATCAAGTTTTCTTTTTCTTTCTCAGCCAATTTTAGCGGAAGAAGCGGAAGATAAACGAGACTTTGAAACTAAAGAAGTCGCGCCGGGAATTTACATGATCTCCGGCGTTGGCGGCTTTACTGGCGGAAATATTGGGCTTTCAGTCGGTGAAGATGGTGTGGTAATGATTGATGATTCTATGCCTCCTTTACTCGATAAAATGAAAAAGGCCATCAAAAGCATTACAAAAAAACCGGTAGATTTTGTTATCAACACTCATGTTCATGGTGATCACACTGGAAATAATGAAGCCATTGGTAAAGACGGAACCCGAATCGTTGCTCATGAAAACTTAAGACTCAATATGCTAGAAAAAGGAATTAAAACAAAGGAAGGCTCAAAACCTATGCCAAAAGCGGCGTTACCAGTTATTACTTTTTCTCACGCAATGAATTTTCACCTTAATGGCGAAGATGCAAGAATTTTTCATTTAGCTAACGCTCATACTGATGGTGATGCTGTGATTCATTATCAAAAAGCCAACGTCATTCACACTGGTGATATTTTATTTAACCAAATGTTTCCCTTCATCGATATAAATAATGGTGGAAGTATTGACGGTTATATCAAAGCACAACAAAAAATCATTAGTCTAGCGGATGAAAAAACCAAAATTATTCCCGGTCATGGAAAACTTGCCAATCGAGAACAATTACAACAAACCCTTGATATGTTAATTGATGCAAAAAATATCATCAGCAAATTGATCGCTGATGGTAAAACCGAAGACGAAGCTGTCAAAGCTAACCCACTCGCAAAATATCATGATACGTGGAATTGGTCTTTTATTACTACCGAAAGAATGACTCGGCAAGTGTACAAAGGATTAGTTAAATAGTTCTACGAGTAAATCCTTTGCGTTAACCCTAGAAACCAAAATAGATTTATTTTTACAATGCTCTTCGCTTATTCAAATGATAGAGAATTGCTCCCAAAATAATAAACCCTAGGGTTAACGCCCACGATTGCCAACTGGCTTGAAATGCGAGCCAAATACAAATGACAAAGGCAATCGCTGGAATTAGCAAACCAAAAGGTAATCGGTAAATATCTTTTGCTTGATCAAATTTTTTGCGTATAACAACAAGCGAGCTAAGACAAATTGCATAACCTATCATTCGAGCCAATGAGCTAATAATAGCCAACCAAACAAAACTTCCACTAATCGCTAAAACCAATGCAAAACCTGCCATAAAATAAATTGAATTAATCGGTACTTGGTATTTACTATCTACTTTAGAAAACCATTCAGGCAAACTCTTCTCGTTAGCAAGGGCATAGGTCATTCTGGGCGCTGCAACAAAAATCGAACTCAAATTCCCGAAAATAGAAATACTGGCAACGGCAGTCATGATTAGAAATCCAGCACTTCCAAATAGCACCGTACTGGCTTCTGATAGCGGTGCTTTAGAATTTGAAATATTGTCAACAACTGAAACACTGACCGCTTGGATCAACATATAAAGTAGCGTTGTAAAAATCAGCGTTTGAATGAGTGCTTTAGGAATATCTCGAGTTGGATTTTTAGCTTCACCCGCTGGAATTACTGCACCTTCAAAACCAATAAATGCATAAACTAATAAAATCATCGAAGTGCCGACAGCTTCCGTCGAAAAATCTTGAGTAGAAAATAAATTTTCGACTTCAAGGTGAGTGAGCCCCCAAAGAATAAAAATTAGTAGTGGCATCACCTTTAGAAAGGTAATCAAACTGACAAAATTCATGGCTCTTTTAACGCCATAAATATTGGAAACGGTGAGTATGCCAATGGTGGCAACTATAATGCCTTGCTCCCACCACCCTTCTGAAAGTGACGGCCATAAAAAGGTTAAATAGAGTGCTAGCGCATTGGCATTGGCAGCTAAAGCCGTGACGCGTCCGAGGTATAAAAGCCAACCTGTTTGAAACGCAACCGCTGGACCAAATGCCTCATAAGCATAAACAATTGGCCCTCCGGTACCGCTAAAATAACTGGACAGCATAGAAAAACTTAAAACGACGGTTGCCATTAACAAGCCACAAATCAAAAACATCCAAGGACTAAAGAAACCGCCGGCCTCAGCCGCTGCAGCCGGAAGAACAAAAATCCCCGCACCAATTAAACCGTTGATAGCTAGAAGCGAAAATCCGAGTTTACCAATAGAGCGTTTTAGTTTTTCTTTTTCCACGCTTAGAAACCTTAAGAGGAAGTCAGATCTGTCAGCATTTTCTCACAAGTTGTTAGTGAAAGCTCTCATAACCGATATTGAGATAGGGCAAGAGCATTATAAGCTGATTATATTGTTAAATTACACATTTTCGACCTCTCCCTAGCCCTCCCCTTCCAAGGGGAGGGGATTTTACTCCCTCTACCTCCGGGAGAGGGTTGGGGAGAGGGGCTTTTGGTGGTTAATATTTTATAATGCTATTGCCCTAGATATTGAGACTAGAATTGTTTTGATTTGAGATTTTTTAATCGAATGGTTTTCTTCGGTTTGGTGGTGCAAAAGAGTTAAAAATTCAGTTCACACCTAAATCCAAGATATCAAAGCCGATAAAATACCGGGCTTTGTTGTCTTAGGTATTAATCAGCAATTAAATATCTTATTTATACTAAACCTTTACTGCCATAACATCACAATCAACATCATCGAGAATTTTTTCAATTGTGCTACCAATTAAACCTGAGTGATAGCTTGTTCCCATCACAAGCAGATCAATTGATTCATTTTTTACTAATTCAGGTAAAATTTGCTCAGGATAACCTTCCTCTAGATGCAAATTTTCTTTAGGGAAATTAACTTTAGATACAGCTTCTTCAAACCTTGCTTGGTTATCTTTTTCAAGCTGATCCATATACTGATCATAGTTATCTTGTCCCATAGTAAAATCAGCCGGTCCCATTCCTGCACCCATACCAATACCAATGTCTGTCCATAATTGATAAGCAATCGGATCGTAACAATGAGCAGCATGAACTTTTGCATCAGTACTTGCAGCAATTTCTCTTGCGGTGCGGAGAATAGTCGGATCTAACTCCTCAGAATGCTCACTCCGATTACTTGGATCGATTGCCGCCATTACGTTATTGTATTTAGTATCTTCACGAGACTTAGCAAGAATAATTGATTTTTTACTGGTTTTTAAAAGCTGCCAATCGTTAGGGGTAAAAAATATTTTATTAACGGTTGGATGACCGTGAGTGGATTTAATCACCAGATCATAATTACCAGCTTCCGCTTTTTGATTAATGGACTCATAAATGGGTTTTCCCCAAACAATGTCATAATCAACTTCAACGCCAGCATCGCTGGCTATTTTTACCTGCTTTTCAACCCATTTTCTTTGAGTATTGATATAACCTTCTTTTGCCGCATCGAGTTGTGAAGGTTCAAAAAAAGTATTGGCAATAAGTCTTCTATTATAAACCACTAAAAATAAGGTTAACGAGGCCTCATATTGCTTAGCCAAATAAATGCCTCTAGTTAGGGCTGGCTGAGATTCTTTGGTGGGGTCGATATCTACTAGTATCTTTTTTATTGAAGTCATTACATTATTCCTCAAAATAAAGTTAATTGATGAATCTATTCTCTCGTGCAAAAAAATCTAAATCTTATACTCAGTTAAATCAGAGAAACGCACCAATTCCTCGCTTCATTGTAAAATGTTAAATTAATTTCGGTCTTGATATAAATCAAGTAGTTATAAAGATTGCTCATTACCGCCTTTCGCTTTCTCGTTGGTCTGTTCAGGAAAGGATAATTCCCCACTACTAAAGCTCGTCCCAAAAGTTAAAGCTGCACTCGAAACTTGCCTAATAGCAGACTCTATTTCTACTTTATTAATTGAGGATAACGGATGGATGAAAGCTGAATACATAATACCATCGCCAATTGCATATCGTGCATCTAAAACCGTATGATAATTTGCTTTCAATGCTAACTCAAAATGTAATTCACTTAGATCGGAGGTATTTGCAATAGGTGCAATTATCCTCATTCTGTCAGCACTAGCATCCCAGATACAATATAAAGAAACGCTTTGATATTGAAAGCTAATTACATTGTTGTTGAGTGTCACTTGGTTAGCATAATTGCTAATAACAGAATGCAACCCTTCTGGACTCATCCTATTCGAAGGCTGATTTGCCATTGCTGCTAAAGAAGAAAGTGCCAACCCAATAAATATCAGTTTCGAAATATTCTTAAAGCTCGTATAGTAACAAAATTTCATCGTAACTCCTTTTAACTAAAATTACCCTGACAAGCTTACCTCTATAAAAGACTAACTTCAATCGTTCAACAATTTATATTATGAAACCTTTGTATATTAAGATAGCAAGCAAAATCGAATAATATTATCAATATCGAGCTCACTTCCGTCGGTTCGATTTTTAAGCCAATACTTTTCCTGCTTCAACTGTTCAAATTAAGCTTTTAAACGGCAAGATTGCTTAGTTAAGTGCTTAGGGACAGGTGTTGGCCGAGTTCCCTTGGATAGCATGACCTTTAGCGCACAATGATCTTGAATAAGCACTTGTTTTTTATAATTTCATTCGGGTAAAAGAATCCCTTCTAACACTACTTGATCTGGATCAATACCAACAAGAAGATAAAAGTAGAATATTCGTGCTGGGTGCGACGATTTGTCGCACTATATTTATACTCAAAGGAAAGAGATGCACGTCCTAAGAAATTATTTTCTTCTTGTCGTTTTATTGGTATTTTCAAATAACTCCCTCACCTCTCCCAACTTAATAAACCCTAAATTTTCTAGGGATATTCAAATCCAATTAATCGAACATTTTTCTAGCGATGCTCAGTTTAGTGAATTTGATGATAAAACCAAAACATGGCCAATAAAAAAAGATCAAACAATTATTGGTTATGCCTTTGAAACTAATTCTATGGTTTCCATTCCCGCTTATTCTGGTCAACCGGTTAACCTAGTCGTCGCAATTGATATTAACGGTGAGTTTAAATTTGCGTGGGTAATCGAACATCACGAACCCATTTTATTAGTCGGAATTCCAGAGCAAAAATTGAATGATTTCGCAATGCAATACGTCGGCCACTATGTATCCGACAGAATCCGCGTTAGTTCAACTGTCTCAAAAAATGAAATCAGTGTAGACGCGGTTACGGGAGCAACGGTAACCGTTATAGTTGTCAACGAAACTATTATGAGAGCGGCATACAAAATAGCCGTGTCACTAGGTTTAGTTGAGCCAAAAGCGGAAGATAGTTTGCCGATTTCTAAGATTAATCATGAAGTTTATAGTCAACAAAGCTGGCAAAGTCTCCTCGGAGATGGAACGATTCGGCGATATCATTTATTGCGAGAAGATATTGATTTAGCCTTTAAAGATACCAATGCGAGTGATATTGATGTCGCCACAGACTCACAAAAACAAGACACTTTTATTGATCTTTATTACACCTATTTAAATGCTCCAACTTCTGGACGAAACCTCCTTGGAGAAAGCGAATACAAATGGTTGATGGATACCCTTAAACCTGGCGAACATGCCATTGCAGTGATGGCAAGTGGTCGATATTCATTTCGCGGAAATGGATTTGTAAGAGGTGGGATTTTTGACCGCATTAGCTTGGCACACAAAGGTATCGATATTAATTTTCATGACTTGGACTACTACCGCCTAAATGATATTTATCCCGCAGGATTTCCAAAGTTTGAAGAGATGGCAATTTTTATTATTCGCGATCACTATAACTTTGACCCTGGTCTCGGATGGGATTTAAATTTATTAGTCCGCCGTCAGGTTGGCCCAATAGAAAGTACCTTTGTTAATTTTTCAATGCCTTATCAAACGCCTGAAAACTACATTACTAGACCAACTATTGAAGAAATTGAAGCTGCCAAGCCAAAACCCTTGTGGGTGAGTATTTGGCAACAAAAATCTTTTCAGCTCACAGTTTTAATTACCAGCTTAGTTTTTCTGATCATCGTTATCTTTTTGCAAGATTGGCTAATTTATTATCCTAAATTTTTCCACAATATAAGACGTGTTTATTTAGTCTATACCATTATCTTTATTGGTTGGTACGGGTTGGGCCAGCTTTCGGTGGTTAATGTTTTCACCTTTATTCAAGCTTTATTTAACGATTTTAGTTGGGACCTTTTTTATATGGATCCTTTTCTATTTATTATCTGGGTATTCACCGCTGCCACTATTTTACTTTGGGGTAGAGGTATTTTTTGCGGTTGGTTATGCCCCTTCGGTGCACTTCAAGAATTAATCAACGAAGCGGCTCGAAAACTAAAAATAAAACAATTTGAATTACCTTTTAGAATTCATGAAAAGTTATGGGCGGTAAAATATCTTATCTTTCTGGCACTTTTTGGGGTTTCACTGGAATCCATGTCCACTGCCGAAAAGCTTGCCGAAGTTGAACCCTTTAAAACCTCGATTATATTTATGTTTCAAAGAGAGTGGTGGTTTGTGACTTACGCAGTGGCTTTACTTGTTATTTCGATATTCACTCGAAAAGTCTATTGTCGATATATCTGTCCACTTGGAGCAGCACTTGCTATCCCGACTAAATTACGTTTGTTCGACTGGCTAAAAAGACGAACCGCTTGTGGCGATCCTTGTCAACTTTGTGCAAAAGAGTGTGAAATTCAAGCAATCCATCCAAATGGAGAAATTAATGCCAATGAGTGTCACCACTGTTTGGATTGCCAGGTCACCTATGTAAATGACAATCGCTGCCCACCCTTAGTAATTGCAAAGAAAAAAGGTAGAAAATCAAAACGAAAAATTGGCTCAAGTATTTCACAAGCCGATCGAATAGAAATTAAAGAATTAGTTGATGCTGAATAGCATTTATAAATAGCTAGATAGTATCAATTGAAAAATGAAGTAAAGATTGGCTCCTAATAAATGGAGTCGCAAATACAAATGAAACATCAATAACTGGAGCGAGACAATGGACAAAAAAAATACAACACATGAACAAGAATCACCAAAAGGTCTTAGCCGTCGTGGCTTCTTAGGCGCATCAGCAGCAAGCGTGGCTGGCGTAGCAGGTTTAGGGCTAACTGGCGTAATGACTCCTGCAGAATTTGCAAAAGCCGCTGATAAATCGAGAGCCGCAGCTATGGATCACTATGTTGATCCCGGGGAACTTGATGAATATTACGGATTTTGGAGCGGCGGTCATTCTGGAGAAGTTAGAATTATTGGTATTCCATCAATGCGTGAGTTGATGCGGATCCCAGTATTTAATACTGAATCAGCAACTGGCTGGGGATTAACTGACGAAAGCAAAATTATAAAGGGCGATAGTGCACATATTCATTGTGGCGATTCTCATCATCCTCATATGAGTATGACAGACGGTCATTACGATGGTAAGTATGTCTTCATCAACGATAAACTCAATACACGAGTTGCTCGTATTCGTTGTGATGTAATGAAAGTTGATAAAATGCTCACCATTCCAAATGTTCAAGCAATTCACGGCTTAAGAGTACAAAAGGTTCCTCATACAAAATACGTTTTCTGTAATGGCGAATTCCGTATTCCACAGCCTAATGATGGTCGAGATCTTAACGATCCAACCAAGTACTTCACTATGTTTAACGTGGTTGATGCGGAAACCATGGAAATGGCTTTTCAAGTAATCGTTGATGGTAACTTAGATAATACTGATGCCGATTACGACGGACGTTTTGCAGCAGCAACTTGTTATAACTCGGAAGAAGGTGTCACCTTGGGTGAAACCATGAGAAACGAGCGAGATTGGCTAGTTATCTTTGATATTCTTGCTATCGAAAAATCAGTTAAAGCGGGTAAATTCCAAACCATTGGTGATTCTAAGGTGCCAGTAGTTGATGGTCGTAAAAACGCCAATAGTCCATATACTCGCTATATTCCTGTACCAAAAAGCCCTCACGGTTGTAATACATCTCCTGACGGCGAATACTTTGTTGCTAACGGAAAGTTGTCTCCAACTGTCACTATAGTCGCAATCGACAAATTACCGGCCTTATTTGACGGTAAAATTAAAGAAAGAGATACCGTTGTAGCTGAGCCTGAATTAGGATTAGGTCCACTGCATACCGCTTTCGATGGACGAGGAAATGCTTACACTACCCTCTTTATTGATAGCCAGATTGCTAAATGGAGCGTTAAAGATGCAATCCGAGCTTATAACGGCGAAAAAGTTAACTACATCTCTCAAAAACTCGATGTTCATTATCAGCCCGGGCATAATCACACAACAATGGGTGAAACAAGAGATGCAGATGGCAAATATTTAATTTCTCTTTGTAAATTCTCAAAAGATCGTTTCTTGCCCGTTGGTCCTCTACGTGCAGAAAATGATCAGTTAATCGATATTTCTGGAAAAGAAATGAAGTTGGTTCATGATGGTCCAACCTTTGCTGAACCACATGATTGTATGATTGTTCATCGTAGTAAAGTTAAACCTAAGAAAATTTGGACTCGCGACGATCCGATTTTTGCACCAACCGTTGCTCAAGCAAAAAAAGATGGCGTTACTTTAGAAACTGATAACAAAATTATTCGAAAAGGTAAAAAAGTTAGAGTTTATATGACTTCGATTGCGCCTAATTTTGGTATGACTGAATTTACTGTCAAACAAGGTGATGAAGTCACTATGATCGTAACCAATCTCGATCAGGTTGAAGATGTCACTCATGGACTTGCTGTATGTCAACATGGCGTTAGCATGGAAATAGGCCCTCAAGCCACGGCCTCCATTACCTTTAAAGTCCCAGACGCCGGTGTTTTCTGGTTCTATTGTCATTGGTTCTGTCACGCTCTACATATGGAAATGCGTGGCCGTATGATTGTAGAAAAAGCTTAGGCTTTAATTGATAACCTCTCTCCTTCGGGAGAGAGCTTTACCGAGACAAATTAAAGTGAAAAAACTAAGTATTATTTTATTTGGATTATTTGCAATAAGTAGCAAGGCTATTGCTCTATCAATTACTCCTATAGATGATCTAAATAAAATAATCCAACAAGCCTTTTCTGGAGAAACCATAACTTTAACCTCTGGGCTTTATATTGGTAATTTTGTCATTGATAAACACTTAACCATAAACTGTCAAAAAGGTGCTGAAATTAATGGTGGACATCAAGGCGATATTTTTCGAATAAAAGCAGCTAACGTCACCATTAGAAATTGTATTATAAAAAACTGGGGCGATGATTTAACGGAAATGAATGCAGGAATTTTTGCGGAAAAAAATTCGACTGATTTAGTCATTGATAATAACTATTTTTATGGTGACACTTTTGGTATTTGGTTAGATTCAACTCAAGGTTCAGTGATCAGAAATAATCGAATTGAAGGTAATCCAAAAGTTAGATCACAAGATAGAGGAAATGGCATTCATTTATTTAACGTGTCGAAAGCCTTAGTTAAAAATAATGAGGTTTGGCACACCCGCGATGGGATCTATATTGATACTAGCAATAACAACCAACTGATCGAAAATAAATTGCATGACCTACGTTATGGAATCCATTATATGTATTCACATTCAAATCGAATTGAAGGAAATCATACTTATAATACACGAACCGGTTACGCCTTAATGCAATCAAAGTATTTAACCGTCCTTAATAACATCTCTGAAAATGATAAGAACTACGGCATATTAATGAACTATATCGTTCACTCGACAATTAGCGGAAATCAAATTATCAATGCAAGACAACCGCTTGGCGTTGATGGACAGAGAGAAGCTTACGGAGCAGAAGGTAAAGGACTTTTTATTTACAATGCGCCATTTAATACTCTATCGAATAATCTTGTCACCCAAAGTGATATCGGCATTCATCTAACTGCTGGATCGGAGGGCAATAAAATATTTGCTAATTATTTTGTTCAAAATCGTCGTCAAGTAAAGTACGTGGCGAATAGAATTGTAGAGTGGTCTTTCGAAAAGCAAGGAAATTTTTGGAGTGATTACCAAGGTTGGGACAGAAATGCAGATGGGATTGGTGATGAAGCTTTTGAGCCAAATGATGGGATCGACAAATTGCTATGGAAATATCCAGCCGCCAGTATTTTAATCAATAGTCCAGCGGTACAAACATTACGATGGGTACAAAAAGAATTTCCGGTATTAAAGTCGCCGGGAATAACAGATAGCTTTCCAAAAATGAAAAATGATTTTAACGCAAGTTTAGTCTCGCAAGCAGGTCTAGAATGAGTATTATCCAACTCGAAAACATTAGTCATCAATTTGGTAACTTGTCGGTACTCGATTCGCTTAGCTTAAATTTAAACAAAGGCGAAGTCTTGGGGTTGTTTGGTCATAATGGCGCAGGCAAAACCACTAGTATGAAAATGATCTTAGGGTTACTTGAACCGACTCAAGGAACAATAAAGGTTTTTGGAGAAAGCCCCTGCTCTTCCAATTTTAATCACTTTCGCTATCAGATTGGTTTTTTGCCCGAAAATGTTTCTTTTTACCAAGAGTTAACTGGTTTGGAAGTCCTACAGTTTTTCGCAAAACTTAAAAAAGTATCCTTGACACGTTGCGAACAATTACTGCAAAAAGTTGGATTAAGTGATGCGGCCTCAAGAAAAGTTAAAACCTACTCCAAAGGAATGAAACAAAGACTAGGATTAGCTCAGGCAATTTTAACGGAGCCATCATTGTTATTATTAGATGAGCCAACGGTCGGCCTTGATCCAATAGCCACACAAGAATTTTATGATATCGTTGATCATTTAAAAAATAATGGTTGTTCAATTATTTTATGCTCTCATGTTCTTCCCGGTGTTGAAAAACACATCGATAAAGTTGCCATTTTGTCAAAAGGCCAATTAGCAGCTTTTGGTAGCATTCAAGACCTCAGAAAGCAAACACCACTAGCAACTCGAATTAATTTTTCTGGCTGTTTTGATATTGAAAAATTATCTAACAAATTAGGAATTGCAATTACATCCGAAGACGATGGTAATTTTTCAATTCAAATCAGTAGCCAAGATAAACTTAATATCGTTAAGACTTTGCTGGCACAGCCGGGTATAAATAATTTAGATACAGTACCACCCAGTTTGGAACAACTTTATCGCCATTTCGTCCTTGATGAATCTAAGAACAAAAACGAAGAGTTCGAAAAATTGAATTGTGAAAAAATAAATCAAGAACCATCATCAGACACGCCCAAACAAGAGAAAAACAAAAAGCGAGATGCCTTATGAAATCTGTACTAGCCGTTGCTGAAAAAGAACTGAAGGATGGGTTAAGAAATCGCTGGTTAATTGCTATTACACTTATATTTGCGGTTATGGCATCAGGTATTGCATGGTTTGGCTCTGCTTCTGTTGGAAGTGTTGGCTTTAGTTCAGTTGCCAATACCATCACAAGCCTATCCAGTTTAAATGTATTTCTATTACCTTTAATTGCGCTGTTATTATCCTATCACGCAATTGTTGGAGAAGATGAAGACGGTACATTATTATTGTTACTCACTTATCCAATCACCAAGGGTGAGCTGTTATTTGGTAAACTAATTGGACAAACAAGTATTCTCGCTATAGCCACCATCATCGGATTTGGTAGTGCTTGCTTAAGCATTTTGTTTTTCGCTGATGGCGTTATCGCGGCTGATTTATTTAGTGCCTTCGGACTCTTTATTCTTTCTGCAATTTTATTAGGCATGATATTTATTTGTTTAGCTTACGTAATAAGTAGCTGGGTCAGTGAGAAATCAAAAGCCGCCGGACTAGCGCTAATTACTTGGTTCTTTTTTGTATTGATTTACGACATGGGATTACTTGGATTATTAGTTGCAACCGAAGGACAAGTTCATGCTGACATATTCCCTTATTTACTACTACTCAACCCAACGGATATATTTAGACTAGTGAACTTAGTTACCTTTGAAACTAATGGCACTGGTTTATTGAGCATTGCGTCCGATCAAAGTTTTAGCCTAAGCGGCTTATTAATCAGCATGGTAATTTGGATTGTTTTGCCATTTTCATTAGCTTACTATCGATTAAAAAGGCGGCCGATATAATGTTAGTTTTCGATAAAAAATATCAACCCTATTTGAAAGCTCTTATTTTAATTCTAATTATTCTTTTCATTGTTGGGTGTGAGAATAATCAGCAAACTATTTCAAAACCCGCCGTTGTTTTTGAATCAGGCGATGAATGCCATGTTTGCGGAATGATTATTACCAGAATGCCGGGGCCAAAAGGTCAAGCTGCCGATACGCGTTCACCACAAATGAAAAAATTCTGCTCAACCTTTGATCTGATTTCATGGTATTTACAACCAGAAAATCAACCTAATGTAACCGATATCTACGTTCATGATATGGCACAAACCGATTGGGAGTCGCCAGATGATACTAAATTTATTCCAGCTAAGGATGCGGTTTATGTTTTAGGTTCTACTAAACCTGCGTTTATGGGGAAAACACTGGCAACATTTAAAATGAAAGCTGATGCTGACCTTTTTATTAAAGAATGGAGTGGAAAGGTTTTTTCATTTGATGAGTTAACGATTGAGTTGATTTTGGAGTAACACTGTATAACCTATGAATCATGCACTTCGAACATTTTTACTCACCTTCTCACTCATGCTCATAATAAGCTGTAGTGAATCTATAGATATCCAGTTAGAGCCAGAAGTAATTTTATTTCACAGTGAGGAAATTGAAAAACCAACAACTCTTACACAAAAGGATGAGACCTATAAAACTTTAAATAAATGGCTTTTAGAAAACAAAGACGATTGGCATTTAACCTCTGGACGTTATCCCGGAGGCGTCTATATTAAGTCCGGTAATTACGGTATTCAAGTTACAGATAGGCAGGTTTTTTTGATGCTAAAAATAGTGAACCTAGAGCCTTGTATACAAAAGAGATTAAGAAGGGTGAGTTAACTCTCCCTGTAACACCAACTGAATAAGAGCTTAAGTCAACACAATAACTTCATACTCCGCTTGGGTTTGTTGTAATTCATTAATAAATACGAATAAAGAACCACATCAACTCGGGTATATGTTTGCAAATGTTATTTTTTTGTCCGGTAATAAAGCATCCAAAAAACTAACTTGTTGATTGATATACATATCTGGTGTTAAATGGAGCTTGTAAGGCGGTCATACTCCGCTTAGATTTATATAATGTGTAGTTAAGAACACTGGAGGATAGTTTGAAGTATCTGCTTATAGTTGTATTGGGTTTGATTGCCTCAGGCTCCTATGCTAATTCAAAAGAGCAAAGTACAATTGGATATGCCACCGTCAAGGAAGCTTTGGATTCACTTAAAAAGAAAGCTGGCACGGATGTGAGTGTACAAGGCGGATGGACAATTGTGTCTGATAAAGAAAACGGCAATATGGTTTTGTGGTCATTTTCTCCAGAAAATCATGACGCGCATCCTGCGGTAATTAAAAGAACAGTACTGGAGCAAGGCGGCTTTGTGAAAATACGAATGACCGCTCTTTGCCAAGCCAAGAAAGCACCTTGCGATAAATTGATAGAAGAATTCAATGAACTAAACGCACAAATTGGTAAACAAATGCGCAACGGTTCTTAACAAAAAAATGCATGCGAATAAAATCACTCGCATGATTTGAGCGTTAAAGGAAATAATATTGACTGAACTGGAATTCGAAAAAGATGGTGTAGAACTCAGAAAGTCTGTGCTTTCAGCCGAAACTATAGAACTATTAAAGTCTGATATTGATCTTGATAGTGAAAAATTCAAAACTTATGGCGTGAGAAACCTCGAAAAAAGGTTTGAATCAATATCCAAGCTTGTGCTGGATGACAAGATAGTATCAATCGCGAATGACTGCTTGAAAGGTCAAGCTAAGCTAGTTAGGGCGCTATTTTTTGATAAAACACCTGATAAAAATTGGTATGTTACTTGGCATCAAGATAAAACAGTGGCTCTAAGTAATAAGATAGACATAAAAGAGTGGAAGCAATAACTGACAGTCACCATATGGACAATCTCCTACACGATATTCAGTAATCTGGAACTTTACTCTATTCGAATCGGGTTCTGTTTCGGTCTAAACAACTTTGTGAAATGAAAAATGGACTCTGTAAATAATCGAGAATCTCTCACAAATTAATCTGCTGGTTTTTCCAGTGCTGATATTCCGACGGACGTATACCATATCGAGCCAACACACCTTCATGAAGCCTTCTTAATTCTTCAATGATCATTGCCTCAACACTTTCACAATCTTTTGGAACTTTTACTTGCTCAGAAACGAGTTTCTTAATTATTTTTAATGGCTCTTTTTGATTATTAACAACCACTTGATTAATTGTATCTTTCATCAATCCACGATACTTTAACCGAATAGGGTCAGGCTCAACTAAATCTTGTTTAATAGCTAATAATTCTTGAGTTGAGCGCTCATAAGCCCACACAAATAAATCTCTCAATAGCTCTACTCGGGTTAATTCATAAACACCCAATATCGCTCGGGTGTATGCTTCTTCCGGAACATCTAAAAAAGTAAGCGGGCATAAATTTTCTCTAATTAGGGGTAAATTGGCAGCCAATCGAGATGTTCGTTTGTTAAGATCGGCAAAAGGTTGCAAGTATGGAATGTGCACCATCATAAAAAATGATTGTTCAAACGGGTTATTAATTTGATTAGCTTTCTCAAGTATTTGAGTGAGGTACTCATCGATTTGAGAAGGAACCGTTAACGGTCGAAACGTACTATGGCTAATTTGAACAATATGATTTCTAATTCTTCCTTCGTCAGATGGGTTAGGTAATAGATTTTCTGATAGCGCGCTGTGTAAATTTAAAATCGTAAAATGATTAAAATTTAATACTTCAATATTTTCAATCAGTAATTCAATAGCCGACTTGTGGTTAAGGATCATCTGAGTTTCAAGAGCTGTTTTTCCTTGAGCTGTTTTTCCGTCTTGAATTAATTGACGAGTATCAAGATAGGAATAGGTGTTTCCTTCCAGCTGGCTTGATGCCCATGATAAATCAATAAGCAAACGATCGAGAATTTCTCTACCATAAGTACCTGCTGGTAATTGAGAGTGCCGTGTGTTTCCCATTTTTTGTAATTGATTGCGCAATGTTTCTGACAAATAGGCCGATTCATTCGGAATATAGCTTTCAAGAAATTCTGCTTGATAACCGACAGGATTTCTTGAAGCTAGAGGTCGTGCTATATATGATACGATATCTTGGCTATCTGCCGAGATTGGAATGTAGTCAGGGAACTGATTTTTACTAATTCTGCTATGATTGGGTATCATATGCGCGGGATAGTAACGCCTGGCACGAGCATTACCTTGTGGATAAATACGATCTGATTCAACCAAACGTTTAAGCCAACGTTGAATACTCCTCCGCGGTCGCTCTGGATATCGAGTAAGAATTTCTGCTAGAGAAATCCCTGATTCTTCGCTTTGAATCAAGCTTTCTAGTTCACTAATCGTTTTCATGTAAAGTTATATTCCCTACTTTAGCAATACAAAACTTTGACTGAGTGGCGCTATTATGGCGCAATTTTTCAAATTACGCCACAAAAGTGGCGCGATTCTATTAAAAATAGTCCTCCTACATAGAATCTTCCGTCTCGGCGCGAATATCTAACCAAATCAAACGCAGATAAAACCTTCTAAATACTGCACAGCCTTACCAGAAACGATAACCTTTTCCTTCAACACCTGACATTTCAACAATTCGCCGCGTAATTGCCTTTAAACACTGCATCAGTGAATACGTCTATAAAATTTACTTTTAACTTCATGGCTCTCCTCACCCACTAATAAATGATAAACCTGAAAGACTCAGCACAAGTGCTTGGACTTGTTTTAGAATCCGATATTTTTTCCGGTCGTATTGTCATTTTATTTTATTTTATTTTATTTTATTAGAGAAATTCATTTATTCGAGAAAGCCTTAACCAGATCAAAATCTAAATGATCCCCTTCGTCTTGAGCATAATAAGCAACTTGAATAACCCCTTCACGGTCGATCAAAAAGTCGGCTGGCATAGTCGTCATACGCCCTTTAAGCTGATAAGGAATATATCCCATAGATAATCCTTTTAACAGGGTCGGCATACGCAAAAACATGCCCTTAAGCATTCCTATAACCGAATACTCGATACCACAGGCTTTATAATACTTATTTTCTTGATCCGCAAGAATAGGAAATGGCGCTTGATGCCCTTTGGCATGCTTTTGGAGGTGTTCTAGTGGCGAATCGAATATGGCAATAATTGTAAATTCATCACCTAGTTCATCAAATCGTTTAACTAGCTCATTAACCCTTAAATTGCAAAAGGGACAACTTGCAAAGCGAAAGAAGGAGAGCATAAAAGGTTTTCCTTCTAGAGCCTTTAGATCAAACGTCGAGCCATCAATTGCGGGAAGTTTTAACTCTTTTACTTTTTCACCAACAGTCAGTCTCATCTAGTCTTTTCCACTTTATTTAGTTCACCAAAACAAATGGACTCATGAAGGGATGAAATTGTTTCAAAAATAGTTACAAAAGTTTTGTGCCTAGAGGAACGTCTTTATCAGGAGCACATAAAGCAACGGTTCCATCCTTATTATGAAAACCTGTGACTAAACATTCAGACATCAAAGAACCAATTTGTTTTTTGGGGAAATTAACCACTGCAACCACTTGCTTTCCAACTAAATCATTTAAGTTATATAAATCGGTCACTTGTGCACTCGATTTTTTCAAGCCTATCTCTTCTCCAAAATCAAGATGGAGTATGTAAGCTGGTTTTCGAGCTTCTTTAAAAATTTCTGCCTTGATGATTTTCCCTACCCGCAACTCAACTTTAGAAAAATCGCCCCATGAAATGGTTTTCATATTTTTCTCCTAAAATTTATCAATAATTAAAAACAATCTGATGGTGCTATTTTTAATTTCATCAAGATATCGATTTGTTCTTCTTCGCCTAGCATAAAGGAATGCTGTCCAAACTTTACAAAACCATTTTTTTCGTAAAAACGAATGGCTCTGGGATTATTTTCCCAGACTCCTAACCACAAAAAATCTGCTAGACTAGATTGAGCAATATTTAAAGCTTGGTTATATAACAATTGTCCAACTTGCTTCCCATAATAATCCCTTAAAACATATATTCGCTCGATTTCAATTGCCTTGGCGGAAATTTCTTCAGTTTGCGCATTGCCTTTATTAAGTTTTAAATAGCCAAGGATAAACTTGTCGATTTCGGCAAAATAGAATTCTGAATTTGATTCTTTTATTTCCAGCCCAAGTCTATTTATATTAAAGCTTTCACTTAAATAGCTTTCTAGATTGGATTGGGTGTTATCATCACTAAATGCTTCAATAAATGTTTGACGACCAATGTTTCTCAAATTTTCAATATCAGCAAGTTCAACATTTCTAATGGTTATTTCACTTGAGCACATTTAATATTCCAAGATTAGTTATTCGACCATTGACTTAATCTTTATCGCCTTTTCGAAATGATCAAGTTTATGTTCCATGATCCACCAAGTAGCTGCTTCCATTAACAGTTCGGGATCGTCGTTCTTATTAGCAAAGAATGCATAAAATGACAGTCCAACGCTCTCTCCCTTACTTTCTATTTTTTTACTACAAACTTCAATTATTTTTCTTTTTAAAATATCTCTCATTTCATACCCTAAAATTTACCCTTGATTTTGATCTAGATTACCCTTGCTTTAACCTAAATAAATTAACTATTAAGCAGATCTACACAGAAATCACAATTCTGGGAATGCTCTTTTGTTTAAGGTCGATCTTGGGGGAACACAATAAGATCCGTGAAGATTCTATTTCTTTATTCACCACAAATTCTTTAAATTTTTCCATTCGTGATTTGGCGATCTCCTCTAACAGGCTGATATTTTGTTCTTCAGTTTTTAACTCTTTTCCTTCTAAAGCAAGCTCCTCTACAGTTGCAATTGCACAAACTTTAACTTGAGTCTTTGGTTTTGACTTCATCAGTGAGATAAATTGATCCAGATAAACCCCTTGCTCTTCGGAAATTTCAGTTTGTCCTGGCTGATAAGGTAAATCTTCAAATCTAACCTTCAAAATAAAATCGCCTGCAGAAATAGTGACATTCAATAATTCCGCATAAGGTATAAATGTTTTTATCAAATAACTTTTGGCAGCCGACTGGATGGCCTTCTTGGTTATTAAGGCGACAAAACTACTCATTCCAAAAGTGGGATTGTCAATATTTCCTAACATGGGGATATCAAGTTCAACATTTCCATCATTATCTTTTAACATATTAAGTGCCATATTTAACGGTAATGCTGTTTGTTCTTTTATTGTATTCTGCTCAAAATTTTCGCTAGCAGCCAGCTCCAAACCTCTCACTTTTACAAGAGTCGAACCACTAATTTCAGAATCCACTATTTCGATTCCAAGTGAAAGATCTAGCTCGCCACTTTCAAGTTGAAACCCTAGTATATTGTTAATATAACTTCGCGCGGGAGGCAGAGACACTTCGGTTATGCTACCATCCATTTTTAGATCAACTCTGTCACTAAAGGGCTTGATAAACCCATCGAAATTAAATTTTGTATATTTGTCACTTCGACCTTTTAAAGTGAAAAGGCTTTTTTGATTGGGTAATTCTGAATTGATTTCACCCAGAAGCATCTCATCAATAAATATATCTCTCTCATAAATAGGTGTGACACTTTTATCGACAAAAGATAAGGTTTTGCTGCGAATTAATTTTGTATTGTTGATTTTTACTTGTAGTTTAGGTTTTGAAGATTCTGCTGTAGCCTGATCGACAGCTATTTCATTTTTCGCTGCAACTTCTAGTGACTCTTTTATTACGCCATCTTTGGTTGCTCTTTCTTTTTCTTCGACCAGCGCGGATTGAGAGCGAGTTTTTTTATTTTCTATATTTGAATTGATTATTAAGCTTCCATTCAAGCCATCGACTACAAGTTTGTCAATGCTTATCCGCTTATTTTGCTCGAAGTCTATATTCTTGAGAGCCACCAAAAATTCTGAGTTTCCAAATTTTAGGTTGTTTTTTTCTCCTTCCGTTGAAAGTATTTTTATTTGAGCCTCTTCCATTTGCGCTTTAGCATGTTTCTCAAAATCCATAGATAACGACAAATTATCTAAGTTGGTTTGCTGGCCACTATTTTTTACTTGAAAGCCGTCTACATCTGCTAACAATTTTCCTCCAGTCAGTAGAATATTCTTTATATTAACCTGCTGACTTTTGTTACTTGCCAGTACTACTTGAATATCCTTTAAGGAAAGCTCCAGAAATTCCTGGTTCAACTGCATGCTAGCATTTTTAAAAGTATAGTCTTTTACACTTAGCCGGGTTAACGGGCTGGTTAACTTTGTACTCTCAGCCGAAACTACAATTCTATTGGAAGTCTCAAAAGCGACCATTCCCGATAATTCATCGATCTGCTGAGGTAGCTGTTTGGATAGTTTTACAAGATCAAATTGTTTTATCGCTAAATTGGAAACAATTTCTCCCAAACCATCATTAATACCCACCTCCATATCGAATTCGACCGGAGCTTCATTAAGGTTGGCTATAAGTTTGGATTTAAGCACTTTTTGCGTTTGAGAAAATATAAATTCAACAATATTAAAATCTTCAATTTTAATAAGGTGTGCATCATCATCGAGTTCAATTTTAATTATGCCATCATTAAGGTGGATTTCGGGAATAACCAATTCAAAATCCGTTTTTTCCTCTGCGGTATCGGGATTATTCGGTGCTTGATTAATATCTTTATCTGAATTAGCACCTAAATCAAAACCAGCAACTTCAAACAAATCTGAACTTTTCTCCGTCAAAACAGAAAATCCTTCCATACTAAACACTGAAATATAAAACTGTTTGATTAACAAACGATGAAGATGCAATTCAATATCGGATCTTTTCACTTGTAATACGGGCTTATCCTGTTTCGACAAGGTTAGTTCTTTGATAGTGAGATGCGAAAGAAAAGGGTTATAACGAATGCTTGTATCTTCAGATAAAATTAACTGATATTCTTTATTTAAGAAATCACCAACGAAATATCGAACTATCATTGGCGAAGCTATCCATATGAGCATATAAACCGCTACCAATAAATAACTCACTCGGATAAAGTAACGTTTCAGACGGGATTTAACCCTTAACGGAGAATGGCTCTTTGGTACTTCATCGTTTAATTTGTTCATTTTATTCCATTGCTCAACCAAACATTAATAGCTAGTGTCTTACTAATAATTTTCATCATCTTCGTCTGTTTCATCTGGAATCAAACTCATAATCCAGTCTAGGTTATTGCTGACAAATTCTTTATCTTCTTCACTTGCCTTGCTCACCGCCAATGAAATCTCTTTTTGTTGCGCTTTATTTTCTTTGAGAACCTCTTCCATCTGGTTTATGACCGAATCTGGGGTGCCCCTTTGTTTCATATCCTTAATGTTTTCTTCGAGTGGTTGAATCACTGATTGAAAATGCCCATCTATTGATATATTTTTCATTTGCACTGAATAGATGCTACCCATAATTCTCAAGGCTACATCATGCAATTCATTTAGATTTTCAAATCCAGATGAGGATAAAACCTTCTTGATATCGGGATAGGCCTTCGATTGTTCTACAAATTTAATGGCCTGTATTTGATCAATGTTATTGATTATTTCTAACTCAGAAAATATATCCGGGTACTTGGTTTCAAGATTATCCATTTTTTCAGTTGCCGTATAAAATGACTCAATGATCTGTTGATTAAGCGCTTGACCATCTGCCCATGAGAGCTGTGACACAAAGAGTAAAAGCAACGCTAGATATTTCATTTTTTTCTCCACTAAGCTTACTTGCAAATAACTTCCAAATAACAAGCGTATTAAACCACATATATTTCAATTGTTTTAGGGCTATTATTTAGAACTGAAAGCACAAATATAATCGCTGGCTTTCATTGCATGATAAGTTACTAACTCATAATTCAATTTAACCGGATGGGGGTCGACAATTTCAATCGGAATATTTCTGCTCATGGCGATTTCTAAAGCCATTTGAGTAATATTGACACTAAAGGAAGTCCCCATAAAAATAATTCTATCCGCTTCAACCATTCGCTGTTGTGCTTCCGTTATTCGATAGAGCTCAGTGTAATACTCATCAAACAACAACACAAAGGGTTTGTAGGAAACATTGATTTCGGGCGACTGATTGATATTAAATAATTTTAATAGTGATTTATCTAAATGATTGCTATCAACACTGTCCCACGGCGTTGTTAGAACCTCGACTGGCTCTCCTTGGGTGTGAAATAAAGTCATTTGGTCGAGCCTGCCGTGTACCGCAATATAATTCTTATTCCCTGCTTTACCATCTAAACCATCAATATTTTGGGTAATCAAGTTTTTATCGGCCAACCAATAATGGACATTGTTTGGGCCGTGATTTCGATAGGTCGCAAAACGGTGATAATACCAACTCAAAAATTGAACAGGATTTGATTGATACATTCGTCGTGTTGCCATTTCTTGAGGTGTATAATTTTCACTTCCAATGGTCCAAAACCCATCTTCACCTCGAAAGGTCGGAATGCCACTTTCTGCACTAACACCTGCACCTGTAATATAGAGGGTATCATTCATTGTTCTAATTGTTTATTGCTAGAAATTTGCTGATCCGATTCAAATTTTTCAATCCACTCGATAAATTCATCAAAACAAACTGGTCTAGAAAAATAATAGCCCTGAGCTAAGTCACAGCCTAAACTTTTGAGCTGTTTTAACGTAGCCTCATCTTCAACACCTTCAGCGACAACATCTAGGTCAAATTGTTTAGCCAATAGAATAATTAAAGCGATAATTTTTTTATCTTCACTATCATCTAATAAATTATTCACAAATGATTTATCAATCTTTATTTCAGTGGCAGGTAAGTGCTTAAAATAAGCAAGAGAAGAATAACCTGTACCAAAATCATCAATGGAAATACCAATTCCTTTTTCCCGAATTCTTTCAAGTTGATGGTGAGTCGATTTAGCATCCTTAATAATACAGGTTTCCGTAACTTCTAGGATCAAGTTCTTTTCAGGAACACTCCATATTGAAAGCGAATCTTCAATTAATATCGGTAGTTCTATTGCCCCTAAATTATTTGCTGAAATGTTAATAGAAAGTTTAAATTCAGGCATCGATTTAATAATGTTTGATAGCTGTCTAATCGCCGACTTAATAACCCAGTCTGTAATCGCTTGGATTTGCCCTGACTCTTCCGCGACCGGAATAAAATCATCGGGGCTCACTAATCCATGAACGGGATGATTCCATCGAATTAGAGCTTCGGCACCTAAGACACGACTATTTTTTAGGCTAATTTTTGGTTGAAAGAAAAGTTCAAATTGGTTTTTATATAGCGCAATATTGATATCATTTTTTAAATCCCAATTTTTCTTTAACTGTTGAGAAAAGCTCGATTGATAAAGCGCATATTTTCCGTCAGAGAAGGTTCCTTTTTCTATCGCTATCAATGCATTTTTATACAATGACTCACCACTAAATTCATCGGTAGAAAGAACAATACCAACTAACGATGAAAGCTGGATAACATCCTGATCTACGACTATTTTTCGTTTTATTTCATCAGAAATTCGATTCGCAACGATTAAAGCATGCCCTTGGTTAAGTACCTTAGGCACAATCACTAAAAACGTATCGAGAGACGCTTGGATAACCAAGTCTAGGTTTTTTGTAATAGAACCTAAGCGAACAAATAAGCACTTGGATATTGCCTCAAGTGAAGAGAAACCAAGATTAACCTCAAGACTGGAGAAATCTTTTAGCTTAATAAGGATTAATGCCATTTGATACTCGTCTTTTATTGCTAGATCGAGCTGAGATTGAATAATTTGGTAAAGCTTTGACCGATGAAGACTATTTTCAATTAATAATTGCAAAGTATTTTCAGCCTCAAAATGTTTTCAACCTAACATCAATTCACTAGGGTTTATGCCATAACTTCCGGGCTCTAGACTTTGCTTAATATTAATAGCAACGCCTTCAGAGTTTTCGGTTAATTTGAATAGATCGATAGTTGGAAATTCCTCATACATTCTTTTATCTTGGTCAAGAATTAATATTATTTTAGGGCGCAATCGTCTAGTTCGATACTCAGACATGACAACCCCGACTTCACCGGTAGATAACTCGACCATTGAGCCTGCAGGGTAAATACCTAAAGCCTGAATAAAAACTTCAACCAGTGGAGCATGAAAATCAACATCCCGCCATTCATAGAGTTTTTTAACCGCTTCTGCTGGTGATAACGCATTTGCGTAGCTACGTTTGGTGGAAATCGCGTCATAGCAGTCTACGATAGCTGCAATTCGGCCAAATAAAGGAATTTCCTCACCAACCAATTGGTTAGGGTAACCTCTTCCGTTCATCCTTTCATGGTGGGTTGCCACCATCTCGAGAACATCCTTAGAATCGTTGCCGCTTTCTACGATCATATCGAGGCTCAATCGCACATGATCACGGATCATTTCAAATTCATCGTCGCATAATTTCCCTGGACGGTTTAGCAAGGTTTTTGGCAATTTTAGCTTGCCAATATCAAGCAAAGCAGCACCAATAGCTAGGTTATTTAGTTGACGCTTGTTAAGCCCTAACTGCCGCCCGAAGGCAACGGCTAAAACTGAACAGCAAAGTGAATGCTGGTACATATAGTCGTCATTGCGCTTTAACCTTACCAGCCACAGCATTGCATCGGGATTTCTGACAACACTTTCGACCATTTGCTTGGTTGATTCTTTAAAAGATTTTATATCAAGTTGCTGGCCATTTTTTAGCCCATCTAAAAAAGCCTGAGTATTAATTGAAAAAAATTCATAATGCTTGTCGGCTTGCGGTACTTCCTCTTCCATTGAGTGACTATCAATGTGCTTTTTCTTATTAATAAACTGCTTATCATGTTTGCTAAAAGTCGCTGACTTTGTACTATCAAGTCCCTTTAATTCATTTTCGAAAGTACGTTTAACATCAATATAAACATAACTACAATGCTTATCAAGTTCTTGTATTTCTTGGTAGGAGGTAATCGAGAACCCCTGTAAAGGGTAAGGTGTTTCAAGCCATGGTCGATCGAGATCACAAACATACATCCCAATTTTGAGATTTGATATTTCAACTTTTTCTCGAACGATATTGTGTGACATTAACTGCTGAACTCAATATAGGCTTCATCCTAGTATAGCAATATTTTTCTTAAAGCGAATAAAAAAGCTATTTGACCGATAAGATGACTATTTGCTTTCTCAAGCTTTGTTCATCCTGTTTTCCATAGCGAATAATGATTTCTTCTTTTTTGTCGCCATTAAGATCCACGGCTGAAAGCATTGCTCCATTTTGTGGTAACTGAATATGCTGTCGTTTTGGTTTAGAGACAAATAGTTCTTTATCGATTGTTCCAATGTGTATTGCTAATCTCTTCTCACTTACAGAGAGAACTAGCTCTTTTAGTCCATCACCATTTAGATCCGCGGACAGCAATACCGGTTGCCCTGTGCTGCCAGATGATAAACTAAAATTTAAATCAACTTCTTCTGAAAACAATGGTTTTTTATCATACTGGTTATTTTGATTAAGGCTAAAAACAAAAACATCTTGATCAATACTACCCGACAACAAAGCACCTATAATTTGAGTCACTCCAATATCAAAAGATGAAACTAAAACCTCCATTTTACCATCACCATTCACATCTAAGAGCTGCAAATTAGCCAAAGTGCCATCAGCGACAATTTGAGTATTAGCCTTTTGATTAAATTTTAGAATGCCCTCTTCATTTGACCCAAAATAGATATCGTAGTGAATACTCTTATCAAGGACGCCACTGCTTTCTGTTTGGCGAACCATCAAATCAACAATCTTGTCTCCATTAATATCGGTTAAATCTTCAATCATCCGATGCTTAAGTTGGCTTTGGTCAATTTGTTCACCGTCTGCGGTTCGCACAAACCACCAAGGCACCCCGCTCACTTGCATTGGCAATTGTTGCTCATTAGCGATTGAAGAGAACTCACCAGATTCCAATTGCTCGTATATCACTAGCTTATTTTCTTCGACTAAAATCAAATCATTTCTCTGATCAAAGTTAATATCTTGATAAAAAAAGTTATTTTCTGAGAAGGAAATTTCTCTCGCATTCATATCGATTCGCGGTTTTATCGGCAACAAATTTTTAACAAACTCGCCATCTGACTGCTGTAGAAAAAGACTAGTGTTAGAAAAATTTGGAATAACAATATCATCTAAATCATCATTGTTGATGTCTTTTACCAGTTGTTTTCGTGCGATAAACTGGGGGTTATCTTTGAGGTAGATTGATTCAGTCGACATTAGAGGAATAATGTTTTTTTGCTCGAAGTTTAAAAGTAATAGCTCTTTAGAACTCAAAAGAAGAAGATTCACTAAACCTTTAGTATTGGTTAAAAAGTCAAAGGCAGTGGTGGCCGAGGGAATAATATGTTTTGAGTGTAAAAAGTAATTGCTACTCTCATTATCAAAAGCATAGAGTGCCGCTATTTTTTCCTTTTTTTCGTTAACGCCAAGAATTAGTAGTTCTTTATTAGGATCCCCGATGAAATTCTGTGCAAATATGGGATGAGTCGAGCTAAAATCGACTTCGAATTTATTTTGCTTAAAATATTGTTTTTTCTTTTTTTTCGCTTGCAGATCGGCACAAGCAAAAAACAGCAGTATTAGTAGCGACCATAAACCTATTTTTAATTTCATCAAATCAACCGACTAAATTACTTTCAATCACTGATAGACGCAAATCAGATTCTAAAGTTCCACTGTTGCGACTTATTAAGATATTGAATTTCTCTTTTTTTATTTTGAAATCGATAAAGGTGAAAATGCCTGACAAGTCGGCATAATTTCTAATCGATTAATATTCACATGTTTTGGCAAATTAGCACACCAATAAATACTTTCTGCAATATCCTCCCCAATTAAGGGTTCCACACCATCATAGATCTGATCGGCTTTTTCCTTATTTCCATGAAATCTCACTTCAGAAAATTCAGTATGAGCAAGCCCCGGCTCAATGTTGGTCACTCTAATACCTGTTCCACCAAGATCCGCCCTCAAATTAAGACTAAATTGTTCAACAAAAGCTTTAGTTGCCCCGTAAACATTTGCCCCGGGGTAGGGGTAAGTTCCAGCAATCGAACCAAGATTAACAATATGACCAGTTTTTTGTTCAACCATTAAAGGCAATATCGCGCGTGTCATGCTAGCCAAACCTGTAATATTAGTATCAATCATGGTTTGCCAGTCGGCCAAATCCGCTTGATGGGCGGGAGATAAACCTAGCGCCAGACCCGCATTATTAACCAAAACATCAATACTGCTATTTAGAGAACTAATAAATTCAACAAAACGAGCAATGGATTCTTCTCTAGTCACATCGAGAGGGTGTATTTTACAATGCTCTTCACCTATTTCTTGCTGTAATTCCAGCAATTTATTTTCTCTTCTAGCTGCAGCGACAACCAACCAACCATTAACCGCAAACTTTTTCGCACTTGCTAGGCCGAAACCAGAGCTTGCACCGGTAATAATAACTAGTTTACGATTATGTGGTTGCATACTTACCTCAAACTAAAAAGCGGGAGAAAATAAACTATGGCAACTTATGCCATTGGCGATATTCAAGGATGTTACCAGAGTTTTAGAAAACTCCTCAAGAAGATTCAATTTAACCCTAAGAATGATCAACTATGGCTAGCTGGTGATATGATCAATCGTGGCCCAGATTCTCTCGCCACCATGAAATTCATCCTCAAATATCAAAATAGTATTCGTTGTGTTCTTGGGAATCATGATCTTCATTTTTTAGCTGTTGCTAATCATTGCCAGAAATCCAGTCCAAAAGACACCTTTGGCGATATTCTTAAGTCAAACAAACGTGATGAAATTGTTTATTGGTTGAGTAAACAACCCCTTGTTATCTATGATAAAAAACTAAATACTCTAATGGTTCACGCCGGCTTACCCTTTTATTGGTCAAAAAAACGAGCACTAAAATTCTCAAATGAAGTTTCGCAGGTTCTTCAATCACCGACCGCTTATCAATTTTACGTATCAATGTACGGAAACACTCCCGATTCTTGGAGCAAGAGTCATAAAGGCGTCGATCGCCTAAGATTTATAACAAACGCATTTACCAGAATGCGCTACTGTCATTCAGACGGTCGATTGGAACTCAATGTGAAATCGGCTCTTAACAAGCGCCCACCACATTTGATTCCTTGGTTTGAGCTAAAAAACACACGCTATAAAGGCAATATTGTTTTTGGGCATTGGGCGTCACTGCAAGGTTATTCGCCCTATCCCAATATTCATGCATTAGACACTGGTTGTGTTTGGGGTGGAAATCTAACAGCGATGAGATTGAAAGATAAAAAGCGGTTTTGGGTTTAAAATCGTTGACAAATGTTAAACATGATTAAGCATTGTCGTCATTCGATGCTCTCGCCTCTGTAACGGTAAGTTCAAATAACTTAGCTTCTTTAATAAAAGCATAATGTGCTTGAATGACTGACAGTATTAGACCTCTCGTTCCTGAAAGTATGCGCCGTTTAAATATTAGCTCTTGAATAAAAACCAAGGGAAAAATAAGGAATAGCTTTAAATAAGAAAAACGTTTTCCTTTTTGATATTTTTCTTTTGCTTTGAGAGATGAATATAGGTTCTTCTTATCGGTACAAACACGGATGCCTGAATAACCATGATGAATAAGGCTTTCTTCAACAAAAAGCTCTTTACCTTTGACAGTTGCGCTTTCATGCACTAATCGAGAGGTGTCAAAATGAGCGGATGATTTCCTATAAAATCTCGTATTTCTGGGTTTTCTCGCCCACCGTGATAAGCTTTCTCCAATAAAATAATCTTCTCTTTCACAGCGGACACTGGAATATTCATCGTTATTTATTACCTTAGCGAAACAATTAACTAAACCTGCACTAATCTCTTCATCAGCATCCAGATTTAACACCCATTCGTTAGTACACAAATCTAAAGCAAACTGCTTTTGTTTAGCATATCCAGGCCAGTCATTGTGAATAGGCTCAATCCCAAAAGATTTAATAATATCTAGCGTTTTATCAGTACTGCCAGAATCTACAACGATGATTTCATCAGCAAATTGAACACTTCTCAGAGCTCTTGCGATATTGTTTTCTTCATTAAGTGTTATTATGAAAACACTGATTGGTAGCTTGGACATAATTCCGAATCCACTTTTTTGAGAAATGCAACTATAGCATAGAATCAATCTTGTATATCCGCAGTCTAAGGCGATGACTTAGGCAAAGACTTTCGCTTAATCAAAAAAATTGTAGTAGTTGAGTTCTTTCCTTAATTTTAGGTTTCTTATCAAATTTAATGGTTTTTTCTTTGGGAGAGAGCATTCCCCATTTAATAACTTTTCTACCTCACACAGTACACGTTCGCTAGATTTTCCATCTTTATAAGGGTGAAATTGTTCAACGCTTTTTCGAATATTATCTTGATTAATTAAAGGGTTATCCAACACTTCTAGAATCTTTTTTTCCATTTGTTCTAGTTTTGTTACATTAATAAGAGCTGGCTCTTCTTTTTCTGTTTGGAAGGTAATTACAGGCTTAAGTTGGGTTAAAAACTCATAAATAATTGATGAGGTATCGCAAACCATTAAGTCCGATTGCTTAAAGCTCTCAATGAGCTCAGTGGATTCAACGAAAGTAACATTATTACGATTTATCGACCGATATTTTTTAACTGTTTCTTGATTCATTTTTGGATGAAGCGTGATAAACCATTCAAAGTCATATACCTCCATCATTTTTGTTAGCAATGGAAATAGTTGTTCTGCCTTCGAAAAACGAGGGCTAAATGTTGAAGCAAAAAATATAGTCTTGCGTTTTTGTTCACCTTTTGAATTGCTCTGTTCAAATAACGGATCTAGCTTAGTCCAACCTGTTTCAGCAACATTAAAGAATTGGTACTTATTTTTTAGTTCATTAAACTTCTCCGTCGATGAAGGTCCTTGAGTGCAATAAAGGTCAAACATACCTCGAATTATATAATGATATAGCTGGCCATTTTTCTTCTTTTTAGTGCTTGGCAATCCATGAAAAACTTGTATCTTTAAACCAGGAATAAAAGATGGCACCACATTTCCGGGAACAAATACCGCATCTGGATTGTACTTGATAACATCTTTTACGCTAGCAAGCCTGATTTCCTGAGCAGCTAACAAGTCGTAATTTAATTCTGCCCCATACAAAAACCACTTAACCTGATCTCCTTGTGCCAAAATTGCTTCTTGCAATGGCCTAAGAACCGCGAAGCTATAATCTTGTGATATAAAAAACAGAAACTTTCGTACTGATCTATCGTTTATTTCTATAGCATCTTCATCTATTTTTAAATTAAGTGTTTTAGCCATACCTTGGATCGCAATTTCAAGCCCTCCAATCGCCTGTTGAACTTCCATATTATTTAAAATAGAAAGATAAACGACTTCATCAAGGAGCTGCATAGCCTTGTATAAGATGTCCTCTTCTTCAAGTTTGGCATCTATTGCTAAATCCATACGCGCACAAGCCGAAAGTCTCAAAGGTTGATCTTTTGTAACAGCCACAGCCACACTAGGTTTTCGTAATTCAATAGTTTGTAATAGCGTATCCCCCGCACTAATGACTCTTCCCTTCGCAGAAATAAGCAATTGAGAAAAGTCGCTATATGGTAAATGATGTATGCAGATAACTGAACTGTTTTCAGGCAATTTGTTCGGGTAGTTAATTCCAAAAACCATTATGCAAGGAATTTTTGTTTTATCCGTAAATAATTGCGCTGCACGATAAAAAATATCTGCAACAAGATGTCCGCTCTTAAGATGATTACCTGAGCCCGCACTAAAAATAAAGTATTCGTTTTCAGTTAGCCCGTATTCTTGTAGCAGATTAGAGTTAGTATCCGAGACAATTTTGGGCAATATAGGACCTATATTCTGAGGTAAACTTTTTCTAGCCAGTTTGAGCTTTAATTTTTCCATCCAGCTTAAAGGAGAAATAGTATAATCAGGCTGAACAACCCAATGGAGATCACAATAAAACACTCGACTAAACTTTATTCCTCTAGCTCTCTTTTTACGATGTTGTGACAGAAAAATTACTTTAGCCCCTACTGATTTAGCATACTTAAATTGGCTTGCTCTTCCTGAACAATCAAATATAACTAAATCAGGACGCAACTCCTTAATGACTTGTTTAACTTTTGGTGTATCTTTTGTGGCAGAGCGTTCACTTAAATGAGTCGGAAAAGGACAGCTTTCTGCATAACTAACATACCGATTTAAAATAAAATGAATGTCAGCAGCGGGGCATATTCTTTTGAATTCTTCGGCCAAAATTAAAGAACGATAATATTCACCCGAACCCGAAGGCGATGAAACGGGAATAAATAATATCCGAGGAGCCTTGTTAAACATCATGATAAATAAGTATACATAGAAAAGTCTGATCCTATATCAACTTGACCTTAGTTAGCTAATGAATTTACAAAGAACATGATACAATCCGAGGAAAATTAGCATCGTTAACTAAGATTAAACTGAGACAAACATGAAGTTAGGACAACATCTATTAATATTTCTCATAATATTTCCCTACAACGCGTTAGCCGCTCCGTGGGTAGAGGTCGATGATATCGGGCTGCGAGCTGACATTCAACTATTAGCTGATACCGGGGTAATTAACGTCCCTGTATCAACCTATCCTTTAATGTGGGAAAGTATTGCGCCAATCATTAAAAATATTGAGCTTCAAGAGCTTACTGAAATGCAACAAAAGGCATTTGTCCGTATAAAGCGGAAACTTGCTTCAGAAACCAATTCAAGCATTCAATCTCAACTTGAGGTTGATTTAGCAACTAATGAGCGTCGATTTAGCTCGTTTGGAAATAGCTTCTATGAAAAAGAAAGAATAGGACTGTCAATTGAAAAAATGTCCTCAAATTGGGCAGGGAAGCTCAACGTAAATTATAGCAATACTCATGATCCCTTCATTGATAACAATGATCTAAATATAGATGGTAGTTATTTAGCCTATAAATTGGGTAACTGGGTAATCGATATTGGAAGCATTGATCAGTGGTGGGGGCCGGGGTTTGATACCAGTCTAATCATGTCCAACAATGCTCGTCCGTTGCCGGCACTTTCTGTTAGACGGAATTCTTCTGCTCCGTTCGAATCTCCTTGGCTAAGTTGGATCGGCCCTTGGACTTTTACTGCACAAATGGCAAAACTTGAAAGCGAACGCATTATACCAGATACCAAAATGTGGAGCAGCCGAGCAACATTTAAACCTTATAAAAAAATTGAATTTGGCGTGGCTTGGTCTTATCAGTGGGCGGGAGAAGGCCAGCCGAGCTCTTTAGATCATTTTTTTCGGGGGCTTACAGGTGATACAGAATGTGTTAACGGCGAGCCTACTTGCGATGAGGCATTACAGACAAAACTAGGAAACCAAATAGCTGGTTTCGATGCACGTTGGTCCGACTCGTTTAACGGGATACCTTATGCTATTTATACACAAAGGATTGGTGAAGATAGTCCAAGCCCCGGAACATTAAAGATATCCGATAGATCTTATTTGTACGGAATAGAAACGCAATTCAGTTTTAGACAACAACAAATATTAATGAATATAGAATACACTGACACTCAAGCTAATTGTGGTGCAAGAGGTGATACCTCACAGGATTGTTTTTATGAACACACTATATATCAATCGGGTTACCGATATTACCGCAGAAGTATTGGTTCAACCTACGATAACGATGCAGAAACTCTAGTTTTTAGCTTATTTGGCCAACAAGTAAATGGAAATAGCTGGCAACTAAAATTAAGAAACCTCGACCTAAATACTAACAACCGTGATCGTTATCCAAACGATCCAAGACTAGGAAATAGTGTTTCAAAAATCGCCGAACAAGTTAATCAGATAGAAATACAATATCAATTTAATTTGTACAGTGGCAGCTTAACAATTGGCGGGATATTGAGCGATCAAAAAAGTGAACAACAAAAAGAAAATGATTTCGATATGTTTTTAAAATATAAATATTATATTAATTAATCTGAACTCGGAATAATTAAACAAGACAGTTCGAATATAAATTACAAAGAGTTTTGATAAATCAAAACCCTTCTATCGGTTGAAATAATGCTTGCCAGTCTTCAGGCGTTAGTTTCATGGTATCAAGTGATTCTTGATCATATAAACCCTGTGCTAATTGATTTTTCTGCTGCTGCATTTGCTGGATTTTTTCTTCGACCGTACCTTTGGTGATCAATTTATATACAAAAACCGGTTTGTCTTGTCCTATTCGGTAGGCTCGATCATTGGCTTGTTGTTCGGCCGCCGGATTCCACCAAGGGTCATAATGAATAACGGTATCCGCCGCTGTTAAATTGAGTCCAACACCTCCAGCTTTCAGACTAATAAGAAAAATAGGTACCTTGCCATTTTGGAACTGATCAACCATTTCTCCGCGCTGTTTAGTTTTTCCGGTTAACATCAGATAGGGCAAGGACAACTTATCTAACTCATTGGCAACAATATCTAGCATACTGGTGAAAGAAGAAAAAAGAAGAATACGTCTGCCTTGTTCGACCATAACAGGCAGCCTTGCTTTTAACCAAGATATTTTGCCAGAGGAATGTATTTTTTGCGCAGAATCAAGTTTAATCAAATTGGGATGGCAGCAGACTTGACGGAGTTTGAGTAACGCATTACCAATTAAAAACTGATTGCGATTATTAGTTTCAAAATTTAATGCTTTGCTCACCTGCTCAATCATTGAACTTCTAATAGTTTCATAAAGATCGGCTTGCAATTCTTCGAGTTCGATTAATGTAACCATTTCGGTTTTACTAGGCAGTTCTTTCGCCACTTCATTTTTGGTGCGTCTTAGCATCAAAGGAGCAACTCGTTTAGCTAAAAGGGTTTGCCGAAAATAGTCTTGGTTTTTTTCAATCGGTTGTCGGTACAATTGATTAAATTGATATTCACTTCCTAAAAAATTGGGCATCAAAAATTGGAATAAAGACCAAAGCTCGCCCAAATGGTTTTCCATTGGCGTTCCCGTTAGGCAAAGACGATGATTTGAACGGAGATCATTAACCGCCGAAGTGATTTTGCTACGGGTATTTTTTATCACCTGCGCTTCATCGAGTATCACTATATGAAACCGAAGTTTTTGCAATTTGTTTATATCGCGTAAAATTAAACCGTAGCTGGTCACTACAAGATCTTTGGTAGGAATTTTCCCGAATAAACTTTTACGATTTCCTCCAGAATAACGCATAAACTTTAACGATGGAGCAAATTTAAAAGCCTCTTGTTGCCAGTTGGATAATAAGCTGGTGGGCGCGACGACTAAACACGGATTTTTTAACCGTCCAGCTTTCTTTTCCACTAAGATATGTGCAATGGTTTGAATCGTCTTACCGAGTCCCATATCGTCCGCTAAGATCCCACCTAGATGATGTTGATGAATAAATTGTAACCAGTTCAAACCTAATTGCTGATAGTCTCTTAATTCGCCAATCAACTCTCTTGGCGCAGCAACTTCTCTGATCCCTTTATCTTTAGATAACCTCTTAGCCTTTCTAGCAAGTTGTTTTCCGCTTTCCCAACTGATCGGTTTTACCAAATCCTTTCTATTTGATTTTTTACTTAACTCTAATAATGGAATTAACCGCCCAAATTGATTATTAGGCAGTTTTAAGCGACTATTTTCATTGAGACTTTTTTCTTGGTTGAGTTCAACAAATGAAGAAAATATCGAATAAACGCGATCTTGTCCGAGTGAAAGGGTTTCACCGGTGTCCAGCTTTATTTTTATTTCTGAATTGTCGGATGTTTGCTTAAAGTCTAGTTCGCCCCGATGAATTAATGAAACAATGTAGGGCATCAAATTAATGGATTGTCCTTTTACCTTAACTCCAACTTCTAGTTCAAACCAATCGAAATCAAGATCCTTTTCTTGACTTAAGTTATCAGTAATGGGATCGATTTGTAGGCTTAATTGCTGTTGCTCAATTTCTAACTGTTTGAGTTTTTTGGTGCGATTTAACTTAACATCATTTCCTTGTCGAATATCAACATACCATTCCTGACTTGATATTTGATTGAGTCTAAACCCTTTTTCTATTTCAATCTGCCAACCGAGGCTTAACAATCCATTCAAGATGGGAAGCATGTGACTCAAGTTTTGGTCAAACTCTCGATCACCAAAATGGAAGGCTTCAATAAGTGGAATATCGTATTTTGATTCAAGTACCGGTAGATTTTCAATTTGCAATAAATAGTCGGAGATAGCTTCGCTAAACTCCTTGCGAGCTTCTCTTTCCACAATTAACGGTAATATATTTTTTAATGAAAATTCTTTGCCGTTGACTAAAAAAGATAACTTGGCAACATCGTAACAATGAATCGTCTCTTTACGCCACGGAACGGAGCTTTCTGCACTGGTAATTTTTAAAATCGGCTTGATCTCAAAATTTCGTTTGTTCATTAACTGAGGAAATAGGTTTTTATTCTTTTCAGCCGCCTCATCAAAAATTTCAATAATGGAATTATGTTTTAAATCAAGAAAATAGTTTTCACTCATTTTTTCTAAAGATACCCTTCCACCTTGACGCCAAAAATTTGGATTACGTGATGTCAGGACAATTGCAGGACGATGACAGGATTGCCAGAATAGGCGGTCAGTTAAAGCAAGTGCTTTAATGATCTTATTCGCTTTAAGATCATGACCAACTTCAAATTGATAAGGCTCTAGATTAACCGTTTGGTTTGTTTTTATTAATGATGAAACGCAACCAATTTTATTCAACAAGAAATATAAAATTTGCTGATCCGCCAAACTAAAAAATTTAGTTTTTTTGTTTCCTTTTAATTCAGCATCTATTGCTTCTTGAAGATTGATCGGACTTTTTATTTGATATTCAAATTTTTTGGTTAAGTAGGCCTTGTGCGCTTCAATTAACCAACGACCATCAACATTATTTAATAAATAGACGACTCGATGCCTTGCCATTTTAGGAAAAGGATCAAACTTTTGGCTGCCCAACCATCTTCGAATATAGGTTTTACCTTGGGTGTATTTTAAATGGTGATTAGTTGAAGGTGGTAATCGATGCAAACGAGTTTTTGATTCAATTGCTAATGCAGCTAAATGTTCACATGGGAAATCGCTTTGGTTGTGTTTATCACTGTTTTCTTTATTTTTTTTATTCTTGCAGTTTTTATCTGAACTGTCTTCGCAACTACAACTACCAATGGATTCTGACAGCGGCCAATAAAGAACTTGTTTGGTAAATTGACCATCACAAAGGCAGGTTCCTTTGATATATTTCTCATCTTTTATGTACTGCCAGTTAACCAGATTCTCCTCTTGAAGAATAGATAAACCGCGCATCAGTTCCTTTTCGGAGAAAAAGTGAGTGAGGTGATCGACGGGACCTTTATAAGCTAATGGTCTGTTGATCATAGGAAAGGAGCCTTTATGCAATTTGAAATAATAGTAAGCAGTCCAGTCTAGCAAAAAATTACTGCCATTTGAAATAGAATTGTCATCAAATTGCCATATAAAAACCCAAAGTCCTTACTAGACTTATAAATGGAGTTTGAATGATCGATATCTACACCACGATCGCTTTACCAACGAATAGCGGCTAAGCATGACAAGAGGCAGTAAAGCAATCGGACATGGGATTCAAAATTGCAATGGATGACCTTGGTGCTGTTTACTCAGGACTACGCCTTTGGAGCGAATTTCTTCCGGACTATGTAAAAGTTGATCGTCATTTTATTGAAAACATTGATAAGGACACAATTAAACATAATTTCGTCCGTTCACTGCTAAGCATGTCAAAAGTCACAAATTGTCGAATAATCGCAGAAGGAGGAATACAGACTAAAGATCGGACTGGTAAGCCTTGTTTTTATCTATTGCTAAGCGTCTCAATCGGTCTAGTTGCGTTTGCTTCTATTAGTCAGTGTCAAACCCATATTGAAATCGCTGATTTATTAACAGAAGCAAAAAGTCAGGCTAAAAAAATTAAAGGGAATAGTTATTTTTTGAACCAACGCGCCCACGGAATCGACACAACGACCTACAATATCGCTTAACTGGTATAAGCCAAGTTCTTGAGATGCGAGAAAATTTGGAATATTATTTGTAACATTCGGTGGTTTCTTCAACCCCATTATCGCTCATATTCTTTTTTTATTTTTTATGCATCTAACGCCTAACATAAGTGATGGAGCAAACTCGCAGAGTTTGTCGAATCCACTTCATGTTCTGGTTACATGTTTTTGCTTGCATACTGATTAATTATTCCTTCCCATGTTTTCTCAATCTCTGGTAACAAGTTCTGAAACGCTTTTTTCTCAATTGTAACTCTCATGTCATCTACAGCTGCAGACGTGCTCCAGACACTCGCATTTTTGCTTTCTTTTGCTGTTGCTTCAGATATACCAAATAAGTACTCAGTACGTACATCAAAAAATGCAGCAGAAACGGTTGTTGTTACTGATACTTCTTTATTTTTAAGAAAGCCAAGAGCAATAGCGTTGAGAGGTGCAAAACTTTGTTCACCGGCATGAAAGGTAGTGTCAAATGAATAGATAAGAAGAATGTCAGTTTTCAAACGTGCTGATGCCATACGAAGAGCTTTAACTGAGTCAAGGTTTGTTGGAAGCAGTATTCGATTTAAAGGTGCGATACCCGCAACATTCGATAGCTTGGATAATCTCGTAAAATCTTCTTCAGATTCAACTTCACGAGTTGTAACTACGCTGTATCGTCCAGTTCCAAAACTATCAGTATGATATGTTTTGTAGCCCGGAGCCTGAACCCTCGCGACTGATATGTTTGCAGGGAAAGTTGCAGCAGGTTGCTTAGACATTAATTCGTTTATATCAGATTCTGCTAAAGTACTTAGATGAACACCGCCACCTGGCGTAACGTATTTAGCACAACCGCTAAAAATTAACACAATCCCTATTGTTATAATTCTAAGATAGCTCATTATTACTCCTTTACATGATTGACATAACGTACGCATAAGTGGCGCAGATTTTGCAAATGCAAAAGGTGTGACGCTTATGGCTGTCCGAGTGCATGCGATTGATAGATGACCTTCACTCAATTATTTCACCAAGCATGAATGTGCGGCTATAACTTGCCAAGTATTGTGTGTTGCTTTATTCCAAATACGGGTAAAACGAAAAATGTTCTCTGAGGATTCTCCTGCAAAACTTCCCAGTATTTTAGCCTGAACTGTAACAATTCCAATATTTTCGATCATCTTTATCTTTTGGTCAGAAATGTCCATTTTTTCTATCTTCAGTACACCTGAACTATGTGCTTTCAAGTCATCTTCTTTAGTCACTATATGTCCGAAGTGGTTTGTGAAAATAAGGTCAGATGACAACAAACTATCAAGTTGTTCAACATCAGAATTTAACATTGCAGTTTCCAACTGTTTTTCACACGCCTGAATATCTGCTTCAAATCTTTGGTTCATATTTGTTCTCATTGGGCATCTAACGACCAAGCTGTGCGGCGCAAACGAAGCGCAGCGTAGTTTGCGTCCGAACGAGCGCCTTGATACTCATTGAACCTACTCCCTAACATTCCGAGTTTTCGGTATGCTTAAGGTGACAAAACCAACAGGAGCAGCCCAATGAACTTTTATAATAACATTCATGAATATTACTGTGGAAT
>Ga0316204_10000785_pt1 | contig 103151 bp, 79 predicted proteins | sample 6monrhotite_MG_2_FD_205661 | JGI IMG/M metagenome (GOLD analysis project Ga0316204, IMG submission 205661) | Microbial mat bacterial communities from mineral coupon in-situ incubated in ocean water Damariscotta River, Maine, United States -... | ecosystem: Environmental > Aquatic > Marine >... | reverse complement strand
GAAAGACCATCGCACGCACGATCGCAAAATCCTGCGCATTAATCGCATCGATGGTATAGCTGCCTAAACCGGGAATGCCAAAAAAGGATTCCAGAATAAGGCTGCCCATAAAAAGCAGCGGCAGCACAACCACCGCACCCGTCAAAACGGGAATCATGGCATTTTTCAATACATGCTTGAATAACACAGACAATTCCGACAAACCCTTTGCCCGTGCAGTGCGAACATAATCTTTGGAAATTTCTTCGAGAAAAATAGCCCGATACCAACGACTGCCCGAGCCTACTCCTGAAACAATCCCTATAATGATAGGCAGAACTAAAAATTTCCAGGCGTCGGGGCCGGTAGAAAAACCGGAAATGGGTACAAGATGAAACAGTTTTCCAATCACATACTGACCACCAATAATATAAAACAGACTGGAAATAGACATTAATACCACCAGCAACACCACGCCGGAAAGATCGATATAAGTCGCTCGAAAGAAAGCCAGCAACATCGCCACAATAATATTGACCAAAATTCCTATTATAAAAACGGGTAGTGCAATGGCTAAACTTGCCCACATACGCTGACTAATATCATGACCGATATTACGCCCGCTGTTGGATTGACCAAATTGAAAGGCGAATAGGCGTACTGACTTATCAAAAAATATTGTTTGTGTTAGTGCACTCGCGCCCGAAGCGGTTGCATCGTACAACAAAGGTTTATCGTAACCATTCGCCTGTTTCCATTTTGTAATGGCCTCAGGTGTGACATGCTTCATGCCCAGCTGCATGCGCGCCATGTCATCTGGCGTATTAACAACAAAAAACAATACAAAGGTGAGCAAATTAACGCCAATGAGAATCGGAATAGCATAGAGGATTCGACGAATAATATAAGCTAACATACGCTGTTATACCTCGCCCTTTTTCTGCTGCTGAATTACACCGAGTGAAGGCTGTTTTTCACTTCGCAGGTAAGCGAGCACTGCAGGCAGTATCAACAACACCAATAAAACGCTAACCAACCCTAACGGCCAAATAACAGGTTTGTTCCAAGCCGCCTGCATTTCACTACGCTGAGCCGCGTTAATTTGACGGTACTTCATTGAATTATTCGCCATCAAATTTGGTTTCACATTCTCATACCAAGAATGAAACAGTGAAAACTTTTTCGGGTGCAATCCCCACACCCAGGGCGAATCACGCCGTACTACCTCGATCATTTGATCAATGATGCGTTGTCTCTCTGGACTATTCTCCATAGTTTTCATTTGTTCAAACAAGCGGTCAAATTCTGGATTCATGTAATTTGCTGCATTTTCACCGTGAAATTTAACTTTGCTGTTCGGGCCATACAGTAAAAATAAAAAATTCTCAGGATCCGGATAATCTGCATTCCAACCCCAAGTAAAAATTTGCGCATTGCCGCTACGCATTTTGTCACGAAAACGATTGTAATCCGTATTACGAATCACCAGCTGAACATTGAGCTTGGCCAGTTGTTTTCTATACCATGCCAAACGTGCTTTATCATCCGGACCGCTGGCGGTGATATCAAGATGCAACACCAGTGGTTTGCCCGTACTGGCATCCATACCTTCGGCATAACCTGCATCGACGAGTAATTGTTTAGCATGCTCAATAGACTTACGTTTTTCTTTTCCATCCACCCACTCATACATGTAAGGGTTGATGCCGCCCTGCCCGTCACGAAAACCAAAAATACCTGGCGGGATAGGCCCCTGCGCAGGAATACCTCGACCATTGCTGAAAATCGAAATGTATTCCTCGTAATCCAGCACGATGGATATCGCCTGCCGTAATTTTCGACTGGACTCCGTATAACCACCCAACACAGGATCCAACATGTTAAAACCCATATAAAACGTTGAAGCATTGATCGCGGTTTGCAGCTGAATACCTTTTTGTTTCATATCATCCGTTAAACTGACTTCGCCCTGCCCTGCAATGCGCACCGCCTGATCAAAACTGTCTGATGAGATCGCTGAAGCATCATAGTAACCCTGTAGAAATTTACTCCAATAGGGAATCGTTTCTTTTTCCAAACTGAAAATAATACGTTCGATAAACGGCAAATCTTTGCCTGCATCCCGCAGCAAACCAAGCTGCTCATCCCCAGCTTCGCCTTCTGCCGGATACGTTTCGCCATGAAAATTCGGATTGCGTTCCAATACCATCTGTCGATTCGGATCATTAACACTCAACATGTAAGGACCACTGCCCAACGGATACCAATCCAATGTCAGGTTACGCTCTTCCATACCCGGTTGTGAATAAAATTGTATCGCCTCGGGTGGCATTGGAGAGAAAAAGGGCATCGCCAACCAATACAACAACTGCGGATATTTACCTTTGATTGTAATGCGGTAGGTATAACGATCAACCACCTTCACACCCGACAGTGGGTATTTTGTTAAATCAAGATAAAGGTCTTTTGAATCACGTTCTAACTGTGCATCATAGGCTTTCTCTAATTCTTTAGCGTAATCAGCCAGCCCTGTAATGTACTCGCTCATCACACCCAGTATCGGCGAATAAACACGCGGGTGGGCAAGACGTTTAATTTGATATACATAATCTGCCGCAACAAGTTCACGCGTTCCTGTTTCAGGAAAATCAGACAAACTGTAGATATCTTCAAGATCCTGCTCAGTCAGATTATGATAAAGCAACCCCCCCGCGTCCTTTCCAGACATGCTTTTAGCTAACGCAGGGTGTGGCTGATAATATATATCCGGCTTAATTGAAATATCATAAACACTGAAAGCAAGATCTGGTGCATCTTCATCAACTTGCTCATTTCTCGCATTGTAATAATGCGGCTGCGGCATTTTGCTTGCCGTCAACGTCACCAGCTCATAAGGTCGTTTTAGATAATGATATTGCAGCGGCGGCTCATACACTTGCCCTATGAAAGTGTATTCAGTAGCACTGTATGAGCGCGCCGGATCCAGATGTTTAGGACGTTCACTAAAAGAGGAATAGAGGATACTGCTGCCAGCATCCTGCTTCGGATAGGGGCTATTCCATGATTGCTCAACACAGCCGGATTGCAACAATGCAATCGTGAGCAATACTAAGCGCACAAGAATCATCCTGTAATTTAAGTTTTTAACGCTGATATCTGCTATCACTTGGTCTAATTACCGCTATTCGAAACTGACTCTGTACCTGTATCGGCACCACAGGAAAAAACCACTGGTTCCAGCACTGCTTCAAATGATTACTCACATAAATTTTACCCACATGGTGGAACATTGCGAATAAACTTGTGATTTCCTGTCATCACTGAATAAAATACACTATTCACCGTACAATCATGCTGGTAGTCTACACAACATCAGTCGTTCAACCATAACAAAAAAACAGGAAAGCTCATGGGATTTCTAACCGGTAAAAAAGCACTCATCGTCGGCGTAGCCAGCACCCGTTCTATCGCCTGGGGTATTGCACAAGCGATGCATCGAGAAGGTGCCGAACTGGCATTCACCTACCAAAATGAAAAACTTCAAGGGCGAGTAGAAAAATTCGCAGCCCAATGTGATTCCGACATTGCCATACCCTGCGATGTCGCTAGCGATGAAGAAATCGAAACCGTATTCGAACGGCTAGATGATTTCTGGGACCACCTTGATATCATTATTCATTCCGTTGCCTTTGCACCGAGAGAAGAACTTGAAGGTCGTTATCTTGACAGTGTTACGCGCAAGGGTTTTCTAAGCGCCCATGACATCAGTTCATACAGCTTCGCAGCGCTCGCCAAAGCAGGTTGCAACATGATGGAAGGCCGCAACGGTGCGTTGCTAACCCTAAGCTACCTCGGCGCGGTACGCACCATCCCTAACTATAATGTTATGGGCGTGGCTAAAGCCAGTCTTGAAGCCAACGTCAAATACATGGCCCAAAGCCTCGGCCCCGACAATATCCGCGTCAACGGCATCTCCGCCGGACCCATCAAAACACTGGCCGCAGCGGGCATCAGTAATTTTAGAAAATTTCTTGAATATTCAGAAACCAACACCCCGCTACAGCGCAACGTCACTATTGAAGAAGTTGGCAATGTTGCTGCATTCTTATGTTCAGATCTCGCGTCGGGCGTAACCGGTGAAATCACCTATGTCGATGGCGGGTATAACATTACAGGAATGGGTGCGACCTAATTGGATATAATATAGCCAGCGAGTTCAATATTTCGCTGATTATTTTCAGCATTCATCGCCGACTATAACGTAAGTTGGGGTTCGCTAACAACGCTCACCCCAACTTACTGGATACGATCTGGGTATTCTTTTATTTCGGCGCGCTGCTTCAATGCATCCAGTATACTTGCTGCCACATGCTGGCCTATTCCACGCGCTGAAGATTCTCTTAACTGATCTCGTTCTTCATTAGCGACAGTTTCTACATTGCCACTCTGAACATCATACAACATAACAACAGCATAATCCCCTCCTGCAATGCTCAATCCTTTCACTGAGCTTTCACCTTCCTGTGGTGGTGATAATGCAAACGCCAAACTGAGAATGCTAGCATCTACTGAACTGTCATTGCGGTTTATAAAACCCGTTATATTCCAATCAAGCATATTTTGTTTCGCCAACTTCTCAGGCTTTTCGCCACTTTTGATCTGCTCAATAATATCCAAGCCTTTTTGCTGGGCTATGTCAGCACGCTTGCTCTCACCCAACTGCCTTTTAATTTGCTCGCTGACCACAGACAATTCACGATGAGTCACAGGCTTACGATCTTTTATGCGCAATACGATCAAGCGACTATCACTCAAACTGATAATCTCACTGTTATTGCCAGCTTCAAGAACATCGATTGAGAAGGCAGCATCACGCACACGCGCATCTGAACTTATTCCCAATCCAAATCCACTGTTAAAATAGTCACTCGATTTAATTTCTAATTCGAGCTCTTCAGCGGCAACGGTTAATGTATCCGCGTTCTCAAACGTCAAGTTGGTTAATAAATCTGCTGTTTCATAGAAAATTTCTTCTGCTTTCTCATCGCGATACTGCTGTAACAATTGGTCACGAACATCTTCAAATGATTCACCGTGACCAGCACGAATATCTGTCAATTTAATAATGTGATAACCGTAAGGGCTTTTAACCGGTTCACTGACCTCACCTGTTTTCATGGCAAACGCAGCTTCTTCGAAAGATGGCACCATCAAACCTTTCGCAAAATAATCTAGATCACCACCCAATGCAGCAGAGCCTGCATCTTCGGAAAATTCTTTAGCTAGCTGACTAAATGATTCACCTTTATTAATCCGCTGCAACAAATCATCGGCTGTCGCTTTAGCCTGCTCGTCAGAAACACTGTCACTGGTTTTAATCAAAATATGGCTGGCACGACGCTCTTCATCAACAACAAAATCTGCTGCTCGATCTTGATACATTTCACGCAGCACCTCATCATCTACAGGCCCATCGCTCACAAGATCAGCCATAGATAACTCCAGGTATTCAATGCTCACCTGTTCAGGTACTGCAAACTGCGAGAGGTTTGCATTATAAAAATCTTCAACTTCGGCATCACTCACTTCGACTTCCTTATCGAAAGCGCTCTGCTTAAGCTGCATATAACCAATGCGTCGCTGCTGGTTCTGCAACGCCAACAAACGATCCAACTCGAAATCTGAATACCATTCAGTATCCATGACCCCAGACATAAACTGAGTCGTTAACATATCGCGTTTCAAACTGTCCTCGAATCTCTTCTGTGACAAGCCCTGACTACTCAGTAGACGCGCATAAAGCTGAACATCAAATTGATCGTCCGATTGAAATTGCGGAATTGCACGTATGCGTGCATTGAGCTGTTGATTGCTTACCGAAAATCCAGCATCAACGACAGTTTGTGCTGTCAGCTTAGCACTGATAAGACGGTTCATTGCTTCACGCTTAATGACGTCTTCCTTCAATAACGGAGAATCCGTATTATCACCAAACAACTGCTGACGAAATGCACGCTCTTGCTGAAAGGTTCTTTGAAAGTCTCGCAGTGAAATTTCTTCACCATTAACTTTTGCAACAAAAGCCTCAGCGTCATCAGACAAATATGAATTAACCCCAACCAGAGCAAAGGCAAGAATTATAATTATAATTATGACCCAAACAACAACACCCTGGGCACGGTCTCTAATAAGTTGCAGCATAATATTTTTTATCTACTATTGATGAGTATTTAAAGCTTGAATAATAAATGAAACAGTTCAAAAAATAAAAAAGGGCATCCGACATAACGTTGGACACCCTTGTTTTATGGCGGAGTGGACGGGATTCGAACCCGCGACCCCCGGCGTGACAGGCCGGTATTCTAACCAGCTGAACTACCACTCCAGTTACTGGATTTTAAAATTACATGGTGGGTGCTGCAGGGATCGAACCTGCGACCCTCGCCTTGTAAGGGCGATGCTCTCCCAGCTGAGCTAAGCACCCGAATGAAGCTTATTTTATGGTATCTTTAAGTGTCTTACCAGCCTTAAATACAGGTATTTTTGCTGCTTTGATCTTAATCTCTTCGCCAGTCTGTGGATTACGACCTTTACGAGCTGCACGCTTACGCACAGAAAAAGTTCCGAAACCTACCATCGTTACCTGGTCGCCTTTCTTCAGTGCTTTTGTTACCGACTGAGTAAAACCGTCCAAGGCACGAGCTGCCGCTGCTTTTGAAATGTCCGCAGATGCTGCCATCGCATCAACTAAATCAGATTTATTCACCAGTTATTCTCCAGAAATGAAATTGATTATTGTCACTACCGTTATAGGCGCAATGATACAAACGCGCATTTATACAGTTGCCCCACATACATGTCAAGTGATTCATCCCTGAGCACATACAAATTTACAAAACCTCTGTGTTTCCCTGCGCAGCAAGGATACGCTGGATGCGCTTAGCATGAAAGTGTTTTTAGAAAAAAATTTCTATTTAATAAAAGATAATACAAAAAATTAGTGTAGCCGTATTTAGTGTGGACGTATCTGGCCACCTTTTTTTGACTTTCCTGACTTACCACGCTTTTCTATAACAGGGCTATCTGCTTTTTTCTCAACATTTGCTTCTGGCATATGTTTCAGCGCAGCTTGTAAAACTTCGTCCACCCATTTAACGGGAATGATTTCCATGTCGTGAACAATATTCTTTGGTATCTCAACCAGGTCCCGGCGATTTTCTTCAGGAATCAATACCGTGCGAATTCCTCCACGGTGTGCCGCCAGCAGCTTTTCTTTCAAGCCACCAATCGGCAACACCTCACCACGCAAAGTAATTTCTCCTGTCATGGCAACATCCGCACGCACAGGAATACCTGTTAGCGTAGAAACAAGTGCCGTGCACATTCCTATCCCAGCGCTAGGACCATCTTTAGGTATGCCCCCTTCCGGAACATGGATATGCACATCATTCTTCTGGTAAAAATCAGCGTCAATATTCAACACTTCACCACGACTTCGCACCACCGTCATCGCAGCTTGAATAGACTCTTGCATCACATCACCTAACTGCCCTGTAATGGTCAGCTTACCCTTACCCGGGACCACAGCACTCTCAATCGTCAGCAGCTCTCCACCAACCTCTGTCCATGCCAAGCCCGTCACTTGACCAATTTGATCAAACTCCTCAGCAAGACCAAAACGGAAGCGCTTAACGCCAAGATATTTATTCAGATTACGCGAGCTAACACTGACACTTTTAGCATCGCTAAGCAGAATTCCCTTTACTACTTTTCTGCAAACCTTTGAAATTTCTCGCTCAAGCCCACGAACACCTGCCTCTCGTGTGTAAAAACGAATAATGTCACGCAGCGCACCTTCGGTCACTTTGATCTCTTTCGCTTTGAGGCCGTTGTCTTTAATTTGTTTAGGCAGCAAATAACGTGTTGCAATATTGACCTTCTCATCTTCGGTGTAACCAGAGAGACGAATGACCTCCATCCTATCTAACAACGGCGCAGGAATATTCATACTATTTGCCGTGCAGACAAACATCACGTCGGATAAATCATAATCCACTTCCATATAATGATCATTGAAAGTGCTGTTTTGCTCAGGGTCTAACACTTCAAGTAACGCTGATGCTGGATCACCACGGAAATCCATCGCCATTTTATCGATTTCATCGAACAAAAATAGCGGGTTACGTGTTTCAACCTTCGCCATATTTTGAACAATTTTACCCGGCATAGAACCAATATAGGTACGACGATGCCCTCTTATTTCTGCTTCATCGCGCACACCACCGAGCGACATACGTGCAAATTTACGATTAGTTGCCCGAGCAATCGAGCGGCCTAAAGATGTTTTACCCACGCCTGGAGGCCCCACCAAACATAAAATGGGACCTTTAATTTTATCAACGCGCTGCTGCACGGCAAGGTACTCAAGAATGCGTTCTTTTACTTTTTCTAAACCGTAATGGTCTTCTTCAAGTACCGCCTCAGCCTTGCTCAAATCTCGGCAGATTTTACTACGCTTTTTCCAGGGAACATTAACCATCCAGTCTATATAGTTACGCACAACAGATGCCTCAGCCGACATTGGCGACATCATTTTTAGCTTGTTCAATTCAGTGCCGGCTTTTTTCTTAGCTTCCTTTGACATGCCGGCCTTTTGAATTTTTTTCTCAAGCTCATCAAGCTCATTCGGGACATCATCCATATCACCCAATTCTTTCTGGATGGCTTTCATCTGTTCATTTAAATAATATTCACGCTGGCTCTTTTCCATCTGGCGTTTAACTCTGCCACGGATACGCTTTTCCACCTGCAGCAAATCCAGCTCAGATTCCATTATTGCCATCAAGCGTTCTAGACGCTCACGCACATCAACCAACTCAAGCAGGGTTTGGCGCTCTTCTATCTTCAGTGTCATATGAGCTGCCACAGTATCTGCCAGGCGCCCCACTTCTTCGATTCCTGAAAGTGAAGACAGCACCTCTGGCGGAACTTTATTGTTCATCTTTACATATTGATCAAACTGGCCCAGTACCGAACGCCCCAGAACCTCTGCTTCACGCTCAGGCAAAGCAACTGATTTTTGCACATCAAGCTGCGCAACAAAATAATCCTCATCTTCAATAAAATAAATAGTGCGCGCACGCTCAACGCCTTCGACCAGAACTTTTACCGTCCCGTCAGGCAGCTTTAGCAATTGCAGAATGGTTGCGAGAGTTCCAAATTCAAATATGTCTTCCACAACAGGATCATCTACAGAAGCATTTTTTTGTGCGACAAGCATAATCTGCTTGTCTACTTCCATGGCAGCTTCAAGCGCTTTTATGGATTTTTCCCGCCCAACAAATAGGGGGATTACCATGTGAGGGTAAACGACGACATCCCTCAACGGCAGAATAGGGTATACCGTTTTTCTATCTGAAAGCGCTGTGGATTTTTCTTCCTTAGCCATAAGCTCAATACCTCTGCTGCTGCTTATTTTGAATAACATCCGACATCATTAGCTGACACCGAGTCCTGACTCACATCTACATATTGATATGTGGCTTCTTTGTCTAAAATTCAAGACACTTACCATCAAAAAAAAACGCCGCGCTACTTTCCAGTAACGCGGCGTCTGAGCCTCTTGGTCAAAGGGCTTATTCCTTATTTGCCGAGGCTTTTTTATCAGTCCCCTCGTAAATAATAAGGGGTTTTGTTTCACCGCTGATAACACCTTCATCAACGACTACTTTACTGACATTTTCAATCGACGGCATATCGTACATCGTATCCAGCAGCACTTGCTCGATAATAGAACGCAAACCACGGGCACCCGTTTTACGCTCCATCGCTTTACGTGAAGCGGCCTGCAATGCCTCGATACGGAATTCCAGTTCAACCTCTTCCATTTCAAACAACTTGGAAAACTGCTTGGTCAATGCATTCTTTGGTTCGGTAAGAATTCGTACCAATGCCTCTTCATCCAACTCTTCAAGCGTTGCTATTACCGGCAAACGACCGACAAACTCTGGAATCAAACCGTATTTAATTAAATCTTCTGGCTCAACCGTATAAAGTATTTCGCCAACACTTTTCTGGTCGTCTTTACTTTTCACTTCAGCTGAAAAACCAATACCGCCTTTTTCAGAACGTTCGCGAATAACTTTATCGAGGCCAGCAAAAGCACCGCCACAAACAAATAAAATATTCGACGTGTCTACTTGCAAAAATTCCTGCTGAGGATGTTTGCGTCCACCCTGAGGCGGGACTGAAGCAACTGTACCCTCAATCAATTTCAGCAGCGCTTGCTGTACACCTTCGCCAGAAACATCACGTGTAATGGATGGGTTATCTGACTTGCGCGAAATCTTATCAATCTCATCAATATAGACAATACCATGCTGGGCCTTATCTACATCGTAATCACACTTCTGCAGCAACTTCTGAATAATGTTCTCAACATCCTCACCAACGTAACCAGCCTCGGTTAAGGTCGTCGCGTCAGCAATGGTAAAAGGAACATCCAGCAAACGCGCCAATGTTTCGGCTAATAGTGTCTTACCACAGCCGGTCGGACCTATCAGTAAAATATTACTTTTCGATAACTCCACTTCATCTTTCTTCGGCGTAAATTCCTGACGCTTGTAATGGTTATAAACCGCAACAGACAGCACCTTCTTAGCGCGCGCCTGCCCTATCACATAATCATTTAAAATCTCGTTAATTTCATGCGGCGTCGGTAACTTATCACCCTTTAGCGAAGATGATTTCTCTTGAATCTCTTCACGAATAATGTCGTTACAAAGCTCAACACATTCGTCACAAACAAATACTGATGGCCCTGCAATCAGCTTCCTAACTTCATGCTGACTCTTCCCACAAAAAGAGCAGTACAAAAGTTTTTCGCCATCATCACCGCTATTATCTTTGTCGTCACTCATGGGTAACTCCAGTTGTCATAAACCTGTTAATTTCATAGTCGTTAAAAAATTTACCAAAAAAATTTAAGCGCTCAAACGTTGCTCAAGAACAGTATCAATCAAACCATATTCAACAGCCTCTGGACTGGACATAAAGTTATCGCGATCCGTGTCTTCTTTTATTTTATCAATGCTTTGACCGGTATGCTTAACAAGAATTTCATTTAAACGATCTCTCACACGAAGAATTTCCTGAGCGTGAATATCAATGTCTGAGGCCTGCCCCTGATAACCACCGAGAGGTTGATGAATCATAATGCGCGCATGCGGCAAGCTATAACGCTTACCTGCGGCACCACCTGAAAGCAATAAAGCACCCATGCTAGCAGCCTGACCAAGGCACATCGTGCTGACGTCAGGCTTAATAAACTGCATTGTATCGTAAATGGATAATCCTGCGCTCACCGAACCACCTGGTGAGTTAATATATAGATGAATATCTTTATCAGGATTTTCTGACTCGAGAAACAATAACTGGGCAACCACTAGGTTAGCCATATGATCTTCAACAGGACCAACAAGGAATATGACCCGTTCTTTCAGAAGGCGCGAATAAATATCATACGCCCGCTCTCCACGCGAGGACTGCTCTACCACCATTGGAACCAAATTCATACGCGTCATCGCGAGCTCTCCTCCATCATTATTAAAATTATCTGACATCTCCACCTCTTGCTTTAACCTTATCGGCACGATGGCTCAGCTTCTGAAAGATTCTATAATCTTTAAACTCTGAAGAATACCACATAGATTCCAATAGTTAGCAATGTCAGACGGATTGACGACTCTTCATTATTTCTTCAAAGCTGTATGTTTTCTCGCTGACAGCGGCTTGCTCCATCACCCAATCAACGACCATGTCTTCAACAACCAAAGTCTCGACATTAGCCAATCGACTCTGGTCAGAGAGGTACCAACGCATCACTTCTTCTGGGTCATCATAATTTTCAGCGATGCTATCAATCAAAGCACGAATCTGTTCCATTTCTGGCTTAAAGTCGTTCTTTCTAGCGATATCACCTACCAACATGCCTAGCGAAACTTTGCGTTTCGCAGGCTCAGTAAACACTTCACGATTTTCAAGTAGCGCCGAAACATCACCGGCTTGGCCTTCAGCGTTGGAATTCAGCTGGGCAATCATGTCATCTATCGTGCTATTCACCAGGGCGCTTGGCACATCAACAGGATTTTTTTCATACAACGCAGACAAGACATTTTGTTTTAACTTTTCTTTAATAACCTGCGTCAGCTCTTTACTCATATTGTCACGTACATCGCTGAAAAAAGTTTCTTTATCACAGTCTTTCACTTCGAAAAGACTCATAAATGCTTCGTCAATCTCAGGCAAGATCGCTTTAGAAACCGTGTGAACCTTAACCTGAAACTGGACTTGTTTGCCGGCCAATTCTGTAGCTCGATAGTCCTCCGGGAACGTCAAACTCAACGTAACATCATCACCAGCTTTAGCACCTACCAGCTGATCTTCAAAACCAGAAATGTATGAATCAGAGCCTAAAATCAATGGTGTCTGCTGACCTGAGTTGCCGTCAAATGGCTCACCGTCAACTGTACCCTCAAAATCAATAATCAATCGATCATCTTTTTCGGCAGGTCTTTCTACTTCTTCCCAAGTAGCGTGCTGCTTACGCAAGGTCTCAATCACGGTATCAACATCTTGATCAGTAATATCTGCTACCGGCTTTTCAATCTGTAAGCTGTCCATTGCAACCAGCTCAACTTCACCCAGCACCTCAAAGGTGGCCACATACTCCAGGTCTTTTCCTGTCTCGACTGAAACAGGCTCAATATTAGGCATGCCAACAAGCTTAATGTTTTCGTTTGTTACGGCTTCCTGAAAAGTGGATCGTGTCACTTCACTGATCACTTCATTGTGAACCTGAGCACCATAACGGGTGGCGACAACTTTCAGTGGCACTTTACCCGGACGAAAACCAGACATCTTCACAGTGCGTGACAATGACTGAAGACGCGTCGCAACTTCTTTGTCTATACGTTCGGCTGGAACCGTAACCGTCATACGACGCTCAAGTCCGTTGGTAGTTTCCACTGAAACTTGCATACTAAACACCTCAATTATCTTCTAACATAAAATATGTGGTGCGAAAGGAGAGACTCGAACTCTCACTGGTTACCCAACTGGCACCTAAAGCCAGCGCGTCTACCAATTCCGCCACTTTCGCAAACCGTAACTTACATACACCTTCGTGGTAAAAAGCGCATTAACCAGCCTTTAACTATCGGCAATAAAAAGGGATTCTATTATATTGTGAGAACAAAACAAGAGAGAAATGAAATTGCCTGGAATTCCAACAACTTTACTATGGGCATAAAACCGTTACCCTAGCGCACTTCAGGTCACTCTCGCTCATGCCATTAGAAAATTAACATTAGCCTTAAAGAGAACATAACCACAATTGTAAAGCTTCAACGCTCACCCTAAAAACTGTTAGCAACCGTTACCTTAAATGAAAAATGTCTATTTCAGGCTGATATAAAAGAAAATGGTGGGTCGTGTAGGGATCGAACCTACGACCCGCGGATTAAGAGTCCGCTGCTCTACCAACTGAGCTAACGACCCATTTTCGAAGCAACAGTGAACCACAGGCACCACAGAACTTCAATATCTTCTATTTATAAATGGGGTGGACGATGGGGCTCGAACCCACGACAACCGGAATCACAATCCGGGACTCTACCAACTGAGCTACGCCCACCATAAATCGCAATGTTTCTATATATACGTATTATTCGGAGAGCAGGCTCAGACAAAATGGCGCGCCCGGCAGGATTCGAACCTGCTACCCTCGGCTTAGAAGGCCGATGCTCTATCCAAATGAGCTACGGGCGCAAAATAACCTGGATTTCAAACACATATCTCGTCGCAACAAGATAATAAAAAGTGGTCGGGGTAGAGAGATTCGAACTCCCGACATCCTGCTCCCAAAGCAGGCGCGCTACCAGGCTGCGCTATACCCCGATTATCCTCACATACTCAATTCTGCGCCCATATCGTACGTAAGGGGGGGCATGATACGCCGACAACTAGAGATCGTCAATTGCCCAAGCGTTCTTTTTGATCCGAAACAGTTGTTTTTTCTTTAAAATCACGAATAAACCGCCACGCAACCAAAGCAGCAACAGCGCTAGTGAACCCAGCCAGCGTGAACGTCATCACCGGCCCCATATCCAGCCACAAATATCCACTCACATAACTGCCCAATGCCCCGCCGGCACCAAAACTCAAGCTACTGTATAACGCCTGCCCACGCCCCTGATGACGTCCAGTAAAATAGCGATGCACCATCGAAATCGCCACTGCATGAAAAATGCCAAAACTAGCCGCATGAAGTATCTGCGAAAAGATCAGCAACGCCGTATTATCAACAAACCAGCCAATCAGCACCCATCGCACTGCCGTCATAACAAGACTGAGCAACATCAGAAAACGCACACCAAAATGCGGCAACAAACGATGCATAAATAAGAAAACAATAATTTCCGCTGCCACACCCAATGCCCACAGCTGACCAATGGCACTGTAGCTGTAGCCGCTCTCTTCAAGATAAATCGAATAAAAGGTGTAATAGGGCCCGTGACTGGCTTGCAATAGAAAACACACCACAAACAAGCCGATCACCTCTGGACGACGCAATACATGCATAATAGACACATGCTCATGATGCGGATGCGCATCTGGCTCGGGAACAAACAAGGAACACAACCAAATTCCAGCCAGCAGCATTAAAAACACCGGCACGATAATGCCCTCACCATAGTTTTCTAATACCGGCCCCAAAGCAACCACCGCAGCAATAAAACCCACCGAGCCCCACAACCGAATCATACTGTAACTATGGCTGTCATCACCCAAATGGCTCATCGTCGTCGCTTCAAATTGGGGCAACGACGCATTCCAGAAAAAACTGTAAACCAACATCACCAGCGCCAGCCACCAATAACCCGTGCCCAAATAAATTCCAGCAAAGGCAAACGCTGCCAGCAAAGAACCAATGCGCACCACCCGCATACGGCGACCGGTATGATCTGCAATCCAACCCCATAGATTCGGCGCAATGATCTTAGTGGCCATGATAATCGCCACCAACTCACCAATTTCAGCCTCATTGAAATCCAGCGACTTTAGGTACAGGCCCCAATAGGGCCAGAAAGAACCTAGCGCTGCAAAATAAAACAGATAAAAACCCGATAAACGCCAGTACATGATGTCAGGAAAAAGAATACCGCAAAGAAAAATGGAAAGAGTCGAACATTATCGATAGCGACAACAACAATGGCAATAAAACCCTTGTTTAAATTTTGTTACGCTTCGTTTTGATTTGTGGCAGGAATGACCGGCGTTGCTGATTGAACATCGATATTCTGCGCGCGATGACGTAGAAAATGATCCATCAATACAATCGCCAGCATCGCCTCAGCAATCGGAGTTGCACGTATCCCAACACAGGGATCATGCCGCCCTTTAGTAATCACATCAATCGCCTCGCCGTGAAGATTAACCGAACAACCTGGAAGACGTAGACTTGATGTTGGTTTCAGCGCAATACTGGCAACAATATCCTGTCCCGAAGAAATACCACCCAGCACACCACCGGCATGATTACTCAAAAAACCCTGCGGTGTAATTTCATCACGGTGCTCAGTGCCCTTCTGCTCAATGCAATCAAAACCCGCTCCCACTTCAACGCCCTTCACCGCGTTGATACTCATCAAAGCGTGAGCAATGTCTGCATCGAGTCGGTCAAATATCGGCTCACCGAGACCCGGCGGCACATGACTCGCCACCACATTGATACGCGCGCCTACAGAGTTACCTTCTTTGCGCAACGCATCCATATAGCTTTCCATCTCAGCCACTTTACTGGCATCGGGACAGAAAAAAGGATTATTTCTAACTTCATCCCAATCAAACTGCTCTGCACGAATCGGCCCTAGCTGAGCAAGATAACCGCGAATCACCATACCGAGTTTTTTATTCAAATATTTTTTGGCGATGCCGCCGGCCGCAACACGCATCGCAGTTTCACGCGCCGACGAACGGCCGCCACCACGATAATCGCGGAAACCGTATTTTTGCTGGTAGGTGTAATCGGCATGGCCGGGACGAAAACTGGACTGAATATCACTGTAATCTTTCGAACGCTGATCAGTATTCTCAATCATCAGACCAATCGGTGTACCGGTAGTTTTACCTTCAAACACACCGGAAAGAATTTTCACCTGATCCGCCTCACGGCGCTGCGTAGTATGACGAGAAGTCCCCGGCTTACGCCGATCAAGATCTTCCTGTAAATCCGTCTCAGACAATTCCAAACCCGGCGGGCATCCATCGACAATACAGCCGAGTGCAGGGCCATGGCTTTCACCAAAGCTGGTTACTGCAAACAATTTACCAAAGGTATTTCCTGACATGCGTGCATTGTAGCGGGTAAATTAGACTACGTCTTGCTTAAAAAGGACTCAGGACTAAGTCCTGAGTCCTTTTTTTAAATAACCTTGGAATAACGCTGCATCGAAGGCTCACGCATATAACGATCAAAAACCATGCAGATATTTCGTATCAACAAACGACCTTGCGCTTGCACGCGAATCGAAATCGCATCCATTTCCAGCAAACCGTCTTGCTGCATAGTTTTCAGCACCTCAACCTCAGTCGCAAAATAATCATCAAAGCGCAAGCCATACTGTTGTTCAATTGATTTGATATTTAACTCGAAATTGCAAATCAATTGCGTAATCACAGCACGACGTAATAGATCATCGTCATTAAGCTCCACCCCCCGAAACAGAGGCAAATATCCGCTATCGATGATTCGATAATAATCATCAAGACCTTTAACGTTTTGGGAATAACTGTGGCCAACCATCCCGATAGAACTCACACCAATACCCAGCAAATCACATTCCGCATGAGTGGAATAACCCTGAAAATTTCGATATAAACTTCCCTCACGCTGAGCGATGGCCAACTCATCATCAGGCCGTGCAAAATGATCCATGCCGATATAAACGTAACCCGCATTGGCAAGCTTCTCTATCGACATTTGCAAAATACCGAGTTTTACCGCAGGCGCAGGCAGATCATCTTCATTGATACGGCGCTGCGGCTTAAACATTTCAGGAAGATGCGCATAATTAAAAACAGACAAACGATCTGGCGAGGCTTCGATCACCTTATCCAGCGTGCGCGCGAAACTTTCCACTGTTTGCAAAGGCAAACCATAAATCAAATCCACACTGACTGATTTAAAACCCACCTCGCGCGCCTGCGCCATAACCTCAAAGGTCTGCTGCTCAGACTGAATACGATTAACCGCCTTTTGCACCGCCGGCTCAAAATCCTGAGCACCTAAGCTCATGCGATTAAAACCCAACTCACGCAATAATTTTATCGTATCGTTTTTAACTTCACGCGGATCAATTTCAATCGAATATTCTCCGCGGTCATCGTCATGCAGCTTGAAAGTCTGGCGCGTTTTCGCCATCAATTCTCGCATTTGCGCGTGACTTATAAAAGTTGGTGTGCCACCGCCCCAATGTAACTGATCGACAATACGATTTTCGTCAAACAATGCACTTTGCATTTCAAGCTCACGATAAACCCTATCAAGATAGGGTTGTGCCTTATCGCGATTCTTGGTTGCAATTTTATTGCAGCCACAATAAAAACAAACGGTATCGCAAAAAGGAATATGAAAATACATCGACAAAGGCCGAAGCGGCTGTTCATTATTTGTCGCTTGCGCCACCGCTCGATAATTCTCTTCAGCAAAACCCTCATGAAACTGCACAGCAGTCGGATACGAGGTATAACGCGGACCACTTTTGTCGTAACGCTTAATCAGATCGAGATCAAAAATAATAGACTGTTCCACAACACCACCAATAACAATATTAATTGCACGGAATTATAGCAGAAGAAAAACCCAGTATCAGGAAATCAATACCCGAGTAAATTTGTCAGTTTATTTTCAAATAACTTACTTAAGCAGGCTCAATTGCTGAGCCGTCAACAAAAACACCCCTTGCCCACCGTGCTCAAATTCAAGCCAGGTAAAAGGCAATTGAGGAAAATGTTCTTCCAGCGCCTCAGCGCTATTGCCCACCTCAACAATCAAGACACCGTCTGAATTAAGAAAGTTGGCCGCATCATTTAGAATACGCTCGACATGATCAAGCCCCAGTGGACCCGAAGCTAACCCTAGTTCAGGCTCATGACGAAACTCTTCAGGCATCGACGCCATATCCTCAGCGTCAACATAAGGAGGATTGCTAACAATAATGTCGTAACGACGCCCCCTAAGGTTTGAAAACAGGTCGGACTCAATCGCCTCAACACGGTTTTGCAAGCCATGTTGTTCAATATTAATACGCGCTACCGCCAGAGCATCGGATGAAATATCCGCTGCATCCACACTGGCGTCAGGAAAAGCCTGCGCGCAAGCAATCGCGATACATGCGCTACCAGTGCCTATATCAAGAATATTTTTTACATTTTCGCTGACTACCCAGGGACGAAAACCATTTACAATCAGCTCAGAAATGGGTGAGCGCGGCACTAAGACGCGTTCATCAACAAAGTATTTCTGACCACAGAACCACGCTTCATTTATTAAATAAGCCAATGGTTGACGTTCGTCAATCCGACGTTGCACTAACAAGGAAATAGCTTGTTGCGCTGTCTCATCAATAGTTTTTTGGTAGTCGCTTTCTGACAGGTCAAAGGGTAATTGCAGCACATGCAAAACCAACCACGCCGCTTCATCTAAAGCATTCGATGTGCCATGGCCATAATATAAACACGCCTGCTCTAAACGTTTCGCGACATCTTTAATCGCATTGTTAATCGTATAGTTCACTGAGTGCATCCTGTTCATTTTGCACCTATACTATCAGTTTTATTATTCACGTTGCGTTAACAATTACTGGCTGCGGACATCACAGGAACCACAAACTATGGCTCAATATATCTACACGATGAATCAGGTCACCAAAGTGGTGCCACCAAAACGCGTGATTCTCAAAGATATTTCTCTATCATTTTTTCCCGGCGCCAAAATTGGTGTACTCGGTCTCAACGGCTCGGGTAAATCTTCATTGCTACGCATCATGGCAGGCGTTGATACAGACATACAGGGTGAAGCCCGCGCGCAAAGCGGCATCAATGTTGGCTACTTGCCACAGGAACCACAACTCAACCCAGATAAAGATGTGCGTGGTAATGTCGAAGAAGGCGTTGCAGAAACCAAAGCTATTTTAGATCGCTTCAATGACATCAGCATGAAATTCGCTGAACCGATGTCCGACGATGAAATGAACGACCTGCTTGCCGAACAAGCCAAATTACAAGATGCGATTGATGCCGCCGGTGCCTGGGAACTGGATCGCAAACTGGAAATTGCTGCCAACGCTTTACGCCTACCAGAATGGGATGCCGACGTTACGACACTCTCTGGAGGTGAACGCCGCCGTGTCGCCCTGTGCCGTTTATTATTATCCAACCCTGACATGCTGTTGCTCGACGAACCCACCAACCACCTCGATGCTGAATCTGTCGCATGGCTGGAGCGTTTTCTGCACGACTACCCCGGCACCGTCGTCGCCGTCACCCATGACCGCTACTTTCTCGACAATGTCGCCGGCTGGATTTTAGAACTGGATCGTGGCCACGGCATTCCATGGGAAGGCAATTACTCTTCCTGGTTAGAGCAAAAAGAAAACCGCCTCGAACAGGAAGAGAAAACAGAAAGCGCCCGCCAACGTGCTATGAAAGCCGAACTCGAATGGGTACGTACCAATCCAAAAGGCCGTCACGCAAAAAGTAAATCCAGATTGGCGCGCTTTGCTGATTTGTCATCGCAAGATTTTCAAAAACGCAGCGAAACACAGGACATCTACATTCCACCCGGCCCACGCCTAGGTGATGTGGTTGCCGAGGCCATTGATCTGAGCAAAGCTTTCGATGACAAACTACTCATCGACAAACTTAACTTCAACCTGCCACCGGGTGGCATCGTCGGCATCATTGGTGCTAACGGCGCAGGCAAAACCACTCTGTTTCGCATGTTAACCGGCGCCGAAAAACCTGACAGTGGCGAACTGCGTATCGGCGACACGGTTCAACTCGCCCACGTCGATCAAAGCCGTGACTCGCTCAATGATGATAAAACCGTTTGGGAAGAAATCTCCGATGGCCAGGACACCATCACGATTGGTAACTACGAAACACCTTCACGCGCCTATTGCGGCCGCTTCAACTTCAAAGGCCCCGACCAACAAAAACGCATTGGCGATTTATCCGGCGGCGAACGTAATCGCGTACATCTTGCCAAACTTTTACGTAGTGGTGGCAACGTGCTACTGCTCGATGAGCCCACCAACGATCTCGATGTCGAAACCCTACGCGCACTCGAAGAAGCGCTGCTCACCTTCCCCGGCTGCGCCGTTGTCATCTCACATGATCGCTGGTTTCTCGATCGCATCGCCACCCACATGCTCAGCTTCGAAGGTGACAGTCATGTTGAATGGTTTGAAGGAAACTACGCAGATTACGAAGCCGATCGTCACCGCCGTCTCGGCACCGACGCCGATCAACCGCAGCGGATTAAATATCGAAAACTGGGATGACAAAGAAAGTCGGTATTGCGCACTACCGACTATTTTCCGACAATGGCGCTTGATGTGGCAAATGCACCTCTTCGACCTGACCAGCGGTAGAATCATTGAAGATTTCCATTGATATTTTATCTTCAGCCCTTGCAACAATAGTGGTAACAGCCGCATCACCGGTGACATTAACAGCCGTACGCATCATGTCCAGTAAACGATCAACCCCCATAATTAATGCAATGCCTTCGACTGGCAAACCAACCTGATTGAATACCATCGCCAGCATGATAAGCCCAACCCCAGGCACGCCCGCTGTCCCAATGGAAGCCAGAACAGCCATCCCAATCACAGTAAGATAACCGCTGATACCCAGATCGATCCCGTAGACATTGGCAATGAACACCGTCGCCACACCTTGCATGATGGCGGTTCCATCCATATTGATGGTAGCACCGAATGGCACCACAAAAGAGGCTGTCGAATTATCAACACCGAGGCGTTTTTCCACTGAACGCAATGTAACTGGGATGGTGGCGTTTGAACTGGAGGTACTGAAAGCGAATATCTGCGCCGTACGCATTTTTTTCAAAAACATTAACGGGCTGACTCGTCCCAGCAGCTTCAGTAATAGCATCAGAGTACCTGTCAGATGCAACAATAACACCGCTGCCACGACACCAAAATAACTGATCATGGGCAGAATCAACCCCAAACCTTGCAGTGAAAAAGTTTTTGCCATCAGTGCAAATACGCCAATGGGGGCAACCTGCATCACAAGGTTAACAACCTCCATCATCACCTCATTCAGTTTTTCTGCCCCTTGTGCGATGGAGCGCCCCCGCTCACCAATCATCAACACACAAATAGCAAAAAGAATGGTGAAAAATATAATTTGCAGCATGTTGCCGCTGGCATAAGCGGCCACCGGATTGGTCGGTACCAAATCTATAAACACCTGACTCAGTGGCGGTGCGACAGGCGCGGTAAACTCTGTCTGCCCAACTGTCTGCATATCAAAGCCTTTACCCGGGCCTACCAACACAGCAACCGTAATCGCCAGCGTAATCGCCAACGCTGTGGTCAACAAAAATAGCAGAAATGCCCTAACCCCAACTCGGCCCAGCGTACTCACATCGCCTATACCACAAACACCGCAGATCAGGGAGAACGTCACCAGCGGTACCACCAACATTTTCAGTGAACTAATAAACAGTGCGCCAACTACATGAAAAAGCCCATTGACCAAATAGTCCTGAACAAAAGCGATATCTCGCGCAAAAGCGTTAATCAGACTACCGACAAGTAAACCACATATCATCCAGATCAGAATTTTACTCGTCATACTAATTTTTTGTTTTGGCATCCGGTAATTCCTGTTGGTATGTTGATTTGTTTGTTTATTTATTTACGCGAAAGCATCCAACTCGGATACTAACTTTATTCAGAAGATAACTTATCCAGCTCAGAACGCAGCCCTGCTTCACCCAAACCATAGCTGTGTGATGCTAACTTTTCCCCGTTACCACTAAATAACACTAGAACAATGGAATCATCATTCTGCTGCTGCCTAAACATTCGGCCTTCTCGAACAGCAACATCAACCGCAAAGAATTCCACTTTTCCCGAGTAATCTGAACGCACTTTATTAAGCAGCGTCATTAAATCCAAACTTCGAACCGAACCCTTATCGTGTATCAACACAACAGCGGCTTTGCCCTGTCCAATTTTTGACAAGTCATCGCTAAAACCCTTCGGCAACAACATAAATGCCAAAATCAAAAAGACACTGGCACCTACAATAATAAATAGCGTGGTACGCGCTGCAGAACCTGCCTGCTTGTAAATCATATTTCTATATTCCCTATCAAGATAAAATGGATGGTATCCTAAAGGATACATTAGTTAACCGTAGGTTGGGATGAACGTTTTTTCGAACCCCTACACACCAGCCAAACCCGTAACTATCAAACAAATATTTAAAAAATTTATAATTAAATGTATTTTCAGCGACTATTTTGTTTGTTCTGTTAGGGTTCACATAAAGATGTTCACCCTAACCTACGTGCTTGGATTTTTACTTAGCTTTTCTATTTTTTCAAATATTTTGCATTTACACAGCTTTCAACTAACAAGGTCATAAGTTCATCAAAATTTCGCAATGATTTATAAAAAATGAATTTTTTTCCTTTCGTGTCTAATATTCTGACACCCCCGATACCTAAACTATCTGTATAATCAGACTTATAACTTGTACTCGTACTATTTATATTAAATTCATCTACAGTTATTACATCAATCCATTTTACATAGCATGTTGTCTCGCCTGCATCACCAACCTGAAGTCCTTCTTTACCCACTAATACAGGCTTAAATTTTTTCGCTAAACTACCAAAATGGTCAATTACAATCCCAACAAGAGTGCAGCCTATAACTAAATATATAAGAATTTCAGGCCTATCAAATGACATTTCCCTCCCAGATAAAATCATAAAAAATATGTTTATAGCTATAGCCATAACAGGAGCCATCATTAAAAACTTCGTATTTCTATGTTTTGCTAACCACGTATAGTCATAGCGGCAAATCACTTCGCCTAAATTTTCATGGAAATCAGGGGCAGGTCTTTTGTTTTTGATCATTTTCAATCCCACCAGGGTAATCACCCTATTTCTATACAACGTATTAATGTGTACTAACCATTCTTCAAAAAACAATAACTCGCGCCATCATCAATGCATCTTCTTTTCCATCATCAGCTGGATAATAATTTTTGCGCCGGCCTATCTCAATAAAGCCTTCTGACTCATAGAGTGCAACAGCGACGACATTGGACTCGCGCACTTCTAACAACACGGTATCGACCTTTGATGCTTTGACTTCTTCAATGAGGTAATTGAGCATCTGCTTGCCCAAGCCCTGTCGTCGCAGTGAAGGGGGAACACACAGATTTAAAATATGAGATTCGCCTGCTGCGACAGACGCGATGCCGTAGGCTACAATTTCACCTTCTCGTTCCAGCACGCGACATCGATAACCAACACGCAGGCAATCACGGAATATGCCTTCCGTCCAGGGAAATTTATAAGCTTCTTGCTCTATAGATAAAATCGTTTTGAGATCTGCATCATGCATTTCTCGATAGAGGCTTTCTTCTTTACGACTCACAATACCAACGAACAAGGTTATTACGGCAGATGACTCGGCTCATTTCTCGGGTGCCTCATCGTGAATACTCTGGGCATAAAGCTTTTCTGCGAACTGAAGATCCTGCCAGGCTTTGCGCTTTTCTGCCGGGTTACGTAATAAATAAGCGGGGTGATACGTCACCACCACAGGAATATCACCATCATCTGAAAGACTATAACTAAAACGCTTTCCACGCATGGTAGCCAAAGTATCTTTTGATTTAAGTAGCCATTGCGCTGCGGCACTGCCCACAACAAGAATTATTTTTGGTTGCAATAATTCAATTTGACGCTGCAAATATGTCGTGCATTGTTCCACTTCCTCGGAACGAACAGCTCTATTACTGGGCAGACGACATTTAAGCATATTCGCCATGAACACCTGCTCACGCTTCAAGCCTATTGCTAACAACATTTTATTTAGCAGATGTCCCGGCTGCCCGACAAACGGCTCACCTAAACGATCTTCTTCAACTCCCGGCGCTTCGCCAATCACCATCCAGTCAGCTTGTTTATTACCGACAGCGAATACGGTTTGACTACGTCCATTGGACAAGTCACAAGCTAGACAAGCCGCCACACGTTTCTCGAGCTGCGACCAATCATCGTGGCACACGCGACTAGCAGCCAATTCCTCGGAGCTCGTAATTCTTTGTAGCACCTGCGGAGTATGTTTTTGTGGCAATACGACAGTGTCATCATGCGGCAAACTATCGCTTGCAGATTCTGTCGTTTCTCGCGCACGCCAAACCTGAATGCCCATTGCATCCAGGTAAGACTGTTGGCGATCAGTAACAGCCATTAGAGCTGAGGCGACTTACGCTCGTCATTAGCGAGAATTTTATTTAGCGCGTTGATATAAGCCTTGGCAGAAGCGATAACAATATCGGTATCCGAGCCTTGACCATTCACCACCCTGCCGTCTTTTTCGACTCGCGCCGTCACCTCGCCCTGTGAATCAGTACCGCTGGTGATATTACTCACGGAGTAAAGTAATAATTTACTCCGGCTGCCAACAATTGATTCAATCGCTTGATAGGTCGCGTCCACCGGGCCACCACCGGTTCCGGTAGCCGTGCATTCCTCACCATCAAAAATTAACGTCACCTCTGAACTCGGCGTTTCCCCGGTTTCTGAGCAAACCTTCAAAGATAGCAAACGAATAAGCTCATTCTCCGCAGTCATCCTGGCGTCAGTAATTAATGCCTGCAAATCGTCATCGAAAATTTCATGTTTCTTATCTGCCAACTCTTTGAAACGCGCAAAGGCTTCATTAAGGCTTTCTTCTGAATCCAGAGTAATCCCCAATTCCTGCAAGCGGGTTCGAAATGCATTACGACCCGAATGTTTGCCCATCACCATACGATTGGCTGTCCAGCCAACATCTTCGGCGCGCATGATTTCGTAAGTCTCGCGACTTTTCAAAACACCATCCTGATGAATACCCGACTCATGAGCAAAGGCATTCGCACCGACGATGGACTTATTAGGCTGCACTGCAAAACCAGTGATCCCGGAAACCAAACGACTACAAGCGACTATTTGAGTGGTATCTAAATGAGTATCACAACTGAATGCATCCTGTCGCGTGCGCACCGCCATGACAATTTCTTCAAGTGCAGCGTTACCGGCACGCTCACCAAGACCATTAATAGTACACTCAACCTGACGTGCACCATTCATTACAGCAGACAACGAATTAGCCACCGCCAAACCCAGATCATTATGACAATGCACTGAAAAAATCGCCTTGTCAGCATTTGGAATGCGTTCAATCAAATCTGCAAGCAACTGGCCAAACTGCTGAGGCACGTTATAACCAACAGTATCCGGAATATTAATCGTTCTCGCACCGGCATCAATCGCGGCTTCAATCACACGGCACAGAAAATCGGCCTCAGAACGTCCGGCATCTTCAGGTGAGAATTCTACATTGTCTGTATAGCGACAAGCCCGCTTAACCGCTGCAACAGCCTGTTCTACCACCTGATCCGGCTCCATACGCAGCTTCATCTTCATGTGTATCGGGGATGTGGCTATGAAAGTGTGAATACGTGCCGAACTGGCTCCTTTTAACGCCTCACCGGCAGCGTCGATATCTTTATCCAAAGCCCGCGCTAAACCACAAACCGTGCTGTCTTTAATTACATTGGCAACAGCCTGCACTGCCTCAAAATCCCCCGGACTGGCAACGGGAAAACCCGCCTCAATCACATCAACACGCAAACGCTCCAGCGCGCGTGCAATACGTACTTTTTCATCGCGGGTCATCGATGCGCCGGGGCTTTGTTCGCCGTCACGCAACGTGGTATCAAAAATAATGAGTTTTTCTTTGCTGTTCATGCTGTTCTCCTGCCCTGTCTGGCTATATTACAGTGGGCCTGTTGACATCAGTTTAACTGACACGCTAATAAACCAAAAGCATATCAACGCAACACCGCAGTTTGTGCGGTCTATAAAAATCAATATGTGAGGGAATAGAGTGTATGCCGCTAGGGCAGCAGCAGTCGAAGCGCAGCAGTTGATGCAACTACTGAAAGAAATGAGATAGATGAATGTGTGTGCTGTATGGACATGATGTAAACAATATAGTCGATTGAACCCTTATTGCCAAGCTTATAGCTCAATTCAAGCTGGCTCGTTAATTATTTTGCCCTTCTCTTAGCATGGCTATCGGCCAATTTCTGTGAGCATTAATATTTTCAGCCTAAAGCTGAGGCAAGCATTTTCAAACCGGCTATTAATAATACGGTGGCCAGCAATCGTTGCAACATCTCGGGCGCAAGACGTTTCACCCCCAACCATGAACCCATCATTGCCCCACTCAGCGCCACCAACACTAATATCGGGATTCCCGCCGGCCACTCACCCTCAGTGGAGAGATAGCCAAGCAAGCCCGCAATTGAATTAACTAATACAAACGCGGCCGCCATCGCTGCGCTGCCGCGCATGTGCGTCCAGTGCAAAAGCAATAACAGCGGACTCAAATAAACGCCGCCACCAATGCCTGTTAAACCAGCAAAGAAACCTAACAATGCACCCACTACCATGGCCAGCGGCGTTTTAACATCGACCAGCGGTGCCTGGTGCGTGACTCGAAACATCAAGGGCAATGCCGCAAGCAACAGCCCAGCCCCCGCAATGATCTTATACAAAGCATCATCGAGCACCAGACTGCCACCCAAATAGGCCATCGGTACGGAGGCCGCAGCAATCGGCAAAAACAAGCGACCGTTAAAATAACCCGCCTGCCGTAAACGCCACAATACAAAGCTCGCAACGAACACATTCATCACTAGCGCTGCCGGACGCATCACATCCGGGGCTAAACCGTAGAGTGCCATCGCCGCCAAATAACCGGAAGCGCCTCCGTGCCCAACCGAAGAATAAAGCACCGCCATCACCGCAATCAGAAAAAGCAGTATCAAAGAATAATCTACTGAAAGCAGCATGATGCTATTGAAAAAAAATTTATTCGGCAGCAGGAAAAATTATCTGAACAAAATTACACGGACTGTAACGACCATCAAGCTGTTGAAAAAGAATATGTTCCCAGGCCATACGACAGGCTTGCGTGGATCCCGGCAGACAAAAGATTAAAGTGCGATTCGCAAGCCCAGCAAAGGCTCTAGACTGAATCGTCGACGATGCAATTTCATGATAAGAAAGGCTGCGAAACAATTCGCCAAAGCCCTCGATCTGTCGATCCAGCAATGGATTAATCGCCTCAGGAGTAATATCGCGAACAGCAAAACCCGTCCCTCCCGTAACCAACACCACGTTTATTTGCGCATCAGCAATCCACTGCGACACCTTGGCACGCACCTGATAAACGTCGTCAATGACAATGTTCTTTTCAACAAGCTCATGACCACCCTCTTGCAAACATTCAACCAGGCTGCGGCCAGATACATCCGTTTTATCCGTACGTGTATCAGACACTGTCAAAACAGCAATTTTCAGCGCAACAAATTCACGTGTATGAGATATTTTATTCATTTGCCACTTGCCAGTTTAAATCTATCATTTTACAGCCAAGGCATTACTGGAATTGTTTCAATAATACACGCAGTTCTGGCACACAGGAACCGCAGTTCGTCCCAGCCTTCAAAGCATCACCGAGCGCTTCGACACTGTTGAGTCCTTGATCACGAATCGCATCCGTTATGGTATTCAAACCAACATTCCCGCAGGCACAAACGATAGCGCCACTATCTTTAATGCCTGCACCCGGCTGTCCTGAAAGTAAACTTGCACGCTCTTGTTCACTTAACGCCTGTCTTTCAAACAAACCAGACAACCAACTACGTGGCGGCAGCTGATGAGTCGGTGCTATAAAAATACAACTTTCCACTCGGTCGCCAACCAATCGCACACCTCGATACCGTTGCGTCGCCTCATCCAGATATTCAACCCAACTGATGTCATGCTGAGACTGGCATAACATCTCACGCGACCAGTCCGACCAATCCTGAGCCGCTTGTTCACCAGCAAGTTCATAACGATAAAAGTCCTTGCCAGTAGCTTTCACCCAATAGGCAATATCGTGCATGTTCAATTTCCGACGTGACAATAAAAAGCCATGCCAGACAGGTTGATATGGAGACAATCGCACCGGCGTCTGCTTGAATTCCGGCTGACCAGAAATCGGATCGACTAACGGGTTAACCAAGGCATCGACACGGCCCGCACTGGAAAACTGATCATTCCAGTGCATCGGCACAAAAACACTGCCCGTTTGCTGGGTATCACAAACCCGTGCCCGTACGATCACTTCACCACGACGACTGAACACCCTTGCCAACGCGCCATCAACGACAGAGTAACGTGCCGCATCCGATGGATGTATCGAAACAAAGGGTTCCGGACTATGTTCACTGAGATGCGGCGCTTTACCAGTGCGCGTCATGGTATGCCATTGATCACGAACCCGACCGGTATTCAGTATTAACGGGAACGTTTCATCGGTGCTCACCTCTGGCAAACGCGGCGTAATGGCAATCAACTGAGCGCGGCCGTTGCGTGTAAAAAAACGGCCCTCGGAAAACATTCGCGGCGTACCGGTAATTTCTTTGCTTTGATTATCGATAAATAGCGGCCATTGTAGCGGCTGAAAATCAGCGTAAGCCGCATCATTCAGCGTGCTGAGTACAGATATATCAAAATCACGTTGGCCATTATTTTCAAAGCCAGACAGCGCAGCGTGCTCACGAAAAATTTCTGCAGCTGAAGCATAAGAAAACCCATCGTTAAAACCCATCGCCTGCGCTACTTGACAAACAATCCACCAGTCAGGACGTGCATCGCCGGGAGCAGATAGGCTGGAACGCTGACGTGAAATACGCCGCTCCGAATTGGTGACCATGCCATCTTTTTCCGCCCAGGTCTGAGCTGGTAACAAAACATCAGCGAGTAAAGTAGTGTCCGTTTCCTGCATGCAATCCGATACCACAACCATCTCGCAGGCTTTCAATGCCTCACGCACACTGTCTGCATCCGGCATACTCACAACCGGATTAGTCCCCATGATCCACAATGCTTTAATCTCACCACGACCTACTGCGGCAAATAAATCAACAGCCTTAAGACCTTCCTTTTCAGCTATAACAGGCGACTGCCAAAACCTTTTTACGGTATCGCGATGCTGCGCATTTTCAATTGCCATATGCGCCGCCAACTGATTGGCCAAACCACCTACCTCGCGTCCGCCCATCGCATTCGGCTGACCTGTAAACGAAAAAGGCCCCATACCGGGGCGACCGATACGCCCGGTCAACAGATGGCAATTTATAATCGCATTAACTTTATCTGTGCCACTGCTAGACTGATTAACCCCCTGTGAGAACACCGTCACTACCCGTTCGGTGCGGGCAAACAAACGGTAAAATTCTGCGACAAGCGCCTCATCTAATTGACAGGCTTCGGCTACTACAGTTGTTGATACTGTACTTGCCGCAGCGCTGGCGAGCGCCTCATCAACACCATCCACACATTGGTTGATATAAAAAGTATTCGTTTCATTATTTTGATGCAAATAATTCAACAGACCATTAAACAATATTGCATCGCTGCCAGGACGTAACGGCAAATGCAAATCAGCGATATCACAGGTTGCGGTAAGACGCGGGTCAATCACAACGATAGTTAAATCTGGATTGTGTTTTTTTGCTGTGACAATGCGCTGAAAAAGCACCGGATGACACCAGGCAGTGTTGCTACCTGCAAGCACCAGCAACTTGGCACGCTCCAGATCTTCATAACAGCACGGCACGGTATCACTACCAAAGGCACGTTTATGCGCAGCAACAGGCGAAGACATACAGAGGCGCGAGTTGGTATCAATATTAGCCGAACCAATATAGCCTTTCATCAACTTATTGGTGACATAATAGTCTTCGGTGAGCAATTGACCAGAAACATAAAAGGCCACAGCATCACGGCCGTGTTCATCGATGATTTTTTGCAAGCGTTGCGCAACATGATGAATCGCTGTCGACCAATCAACCGTTTTATTGTCAATCGAGGGGTGCAGCATTCGCCCCTGGTGATCTACCGTTTCTGCCAGCGCCGAACCTTTGGAGCACAGCCGCCCAAAATTCGCCGGATGATCCGGGTCCCCCTGCACGCTGAGCACACCCTGCTTATCTACTGAGGCCAACACGCCACAGCCAACACCGCAATATGGGCAAGTCGTTTTAATTGGCTTTACCATCAGCACCTACTAATAAAAAATGAAAAATTACCACCAACACTTCGCGAGGTACTCCTACACCTTTATCGTTAAAGCCGACCTCACTAGAACAACCGGCATAACGATAACCACAGAATGCTACTTTATGTATTGCCTTTTGCGGTAACTGAGCGGTTACCTGCTCTTCAAACCTAAAATAACTTTTCCGGCATCCAGCTTAATTGGAAAACAAGCGGTATGCCCTTGGTCTGGCGCAACGGCTTTACCGTCAGCCAGCTCAATCACCCAATTATGCAACGGGCAAGTGACACGTTTGCCATGAACAATGCCCTGTGACAAAGGCCCCTGTTTGTGCGGACATTCATCATGCAGCGCAAACACATCGTCATCTGTGGTACGAAACAGCGCAACATCGCCATCCGCAGTCTTAACAACACGAGCACCCAGTTTAGGGATGTCTTCGATATTTCCTACTTCAACCCATTCAGTCATTCCTATGCTCCAATCTTTTTCATTGGCACGAATTCATGTTTATCCACGCCCTTCTCAACACGCTCTGCCCATGGGTCGTCCTGTGAAAATTTCTGCGACTCCAGAAAACGCTGGTGCAAAGCACTTCGACCCTCAGCGTCTTCGACAACGCGTTCTTTAACATAGGACAAACCGACACGTTCAATCCATGGCGCGGTACGTTCCAGATAATGGGCTTCTTCGCGATACACCTGCATGAAAGCACCACAGTATTCTTTAACTTCCTCTTCTGTCGTCACTTTGCATAACAAATCAGTCGCACGTACTTTTATACCCCCGTTACCACCGACATGAAGTTCCCATCCGGAATCCACCGCGACAACACCAAAATCTTTAATGGTTGCTTCAGCACAGTTACGCGGGCAACCGGAAACAGCCATCTTGAATTTATGCGGCGTCCATGAACCCCAACTCATTTTTTCCAACTCAACACCCATCGTCATCGATTTTTGTGTACCGAAACGGCACCACTCAGAACCAACACAGGTTTTCACTGTCCGCAAAGATTTCCCATAGGCATGACCTGAAACCATACCGGCTTTATTTAGATCACCCCACACATTAGGCAAGTCTTCTTTTTTGACACCCAATAAATCGATACGCTGACCACCTGTGACTTTGATCTCAGGAATCGCAAATTTATCAACCACATCAGCAATCGCACGCAGCTCAGATGGATTCGTCAAACCACCCCACATTCTTGGTATTACAGAATAGGTGCCATCTTTCTGAATATTGGCATGAACACGTTCATTGATGAAACGAGACTGATAATCATCCTCTGACTCACCTGGCCAGGTCGATAGCAAATAGTAATTCAACGCTGGACGGCAGACATGACAGCCATCACTGTTGCGCCATTCCATGTATTTCATCGCCGCTGAAACTGACAGTAATTTTTGATCTCGAATTGTCTGCCTAACGACATCATGACTAAAATCGGTACATTTACACACTGGCTTAGCTGCGGGCGTATCGGAATAATCGTTACCCAACGTCGACATTAAAATCTGTTCCACCAAGCCTGTACAAGAACCACAGGAAGAGGATGCCTTGGTGTGCGAACGAACATCGTCTAATGTAAACAAGCTCTGCTCGGTAATCGCTTTAACAACATCGCCTTTACATATACCGTTACAACCGCACACTTCCATATCGTCGCTCATGTCTGCGACACTGTTACCGCCGTGCCCGGAATCACCGAGATTTCCCTGACCAAACATTAAGCTGTCACGAATATCACTAACATTGGTGCCATCACGCAACAACTGGAAATACCAGCTGCCATCAATGGTGTCGCCATACAACACTGCGCCTTGCAACTTGTCGTCTTTCAAGACCAGTTTTTTATAAACACCGCGCGCGGCATCCTTAACGATGATGTCTTCTGTTGAATCATCGCCAGTAAAATCACCGGCGGAAAATACGTCAATGCCCGTGACTTTTAATTTAGTGGAAATATCAGAACCTTCGTAGCGTGAATAACCAAGATGTGCCAGATGATTTGCACAGACCTTGGCCATATCAAACAACGGCGCCACCAAACCGTAAGTTTCTTTACGGTGCTGCACACATTCACCCACCGCATAAATATTCGGATCATAGGTCTGCATGGTGTCGTTAATCACCACACCGCGTTCGCAATAGATTCCTGCACTTTCTGCCAGTTCAGTATTCGGTCGAATACCCACAGCCATTACCACAAGATCAGCAGGAATTTCTGTGCCGTCCTTAAAACGCACGCCGCTGACACGAGAGTCACCTAATAACTCAGCGGTTTCAGCCTGCATCATGAAATTCAAACCGCGCTCTTCCAATGCTGCCTGAAGTAAATCTGCCGCCGGTTTATCAAGCTGCCGTTCCATCAACGTATCGAGCAAATGCACCACGGTAACGTCCATGCCCTGCTCTTTAAGGCCATTGGCCGCTTCAAGACCCAGCAGACCACCACCGATCACAACAACGTGTTTATATTTCTTTGCAGCGTCCAACATTGCGTCGACATCGTGGATATCACGAAAGCTAATAACGCCCGGCAGGTCGCTGCCCGGAATCGGAATAATAAACGGGTTTGAACCGGTCGCCAGCAGTAGCCGATCATAGCTTGCCTCAGTACCATCGTCTGCAATCACACAGCGCTTCTTACGATCTATCGTCGTAATTTTTTTACCCGTCAACAACTTAATGTCGTTATCTTCATACCATTGCAAATCATTGATCATGATGTCTTCAATGGTCTTCTCACCCGACAATACTGGTGACAACAAAATGCGGTTGTAATTACCATAAGGCTCGGAACCGAACACGGTGATGTCATATTTTTCCGGCGCGATTTTAAGCAGCTCTTCCAGGGTGCGCACCCCGGCCATACCATTGCCGATCAGGACCAGTTTTTCTTTCATTAGCTTAACGCTCCATCAACTCTTTTATTCATAATTTAATCTTTCTAATATTATGTAAAAGCAAAAGACGTGCCATCTTTCGGTTGTTATATAACACAATGTTTTTATTAGTTATTTGAATATTTTTCGCTGTAAATGTCTCATCAAGCAGTTCATAACTCGCACTATATTGGTGCGATAAAGCCGCGATACCTTTCGACACAAGCCCAATCCAGACCCAGCGATTCATCATAATGAAAACACGGCTAATGACGATACTCCTATATAGTCGCTGCAACTATAAACGAAACTCATAGACAGAAATCACAACAAATAAATGCCATGCAAAAAATACCCATAACACTCGCAGAACCCGATATGATTCTTGCGCAGCCAATTATGCAGCCTGACAAACCCGATGGTCTTCCCATATTTGGCAAAGGCGCGGAGCTCACTGCGACGTCAATTGAACGTCTAAAATTAAAAGGCATTCAGTCTGTCGCAGTCGAAGGACATCCCGTCATCATCGAAGGCGAAGAAAGCCTGGATGAAATACTCATCATGATGGAACAACGTTTCGAACATTTACACGATGACGAGTACATGATGAACATACTCGAAACTTTCAAGAAGCAGATTTCTCACGCTTTTGGTGTCGACTATGAGTGATCAACGCAGAAGCATAAAGTTTCTCATATCTAACAGCTCATCACTGCCAACGCTGCCCGGCATTCTCACTAAAATCAGCCGACTAGAAGCTCAAAAGGACAGCAGCACCGATGATTTCGCACGCGTTATCAACTCCGATCAAATTCTTGCAGCAAAAGTCCTGCGACTTGTAAATTCACCTTTTTACGGTTTTTCTCGACGCGTTTCAACCATCTCTAACGCCCTCATTCTGCTCGGTGTTAATGTCATAAAAAGCCTGGTTTTAAGCAGCTCGATATTTGAAATGATGGAAAAATCCTTCCTCGGATTATGGGAACATTCTCTCGCGACCGCTGCCGCCGCTAATGTCATAGCGACAAAACTTGATCTTCCCGACATCGAAGAAATATCAACCGCTGCATTGCTGCACGATATTGGCAAAGTTGTCATCAAAATTCACCTTAAGGGCGGCTACGAGCAAATGCTCGAAGATGGCAGTGTTCAGGAATTTGGCGCTTATGAAGCTGAACATCAAGCGCTGGGCACAGAGCACGCCGAAGTCGGTCAGTGGCTTGCTGAAAATTGGTATCTGCCTGAGAAACTTCTCGAACCAATTGCGTGTCATCACGATGTTGAAAAATCACAAGAACACCGCACCGCCACTGCCGTCGTTCATTATGCCGATGCTTTAATAAAAGCGCGCGGCGTCGGCTTCAGCGGCGATGATTTTGTCCCATCAATTCAAATTGCCGCCCGTGAAGAATTACAAATCGACGAAGAACAATTAACTGAGATCATTGCAGAACTGGAAGACCGGCTGGTTGACGTACGAAACTTCAGCCTGGACATTCAGGAAAACGAACAAGAAGATACTGCCCAGGAATCCAGTCAGTGAACGCTCTTCGAGTTGCATTGCTGACCATTAACGACAAAATTAGAGCCACTCTGCTACTGCGGCTGCAAAGTCTTGGTCATCAAGCAGTAGAATTTTCCCAGCCAGCTGAAACACTGGGGCAGCTTTACATGGACCCGCCGGACATAATTCTCGCCGACCTCAGCACTGAAAACAAAGCGTTGACCGACTTGCTTCATGAAATAAAACAGGATAGCTATTTCAGCATGATGCCTATAGTGGGTTTGCTTGCTGAATCAACGTTTGATGATATTGATAAAATCGACTTGGCGCTCGATGACTTCATTATTTTGCCACTGCACTATCCCGAACTCTTCAGCCGAATTACACTTGCCACTCAACGAATCAGGCGCGTTTTAGATAACAACCCACTCACCCGCCTGCCAGGTAATACCTCAATTGAATTGGCCATTGAAGCAGCAGTCGGTAAGCCAATGGCAGTATGTTATCTCGATATCAATAATTTTAAACCCTATAACGACTGTTACGGATTCAGTCGCGGCGATGAAGTCATTCGCATGACAGCCAGAATCATGAGTAATGTCACCAAAGAAAGCTGCAAAAATGGTTTCGCGGGGCATATCGGTGGTGATGATTTTGTCTTTATTGTGCCTGCCGAGCTTGCCGAAATTATCTGTGCCAAAGTCATCGAACACTTTGAACAGATCGTTTCAGAACTGTTCGGCGAACCTGAAAAATCGGACGGATTTTATACGGCGAAAAACCGTAAAGGCGAAACAGAAAAATTTCCACTGCTTGGCATTGCTATTGCCATCATTCCCACCGATGCAAAACATATTTCTCACAAAGGAAAAGTCGCTGAGGTTGCATCAGAACTCAAAAAACTGGCAAAAAAATCTTCGCACAGTTGCTATGTCGTCGACCGTCGTAAGACTGAAGATCACTAACTCAATTTCTACAACTTTACTCCTCCCTTTGAAAATATCCCTGAGTAGTCATACTGCAAGAGTAATCGATTACTTGCTCGGGCAAACAATCCAAAATTCTGTTGAACGAGGTTTAAACTCAGGCATAACGTTAACAACTTTGTCGGATAGCAATTCAGCCGACGTATCAAGACAGGACTTCACCGCCAATCCCTTTCCTGCAACACACCAGAGCTTGGTCAAATTGCCATCGTTGGCAGCGCGATTACTGCTCATCTTGATTTTGTATCCAGTGCCTTCAAGCGAGAAAGCCCATTCATTATAAATGATGTTATGAAGCTGATAAAAAGTCCGAAGAGATTGTGCGTACTATTGAAGCGGTTTTGGCTGCAAGGGCATAAAGAAGCAAAGTCTTTTTAACGTCAGAAAAGTCAAAAGCAACCTTTCAGAGCCGCTCATTGATTCACCAACGCATCTGCCAAAAAGTCGATAAATACACGTGTATTTAAAGGTGGTCGTTTCGCGGGTGGATAGACTGCATAAATTCCAACCTCTTTCGGTGCATACTCCTCCAATAGATAGGTAATATCTTTATTATCAAATGCATTCAACATAAAACTGGGCTGGGTGGTGATACCAAGTCCTGCCGCTACTGCGTGATACAAAGGGATGCCGTTGTCGGCGGCAAGGTTTCCAGTGACAGGAACGCTAGTGTGTCCTTTGGGACCTCTGAAGCGCCACTCATTCACACCGTTGCGCATGTGCCTATACACCAGGCAGTTGTGATCTCTTAACTCTTCGGGGGTTTGAGGTGTTCCGTGTTTTCTCAGGTAGTCTTTATGGGCGAAGACCCGCACCTGAGTGTTGCCTACCTTACGCGCTTTTAAACTGGAATCCTCAAGCTCGCCAATGCGAATTACCAGGTCATACCCCCCACCGATAATATCGATAAACCTGTCCGACAGACCAAGGTTAATTTTGACATCCGGATATTTTCCCAGGAATTGAGTAATGATGTCAGGAAGTACCAATTGACCAAAAGTCACCGGCGCATTGATGTTTAGAGTGCCTTTAGGATGAGCGCGAATTTCACTCACCGCGCTTTCCGCTTCTTGCAGAGTGTTTTCAATCTGCAGGCAATATTGATAATAGGTGCGTCCAGCCTCAGTCAATTCCAGGCGACGCGTCGTACGGTTCAGAAGCTGCACACCCAGGCGTTCCTCCAGGCGACTAATCTTTTTGCTCACCAGCGAGCGCGACAGTTGCAGGCTTTCTGCTACCGCAGTAAAATTTTTCAATTCAACCAACTTGGCAAACAGAATCAGTTCATCGAGTGGCGCCATTTTATTTGTTCAATTCTGGAAACAATGTTTTTCTATTATACATGATTATCTTCATATCAAGACGCTCTATCATCTAAGCAATGATGAATGAACTCGTGAACAATCCGCTTTTCCAGTCCGCTTTGGCTCCGTTTATTGTGGCGCTAGTGGCAGGTCTCTTGCTACGCCCCTTTGGGCAAAAATGGGCAGGTATCGGCTTTGTAGCTGGATATGCAGTATCGATCTACTTCACGACAGGATTTCAGTTGTTTCCACTAACCAGTACGCGAAAAATAGTGCTGCTGGGACTCGGTGCAGCTGTCATCGGTGTAGCGCTGGATTATTGCAAATACTCACGCCGTCCCGTGTCCTGGGTATTAGCCATACTAGCCATGGCGGCTGCGGTATGGGTGATTACTCCCGTGTTAATGCGGGCTGAAGGCTTGGATTTTTGGTTGATGTTATTGAGCCCGATATTCGTCGCATGGATGGTGCTTGGATTTGATCGCTTGCGGGATCGACCGCTCGCAGCTTCAACCGCAGCGGTTTCGGTCGGCGTGGGGACAGGTATCAGCGCTGTGCTTGGTGCATCTGCGCTGCTGGGGCAGTTGGGTGGTGCTGTTGGTGCTGCCGCAGGGGCGATGGTGGTGCTGATGCTGTTTGTAAAACGAGCAGACCTTGGCAGCAGCTTTACATTGCCAGTGGCTTTGCTTGCTGCACTTATCGGTATCGCCGCAGTTATATACGCAGGACTTCACTGGTTCAGTTTGGTACCTCTTGCGCTCATCCCAGTTGCTGCTCATCTGCCGGCTAACACGAACTGGAATCGATTCATTCAAACCATTGTATTAGCCGGGTATAGTGTCATTCCCGCAGCCATTGCCATCGCAGTTACATGGAGAATTGCTCAATCCGTAGAACCATCACTTTATTAATAAAAAAGGAGATTTAATCATGCGTAAAACAATTATCGCTTCAGTACTTATTGCATTGCCTATCGTTAGTTTTGCTGCCTCAGAACAGTTCACTATCGATTCAAAACACACGTATCCTCACTTCAAAATCAGCCATCTTGGTTTCTCTACCATGCAGGGGCGTTTTAATAACACCAGTGGCAGGTTGACGATCGATACGGCCAAAAAGAATGGCAGCGTTAACATTGTCATTGATGCCACATCTGTCGATACCGGCTTTAAAAAACGTGATGACCATCTGCGCTCACCGGATTTTTTAAATGCCGCAGAGTTTCCGGAAATTACTTATCAATCAAGCACAGTCAAAATCAATGCGGACAATAGTGCGATGGCTGAAGGCATGTTGACCATCATGGGCACATCAAAACCAGTGACACTCGATGTCAGCAGAATGAATTGTGGCATTCACCCCATGGACCCTAAAAAACAGAAATATGTGTGCGGCTTTGACGCCACGGCCAAGATCAAACGTTCCGACTTCGGCATCAAGTACGGTCTCCCTGCAATAGGTGACGAGATGGAACTCTCCTTCGAAGTCGAAGCGGTGCGTAACTAAACAGGAGAGTCATCATGAGCTTAGCTGTCATAGGAGCGGGCTTTGGACGTACCGGCACAGCTTCCATAAAAATAGCTTTGGAGTTACTCGGATTGGGACCTTGCCATCACATGAAAGAGGTAAGCAGTCCAGAGAGTGTTGCCGATTGGTTGGCCGTTGCCGAGGGAGAAAAACCGGAATGGGATCGAATATTTTCAGACTATGGATCTTGTATCGATTGGCCAGCCGCTTTTTTCTGGCGCGAACTGAGTGAATATTATCCCGATGCGAAGATCTTGTTAACGATTAGAGATTCGGAGAGTTGGTATAAGAGTATGGAAAACACGATTTTTAGAGTTCTAAAAAGCAATCCGCAGGACTTTACTGTTGCTGATAAACTCGTGGGAAAGCGAATCTTTAATCAGCGTTTTGATGATAAAGAATATGTGATCGGTATCTACGAACAAAACATACGTGATGTACAGGCAGTGTTTTCGTCTGACCGTCTTTTGACCTACGAGCTGGGTGCGGGATGGGAGCCATTATGTCGCTTTCTGGGCAAGCCTGTTCCTGATGTACCATTTCCTCAAAGCAATACCACTCAGGATTTTCAGGAATTCGTTAGGCATAAAAAAGAAGCTATGGCTGCAGAACGAAATGCAGCAGCACAAAACTAAATTGAGCACTGTCATTAGATTTATTTCGGCATTATGGCAGTGCTCAAGTTGATGTTTTGTGAAATTTCGAGCTTTGCTCGTTTAAGCCAGTCAGTCATTATGGCTTCCTGAATCATCAGCCTTAGCGATGCGAGGGTTGATAAAATCGTGACATGTGCGCCGACCGGTTCCCGGGCCTGTGCCACCAATTTCTTCATACCTCAGCCAGCATTGCATTCATCTTCCAGGCAGTCCAACGCTGCATGTACAGCTTCGTCTGCGGTCAATAGCGCCATTGATTACGCCGTACATCTCACGCTGAGAAGTGGTCTGATAATTTGCCATTTCACATTTTGTTTGCTTAGGCTTAAGCAGCCCGTGGGGCTCCGATAAACCTCTATCTGAGGGTTTAAAGGTTGTGTTAAAACTACAATAGCTTAGAGATTAGTACTATAATTAGAATTATATTTTTTAGTAGAATTTATGTGGGGATCATTATGAACTGGACAGCAGTATTTATTTTAGGAACAGTCGCAGTAGCAGCAGCATTTTTTCTAATTCAACTCTATGGATCTATATTTTAAGGGATCACTATCAGAAGTTGTACGTCGTCAAAACCTTCTGGACAAAGCGAGCCCTGATTTAAGAGGCAGATTGATTCCTCGGGTTGTGTATATAGCTTGGTTATCGTAATGCATTTTTCGCCGTATGGCTAAAGCTTGCTGCCGAGGACTGTTTAAAATTTGGATAGCCGCATGAAAACTGGCTTTTTTTCTAGCTGTGGTATTACAACTTTATTCTTATCAAATAACAACTCGGCCTGATATAAAAACATCCATACAGCGCTTTTCTTTGCCAATAGTCCCGATCCGCCCGTGCGTTCGCTTATACTCTTGCACCAGATAAGTGCAAAAACCTGACGACCCACCCTTGCCTTCCACATACCTCATTGTTTTAATTAAACTTATCAATAATGGCACACATATTGCTTTTCTACTCGCAACTACATAAAAAATAGACACCGGCAACAACTACATGTCCGAAAAGTTTAATATCTTCAATTTTGGCCAGACCAACATACGCGTTTTGCACTACACTTGGCTGGCTTTTTTCATGACCTTTGTCGTCTGGCTGGGTCTCGGCCCGATGATGCCGTTCATTACCGAGGCGCTCGGCCTCAGCGACCAGCAAGCAAAAGTTTTATTAATTCTCAACGTGGCAATGACCATTCCTGCACGCATCATCGTCGGCATGCTGGTTGATAAACTTGGCCCACGCATCATGTTCAGCAGCATTCTGGTGCTCGGCGGCGGCATCAGCATCGCGTTCGCCTGGGGTGACAGTTTTGAAAAATTAGCGGTACTGCGTTTCCTTTCCGGCTTCATCGGCGCGGGCTTCGTCGTCGGCATTCGCATGATCGGCGAATGGTTTCCGGCACGGCAAACCGGACTGGCGCAGGGTATTTACGGCGGCTGGGGCAATTTTGGTTCTGCCGGCGCAGCGTTAACGCTACCCTTCATCGCCATCAACATGGGTGATGAAAATGGCTGGCGTTATGCCATCACCTTCGCCAGTATCACTGCCATCGGTTACGGAATAATCTATTATTTTCTAGTCCGCAATACACCAAAAGGCTCCACCTACTTCAAGCCGAAAAAAACTGGCGCCATGGAAGTCACCAGCGGCAAAGACCTTGCGCTGTACATCTTAATGAATATCCCACTGTTTCTCGCACTGGCGCTGTTAACGTGGAAACTGTCGCCCGCTGGCATGGGTTTGATCGATCAGACTAGCAGCTATTTTATCTACGCCATCCTATTACTGATTTACTTAATTCAAGTTTGGAAAATATGGCAAGTAAACCACCACGTTCTAAAAAAACCCGTACCAGAAATACACCGTTACAAATTCAAACAAGTGGCTATTCTCGATTGCGCCTATCTTGTTACCTTCGGCACCGAACTGGCTGTCGTTTCTATTTTAGCGATGTTTTATGTGTCATGGTTTGACATCCCCAAGGTCACCGCTGCCCTTTTGGCCGGCATCTATCCTTTTATTAACTTGGTTGCTCGGCCGAGTGGTGGCTGGATCAGCGACAAAATTGGCCGACGCCTGACACTCATGATCACTTTTTCAGGTATCACAGCCAGCTTCCTTATACTGGCATTGGTGGATAAATCTTGGCCGGTTTGGCTGGTCGTCGGTTTCACTATTATTGGCGGCATTTTTTCAAAAGCGGGTTCCGGTGCTGTTTATGCCATGGTGCCTTTAATTCAACGTCGCATGACAGGGCAAATTGCCGGCATGGCTGGCGCGTTCGGAAATGTTGGGGCGGTGATTTTTTTGACCGTCAATTCACTGGTCGACTACGATCAATTGTTTCTATTTATCGGTATCGTATCCACTGTTGTTTTGCTCTTAATCATTATATTTCTTGATGAACCAAAAGGTCACATGGTGGAAACGTTGCCCGATGGCAGCGTTCAAGTCATTGAAGTCAAGTAAGCCGTCTTTTACACTTAAGACATGACATCAAAACTGTCTATCAACGCTGGGCAAAGCAGCGACAAAGGCATCAAAGAAAATAATGAGGATGCCTGCGGCATCTACATCCCCGAAGAGCCTCTACTTACTACCAAGGGCATTACTGCGGTTATTGCTGATGGTGTTAGTAGCTGCGAATCGGCGCGCGAAGCCAGCGAATCTTGTGTACAAGGATTCCTTAACGACTATTACAGCACCCCCGAATCATGGACAGTGATAACCGCTGGCCAACGTATTCTCGGCGCGTTAAATCGTTGGTTAATCAGCCAGTCACAACTGAACAGTCGCGAAGATGGCGGCATGTTAACCACCTTCAGCGCACTCATTATTAAATCAACCACAGCGCACCTGTTACATATCGGTGATACGCGTATTTACTTATTACGCAATGGTGAGCTGGAGTGCCTGACAGAAGACCACCAAGTCTGGGCATCTGGAAACAAATCTTTTTTGAGTCGTGCGCTGGGCGCATCAAACAACCTCGACATCGATTATAAAAAAATTGCCGTCGAACCTGGCGATACATTTATTCTGACCTGCGATGGCGTTCATGAATACGTGCAAAACAATGAATTGTGCAAACTACTAAGTGAACAGAGCAATAAAGAACGTGCCGCTAAATCAATTATTACCCGCGCCCTGGAAAACGGTAGTCATGACAACGTCACCTGTCAGATCGTCGAAATAGAAACGCTACCTAATCAAGATGCAGATGAGTTCTATCGGCACCTAACGGAACTGCCCTTTCCTCCGCCACTCGATGATGGTGTTACGCTTGATGGTTATCGCATTCTGCGTGAACTGCATGCCAGCAAACGTACCCAAATTTATCTGGCTCTGGATATTGAAAATAATGAGAAGGTTATTATTAAAACACCTTCAGTGAATTTTGATGATGACCCCGAATATATAGACCGTTTTTTGCATGAAGAATGGATAGGACGACGCATTAACAGCGCGCACGTACTCAAGGTGCTTGAACCCTCCAAGCAACGTCGCTTTCTATATTTTGTCACCGAATATATTGAAGGACAGACTCTGCGCCAATGGATGAACGATCACCCCCAACCCGCGATACCTGAACTGCGTCGCATCATCGAACAAGTCGCATCCGGTGCCCGTGCATTCCATCGACTCGAAATGGTACATCAGGATCTTAAACCTGAAAACATAATGATCGATACTCATGGCACGATAAAAGTGATCGATTTCGGCTCAACCAAAATCGCCGGCATTCAGGAAATCAGCACGCCACTGGAAACCATGAATTTACTCGGCACACTGGACTATGCCGCACCGGAATATTTTCTTGACCAATCCGGTAATAATCGCTCGGACATTTATTCTCTCGGCGCCATTACCTATGAAATACTCACTGGAGAGCTTCCCTACGGAAAAGCACTCAGCACGCGGAACATTAAACGCGCCAAGTACATTTCTGCCAGCCAACTCAAATCAACTATTCCAGCATGGATAGATGGCTGCATCCAAAAGGCTGTCCACATTAAACCAAGCGAGCGCTACGCACTGCTTTCAGAATTTATCTATGACCTCTCCCACCCAAACAAAAATTTCAACAAAAAGAAATCGGAACCATTAATTGAACGCAACCCTGTAGCGTTTTGGCAAGGATTGGCTAGCGTATTCTTCTTCATTATCGTGATACTCACTTACCTTTTGGCAAGCAAATAAATCAAGCAAAAGATTTATCCTTGCTTAGCTCTGAAAAAATGCAGCGCAGCAACCGTCAAAAAGATTAAAAAACACAATAAGCTCCACTCAGCCACACTAAAAGAGAGAAAGGTCCAATCAACCTTTGCACACTCACCAGAGCCAGTAAACACCATCCTCAATGTATCCGACAAAGGAAAAACATCTAGCATGTAATCCAACCCAGGGCCGCACTCAGGAACCTTGTCCGCCGGCAAATGCTGCAACCAAACTTGACGTCCAGCTATAACAGCACCCACAGCGGCAAAAATGACTATCAAGCCGCTATAGATACGCAAAAAATAATTTTTAGGTGCATGAATTACACCGACTAACGCAACCACAGCAATAGCGAGGTAAGCAAGGCGTTGAAAAATACACAGCGGACAAGGTGCAAGGCCTTCAACGAATTGCAGATAATAGGCATAGGCCAGCATTACAGCTGGCAGCACAACATATGATAGATAAAATAATCGGGTAGATTTCATAAACAACTCAGCTGACATTCTTTAAATAAATTACATTTAGCATATATCAATCAATCAACAGTGCAAACTATCTTAGCTTTAACACTACAAACGCCAACCCCAATATTCAAGAAAGCGATCGAAGTTCCACATATCTGACTTTCGACGCGCCCAGGGTTTGAGGCTGGTATAAAACACAGTGCCTGTTTCAGAACTATCACCGTACTTTTTGTCTTCACCGATGCGCGGATCAAGCGCCCACCAACTCATAAACAAAAATTCAAATGGTTTAAATGCTCCCTTTACATAGCCTTTTCGCAAACCTTTATTTTCAAACAACGACACCGTTTTTCCATCCGGCAATTGCAATTCTTCAAGATCCTTTAATGGCGCGATGCGTATTTTTTTATGTACGTATTGTTCGACAATTTCAGCGCGACGTTGCACATCCATATGAACTACACGATGCGACGCATTACTCAAATAAATAACGGGGCGAAATAAATCGCCTTTTTCACGTGGATACTGCAATACACCGGGAAGTTCTGCGCCAAAAACAGATTGACGAACTGTATCCCAGTTTTTTGGGTAAAGTTCTTCCGCTAAATAATTGGTTGGCACTACGGCCACATAACAGCCGCAAGTATGCACCGTGGTTAACAACACCGGTTGTTGCTCGACATTCAATGTAACAATAAATATCAAGCCGACATTTTTTCCTGTCGTCAAACTAAACGGCAACAAACTAAATGGCGCTTGAGTAAAATGAATACGGTAAATAAGATTTATATAATTGCTTTTTTTCGTACGAAATTTTTGTTGGTCGACAAATACCACCGCTTCATCAATCGAGATCGATACATCCACTTGCCCTTGCGCATTATAAGCTGCAATGGGATGACCAATTTGATTGTAATCGCGACGCGGATTTTCACTGACTACAATCGGCATGTATTGAGAAAATATATCGGTACTGCGCTCGCTGATATAAGCGACACCTGGCCGCTCAGGCTGCCAATCAAGATTGGCACAACCTGAGATCAGCCACACGCCTAAAAAACAAACAACAGTGTTTTTATATTTCACGAATCATCCATACATGAAAATTCAAACTTTAACCCAAACAAATTAACCCAGACAAATCAGCTCACCAGAAATCACACAGCAATGTATCTAATTGTTTTATTTATTGTTCGCCAAATAAAACACTCTTGCATTTTCCCAGTGCACAGCAAAAATAGCTATAAAGATAATCTCGCCTCACAACTAAATATTTCATTTTCTTCAAGTCCATCTAATAATTTCGCATAATAGTTCGTTTTTCCTGATTCAGTCAGTTACACTAAGCGCTATTCGACCGAGTGAGCTCGAAACTTTTTTCTCTCAGCAATTGAATACCGTTTATTGTTTATTTTATCGAGGTAATTTTCATGGCTACAGGTACTGTAAAATGGTTCAACGAATCAAAAGGATTTGGTTTTATTGCCCCCTCCGATGGCAGCGCAGATGTTTTTGTTCACTTCTCTGCAATTGAAGGCGATGGCTTCAAAACTCTGAATGAAGGCCAAACTGTAAACTTTGAAGTTGAAACAGGACCAAAAGGTCCGCAGGCTACCAAGGTTACCGGCGAATAACACCGCTAGCTGACTCTGCTGTTCAAGTTACATAAAATAAGTGTCGCGCAAATTGCGCGACACTTATTTCTCGCTCTACTCTCAGACAACATCATGGGCTGCCTAAGCGCCCACACAGTCAGCTATTGCCATAATTCCGCGATACAAGCACTGCGATCCAACCCTTCTGCTCTAAATCATTACCACCCACTTCATCTTTAGTTGAGATATTTAACGTGCAAAATTTCATCATTGGTCAACGCTGGATCAGCGATACTGAATCTCAAATGGGGCTCGGCACCATTCAGTCTGTCGATCACCGAACCGTTACCGTTCATTTCCCCGCCACCGACGAAGCCCGCACATACGCGCAACAAACAGCGCCGTTAACACGCGTCATGTTTGCCGCGGGCGATCATGTTGTCAGCCAGAATAACGCAACACTCAAAGTTGAGACCGCAACAGAGAAAGACGGTTTAATCCGTTATCTTTGCTCGGATGAAAACAACACCAACGTGGAACTTCACGAAAGCCAACTGAATCACTTTCTACAATTAAACCGTCCCAGTGAACGTTTATTTAACGGTCAGATAGACAAACATAAATGGTACGAATTACGTTATCAAACGCGCCAACATGACAACCGACTGCTGCACTCTGACTTATACGGTTTAACAGGCGCCCGAACCAGCCTGATTCCTCATCAACTGTACATTGCCAACGAAGTCGCCAACCGTTACGCACCGCGCGTTCTGCTCGCGGATGAGGTGGGTCTCGGCAAAACCATTGAGGCAGGCCTCATTCTCCACCATCAACTGCTTACTGAACGCGCAAAACGCGCACTCATCATTGTGCCCGAAAGTTTGGTTCACCAATGGCTGGTAGAAATGCTGCGTCGCTTCAATCTCTTCTTCAGTATTTTTGATGAAGAGCGCTGCCAGGCTATTGAAGAAAACAACGAACATGACAATCCTTTTTATAGCGAACAATTGTCCCTCTGCAGCCTGGAATATTTCACCCAACATCCTAATCGCTTCCAACAAGCATTAGCGGGTGAATGGGACATGCTGATTGTCGACGAGGCGCATCACCTACAATGGTCTCCTGAGCAATCCAGCCTTGAATACACATTAGTCGAACAACTTGCCGCAGTTACACCCGGCGTTCTATTGCTCACCGCAACACCCGAGCAACTCGGCAAAGCCAGTCATTTTGCACGGCTACGATTATTAGACCCAAACCGTTTCCCAGATTTTGAAACGTTCTCCAACGAGGAAAAAAGTTACGAACCGATCGCCCACGCAATTAAAGAATTACTTAGCGACCAGCCTTTAAGCGAGGGCACACTAAACACACTAAGTGAAACAATTAAAGAAGATGAAAATCAGGACTTACTTGAACTGCCGGAAAAATCCAGCGATAACTCCTCTGACACACAGGATAGCCTGACGAAAAACAAACTCATCGAACATTTAATTGATCGCCATGGTACTGGGCGCGCCCTGTTTCGAAATACCCGCTCTACCATAAAAGGCTTTCCACTACGAAAGGTGATTGCTACACCTCTAGCCTTACCAAAAGACTACGCAGCGAGTATCAATACGCATAGAAACAACGCAACCATCGAATCTGGCTTATTACTTTGCCCAGAGCTTCTTTATCAATCAAACCTCAAACCTAATCAACCGCACTGGACACAAATAGATCCGCGCATCAATTGGCTCATTGAACTACTCAACACCCATCTGAAATCTGAAAAGATTTTACTGATCACAGCAGACGCACAAACGGCTCTCGATATTTCTCATAGCTTGAGGATAAAAGAAGGCATTCAAGCCGCAGTTTTTCATGAAGGACTGAGCATTGTAGAGCGTGATCGTGCCGCAGCATTTTTTGCTGACCCTGAATCCGGCAGCCAAATTTTAATTTGTTCGGAAATAGGCAGCGAAGGCCGCAACTTTCAGTTTGCACACCACATGATTTTATTTGATCTGCCACTCAATCCGGATTTATTGGAGCAGCGCATTGGGCGACTTGATCGAATAGGACAAAAACAAGACATCAAAATACATGTCCCATATCTAAATAACAGCGCGCAAAAAGTCATGTTCCACTGGTATCACGAAGGACTCAATGCCTTTGAGAAAACCTGCCCTGCCGGTCACACTGTTTTCAAAACAATTGAAGCTTCACTCATCGAGTCACTGCACACAAGCAATGATAACCTGGAAGATTTACCCAAGCTTATCGCTACCACTCAAAAACTCCATCAAGAATCTAACGACGCGCTTCAACGTGGCCGAGATCGCTTGCTGGAATATAATTCCTGTCGCCCTGAGATCGCAAACAACTTACGCGATCGCGCTTTGGAGCAAGATAAAACGTCCGTTCTAGAAAGTTACATGGAAAGAGTTTATGACTGCTTCGGTATTGATAGCGAAGAACACAGTAAAAACTGCCACATTATCGCACCGGGGGAAAACATGCTGAGTCGCCTCCCCGGCTTACCTGATGATGGCATGACTATCACGTACGAAAGAGACACCGCGTTAGAAAACGAAGACATCCAGTACATCACATGGCAGCACCCTCTTGTCATTAATGCTATGGACATGGTGGCCAGCCACGAACTCGGAAACACGGCTGCAAATGCCATCAAATACAAAAACGTTAAACCCGGCACACTGCTTTTGGAAAGCGTATATATTCTGGAATCAACATCCAACAACAAATTACAAAGCAGGCGTTATTTACCTCCCACATCAATTAGAATCGTCATGGATGAAGAGGGCAATGACCACAGCGACAGGCTTTCGCATCAAGCAATACGCAAACACCAAATTCTAATAAACAGCGAAACTGCCAATAAAATTGTTCAAACAAGACGCCAATCACTGCAATCGCTCGTTGCTAGCGGCGAAAATCATGCGCACAGTAAAGCTCCCGCCATACTTAAATCTGCACACACTCAAAGCACGCAAACGCTGACAAAAGAAATAAACCGGCTCAAAGCATTACGTCTGGTAAATCCCAATGTGCGCAATGAAGAAATTAAATTCTTTGAAACACAGCTTGAATCACTGACTTTAGCACTCGACTCTGCCAGCCTGAGATTGGATACATTAAGAGTAATGGTTGCTATGTAACGGTTTTTTCAACCCTTATAAAACAGACTTCAATTCTTAATGAATGCCGTTTTCACGCTGCAACCAACGAATAAATGGAATTATCAAATCTAACTCCTTAGTATCGATGCCCGGCACACGCGGCATATCACCAAATTTCCAGTGGTGAGCCCGCACGCCTTTTAAAGCTGCCCGATAAAAAGCACCGTCCGCATGATGAGACGGCTTGTAAAAACGATGCATCAATGGCGGCCCCTGTTTAGTGCCCATCCCCCACTCACCGTGACAAGCAGAACAGCGTGCTGAAAATTTCTTTTTCCCCAGAGCATGTTTAAATGGCACATCAAATTGCTTTGAAATACTTGTATCGGCAATCACCATAGATGAAAAAGACGCTGTTACAACCAACATCACAAGTACTAACATTCCTTGCGTTAAAAACCTCATGTATTCTTCCCTTACAATAATTAAACTAAACCACCAAAAATATATTATGCTGAAATTTTCACTTTGCCTCAGCAACATTAACATTCAATTTTAAAGCTAGCTATAATAGCACTCAGCAAGCTTTCACTAACTACATTTTTTATTGAAGAAACACTCGGACAACTATGCTGACATCGGTATATGAAATCTGGCTTACTGGCATCATCTTCGCGTTAGTGCACAGCACATTATCAAGTAACCGAGTCAAATACGTTTGTTATGGGCAGGGAGTGTCGATGCAAACTTACAGGTTGCTCTATGTCATTATCGCGATCATCACTACCGTTGCATGGCTCGCTTATATTCATCAATTGAACGACACACAAGTTTATGACATCAATGGCACTGCTCTTTGGGTTCTATATAGCATGCAGCTATGCGGACTAATCATATTCTATTTAGCACTCAAACCCATCGATGCGTTTATTTTTTTAGGTCTACGTAAATCTATTGATAACGAGGAACCCTTTCTTGAAAAAGGTATTTATTGCCAGCTTCGCCACCCGATGTACACAGGCATTATTCTAATCATGGCCGCCATGCCATCACAAAGCAGCAACAGCATTGCATTGTACACGTTTATAACTGCGTATTTTATTATAGGTTCAAAATTTGAAGAGCGACGCATGATTAGTCATCATCAAGAATATAAAGAATATATGCATCGTGTGCCGGCTTTTATTCCAAACATAAAACAACGCAATTAATATATTTAAGCCTCTCTGAATAGAGAACACAACGAATCAACAATTGGAATAAACGGAAGGAGTACAGAATGGAAGCCAAAGTGCCCATTAAAACGAAACACTCAACAACAAATAAATTTTTATTTCGTGGTGCTACTGAGAACTATCTTTTTTGAAGCCATCAAAAAACAAATAAATACGAAAAAATAATCACGCCATTTTTCGGCGTTCTTCACCTTCATAATTTTCTTTTCTCTTATCTAACCTTTTAACAACGCTCTCAAGTATTGTATTGGCAACGTGCTTGTCCGGAAAAGGGCCATAATCATTACCGCCTCGCATTGAAATATACCAGCCCGCCATAGATCCATCCATTTCAGCATGATAAAAAATTCTATCACTGCGAAAATATACATTCTCTTCTTCTATATCATCTGATCGTCTGTTCATTTTATTTTAATCCCCATACCTACTGCATACTGGCCAAAGAAACTCATATTTTCGCCTCATCATTAATATATGTTGCGTTAAAATAACGTTAGCTATCGCTAAACATGAAGTCGGCCATACCAGCAGATACTTGATAGCTGACACCAGCCCAGGATTGTCAAGGTATTAATGATTTTAAAAGAACAAGAGCGCGCGGCCAGTAATTTTGCAGCTAATGTAGGAAGTTCGTTTTTAAAAGTGGGGAAATATTAATTAAGCAGATATGTGATTAATATCATAGGGATACTATGACTGCTATCTATTTTAGACTATTGCCTGCGCAGGCCTGACACAATATCACGCATAGAGGGATAACTAATTCTTGTTCATGAGCCTCGAAATCATGCTGTGTTACAGGTAATCTGTGACATTTATCTCAGCCGCCGCCACACTCTTCTCTTAATAAGATAAAGTAGAAAAGTCAGAAAAACCAGATAGGCTATAACCCAATACCCCATGCGGCGGCGCTGATCAGCTTTCGGATCGGCAACCCATTCCATAAACATGGCCACCTCGCGCGCGGTTTTTTCTAGCTGTTCACGCGCCTGCACATCAGTTTCGATCGAATAGGCTAACACGTCTGGCATGCTGGTATCAGGAAGGATCTGGTTACGTATCACACCACCAGCGGTTTCATGATAGCCAGTCAGTAAATTATAGATATAGCTGGGGCCATTTTTTCTGGCCTTGGCCATCAGTGACAGATCGGGGGGCTGAATACCAAACAATAGTTTCGCAGCCTCTGGGGTGGTGCTGCTTTTCAAGGATTCCTGCATCTCTCTATCCTTGCGAAACTTATCTACCTGCTGTTGTGAAAAACCTATTTCCAGCAGGTTTTGATAACGCAGGTATTTCATATCATGACATAACTTACATAGGTTCTGGAAAGTGACAGCACCGCGTTTCAAACTGTCGGTACTGCGATCAAATTCCACTTCAACCGCTCCGGATCTGGCCGGCACAGTAAAAACAATAAGCAACAAACAGCAATACAGTATGGTGCGAAATTTATGTCTGTTCACACATCGTCCTTTTTTTCTTGCTGCTGAGATTCATAACGCAGCAGCTCTTCAATCTCCACTGGCAAACCCCGTTTCCTCAGCCATTGTTCTTCTTTCCGGGAAATAAACGGCAGCAGGCAAAAAGCCAGAAAATAAATCAATGTTGCCACACGACCAATAATGAGCATCAAGTCCGAAGAGGCCTGAGCACCGACATACCCCAACACTAGGACGTCGACGATAAAAACATAGAACATAATCCGGTACCATGGTCGATTACGTGCTCCACCTGGGATGCCGGAACGATCTAGATAAGGCATCACGGCAAAGATAAGCACCGACAGCAACATCCCCACGACACCGCCAAGCAAATCAGGAATCGAGCGCAAAATGGCGTAAAAAGGTAAAAAATACCATTCCGGCACAATGTGCTCAGGCGTCTGCATCGGATTGGCGGGGATATTATTTGCTGCCTCGATAAAGGTCTCCGGCTGAAAGAACACAAAATAGCAGAAGATGATCAAAAAAATACCGAGGCCATATAGATCCTTGATCGTAAAATAGGGATGAAACGGAATATTATCTTTATCCGCCAGGTTGATACCTGAGGGGTTACTGCTCTTGACGAAGTGCAGCGCGACAAGATGAATAATCACTGCCCCCACAATCAGAAACGGAAACAGATAATGCAGCACAAAGAAGCGCGTCAGCGTCGCATCACCGACAGTAAAATCACCGCGCAGCCAGATCACCACCTGCTCACCGATAAACGGTGTCGCGCCGAACAAACTGGTAATGACCTGCGCGCCCCAATAGGACATCTGTCCCCATGGCAGCAGATAACCCATAAAGGCTGTCGCCATCAGCAGCAATAGCAACCCCTGCCCCGTCCACCACATCAATTCTCGTGGGGCACGATAGGATCCATAATAAAGTGTCCGTGCCATATGAATATAAATGACCGCAAAAAATGCAGAGGCACCAGTTGAGTGCAGATAGCGAATCAGCCAGCCATAATTAACCTCGCGCATAATGTGTTCGATGGAATCAAAGGCCAGCGCCACATCGGCCTTGTAATGCATAGCGAGAAAAATGCCACTGATTATTTGCAGCATTAACACGAAGCCGGCCAAAAATCCAAAATTCCACCAATAACTCAGATTACGTGGTGTCGGATAATCCGTCAGCTCATCCTTGATGAACTTTGAAAAGGGGAAACGTGCATCAATCCATTTAATCAGCTGACCCATACTCTGCCCCTATGCCTTCCTGATCAGAATTTTGTTTTCAGCAATAAACTCATAGGGTGGCAAATCCAGATTGCGTGGCGCCGGGCCTTTCAGTATTCGACCACTGTTATCATAGACACTACCATGACAGGGACAGAACCAACCATCAGCAGTACGATTCGGCACACAGCCAAGATGAGTACATAGCCCAATTACCACCAGCCACTCTGATTGCTGTACGCGCTGTTCGTCCGGCTCTGGATCCTTGCTGCTACCATTTGAATCGCTCATTTTGGCAATTTGCTCTTCTGTGCGTCGCAAAATAAACACCGGCTTACCCTGCCACTCAACCGTTTGCATCTCACCCGGCACAATACCATCCAGCTCAACCTGGCTTTCAGCCTTGGCAAGAATGTCCGTGCTGGGATTCATGCTGCTGATGAAGGGCCAGCTTGCTGCTGCAATACCTGCTCCGGCGACGGCACCAGTGGCTTTTTCCAGAAACTTACGGCGCCCGCAGTCTTCAGGTTCCGACTTTATTACATCATCAGACATGATTAAATCCTATCTCTTTGTTACTCAAGCAACGCGTTACTATTGCGATACTCTCAACTGGGAAAAATACGCGGCTAAATCAACGATATCATCATCCTTTAGTCCCTGTGCAATACTGGCCATCATCGGGTCTTTGCGTTTGCCGTCACGATAATCCTTGATAGCCTTAACCAGATATTGCTCTTTCTGCCCGGCCAAATTGGGGATCGTTGGCGTTATGCTAATGCCTGTCTCACCGTGGCAACCCGCACACAACATCGACTTCTCCTTGCCACTCGCAACATCACCGGCTACTGCTGCGCCGGATAACAGCATGGCAAACACAGCAACCGTAATAAAACTCGCTTTCATGATTTTTCTCCTTAAATGACAATATACCGAGGCAACGCAATATATTATGAATTCTTTGCCGTTTAACATTGGCGAATGCATTTATACGCGAATAACCCTAAGGATACAAATGAAAACAATAACACCGACCACAATCCAAAACCCCAGCCCAAAAACAGCATAAAATATGCTATAATTTACAAATTACGTCGCTATTTGCCTATACTGTCCCTGATTGAAAATGGGACTAGAAAATAGGCCAAATCTCGCGCTTTCAGCGAGGAGAGAAATCCTATGAAATTACTTAACATCACGCTTATATCTGTATTTGCTCTGGTTCTTAGCGGTTGTGGGGGTGGAGAAGATACCACTGATGTAAATGCAAACACAGCGATCCCAAGCCAAGCGCTTGCAATCACCAGCGCAAATGCTCAAGAAGTTGCCCGCACAGCGCTCAATATTGCCATTGAACCCATTGAATCAAGTGAAACAGCAATTAATCTGATTTCAGTCGCGAAAAATGAAACTCAAGCCAATCAAGTCAACCTGATTTCGTTTGCCCGCGATCAGTTAAAATGGATGGATTCCAGCTTCATTACCAACAACGACCTCAATTACGGCATAGCATCCATCATTCCTGCAGATTCAGTTGATAACTGTGACAATACCGGTGATGGAACATCAGCAATTTCATTCAACGACAATGATGGCGACAGCAACCTCTCTAATGGAGATTCCTTTTCTATCGCACTTAGCAACTGCTTAGTGAATGAAGATCAAGCTACCTATAGTGGTAATATGCTAATGACTTTCGATGCCATCACAGGAGACCCTGTTGCTGGCCTCTCATGGGATATTGCGATTTCGTTTGTTTTCGACAACTTTTCAATTACTTCAGTCGATGGAACTACAGGTGAACTTTCCGGAGATATGAACTTCACGATCGGCACAACAGACACTATTGATTTTATCGGCACTTTAAGTGGCAACAAGCTTAACTACGTAAGCGCAAACGCGCCTGCAGAACTATCAGATTACCTGCTTACCTTTGACTCAGATGAAAATGATGAGCAATACCAACACACCATTCGCGGCACATTAGCGAGCTCAGCGCTCAATGGCACTTTTGACATTACTCCAATCAGCTTCTTTGAAGCCCACCAGTCATTTAACCCTCATTCAGGCACCATCAGAGCCACAGGGGCAAACAACTCTAGCGTGACCATTGAAGCCATGTCCGATGCGTCAGCCGTTCAACTACGAATAGACAGTGATGGAGATGGCATTATTGATAACGTCATCGATACTACCTGGAGCACGCTGGGACGCTAAACTACAGCTATCTATCAAAATAACCTCTCGTGATACTAGCAACGCCACGGGAGAAGCACTCCCTCCCGCTACAACCCACCGTTATCCGCACTTTCTAGAATCATTCTATCCTCCTGATTCTTTGCGTATTGAAAATTCAAATTCATAAAAATTCCACCTTTAGTTTCGCCTTATATAGTCGTTAACATTTTTAGTTGGTCACCCCAACAACATAAAAATTAAAATTTTAGGAGAATAAAATGGACGGTGCACATAATCACAGCCACGAACACGAACATGAACACACTCATCCAGCACACGAGCATCAACACACTCATGCGGATGGTACATCACATGCCCATGACCACGAACATGATCATAAACATGGCCACGCTCATGAACATGACCACGGTCATAGCCATGAAGCAGGCAGCGAACATGATCACCAGCATCAAGAAGATGAATTATCAAACCACACTCACGATCATTCAGATCATGACAATGCTGGGCACGAAGATCACTCGCATTAAGCACTAAACGTTAGACAATAAAAAAGCCGGTGAATATCACCGGCTTTTTTATTTAACACGATTGACTTACTGAGCTATCAGCTCTCTGTACGGGCTACCTTCTTCATTTGCTCAAGACTAATATGCCGTACATCTTTGCCCTTCACTAAATAAATCACATATTCACAAATATTCTTAGAATGATCGCCAATACGTTCCAGCGCCCTCGCCGACCACATTACATCCAGTGAACGCTTGATCAACCGCGGATCTTCCATCATAAAGGTCACCATCTGACGCATAACACCATCGTACTCAGCATCAACCTTTTCATCTTCGCTAGTCACTGTTATTGCAGCTTCCGCATCAAGCCGCGCAAAAGCATCCAGAGTATGATGCAACATCTGCTGTACCCGTGCACCTAGATGCTGAATTTCAATATACTGGCTTTTAGGCCGCTCCCTTTCTGCCAGGTGCAGGCCCATACGCGCCACTTTTTCAGCTTGATCACCAATTCGCTCAAGATCAGTGATCGTTTTGATAACCGCCATTATCAAACGTAAATCACCTGCCGCTGGCTGACGGCGCGCAACAACCTGAGTGCATTCCTCGTCAATGGCCACCTCAAGCGCATTTACCTCATGGTCTCGCTCAATGACCGTTTCAGCAAGCTCTCGATTGCCACCCACCAGAGCACTAACCGCATCCGCGACCTGCTGCTCCACCAAACCACCCATAGCAAGCACACGCGTACGGATATCTTCCAATTCCGTGTCGAACTGTTTCGAGATGTGTTGCCCAAATAAATTGTCTGCCATTGCGTATTCTCCTTACAACACCACAAATCTTTAGCCATAACGGCCAGTGATGTAATCTTCAGTCTGTTTTTTGCTGGGGTTTGTAAACAATGTTCTAGTATCGCCGAACTCAATTAACTCGCCCATATATAAAAAGGCTGTGTGGTCCGAAACACGTGCCGCCTGTTGCATATTATGCGTAACAATAACGATAGTGTAACGCTCCTTTAATTCGTATATCAGCTCTTCAATCTTTAGCGTTGATATCGGGTCAAGCGCAGATGCCGGCTCATCCAGCAACAAAACTTCCGGCTCAATTGCAACTGCACGAGCGATAACTAAACGCTGCTGTTGACCACCCGATAGACCCAATGCATTATCATGCAATCGATCCTTAACTTCATCCCACAAAGCCGCTTGACGCAATGCCTTTTCCACCGCCTCATCCAGAATATGGCGTTTATTAATTCCCTGAAGACGCAAACCGTAAGCAGCATTTTCATAAATTGATTTTGGAAAGGGATTAGGTTTCTGGAACACCATCCCGACACGCCGGCGCAAATCAACCACATTAACCGAAGGCGCGTTGATATCTTTGCCACCCAACAAAATCTGACCCTCAATGCGAACCCCGTCAACCAAATCATTCATACGGTTAAAACAACGCAACAAAGTCGATTTACCACAACCACTCGGGCCAATAAATGCCGTCACGCGCTGAACAGGGATGTCCAGGTTGATTTCTTTCAGCGCTTTTTTTTCGCCATAAAAAAGCGCTAGTTTTTTTACCTCTAAGCAGGTTTCTACGCTCGCACTCTGCTCGTTATTTTTTTGTGAATCATTCATTAAACCTACATCAACAGCAGGCGGTAAGACAGTAGCAGTATCTGAGTTCATGTTTAATCTATATCCTAATTATCAAGCGCGCGGTATTTTTCACGCAAACGATTGCGAATGGCAATTGCTGCCAGATTCAGCGCCACGATCACCAATACAAGCAGTAACGCAGTGGCATACACCAACGGGCGAGCCGCCTCAACGTTAGGGCTCTGAAAACCCACATCATAAATATGAAAGCCTAAATGCATAAATTTTCGATCCAGATGCATAAAAGGAAAGTTTCCATCCAGCGGTAATGATGGGGCGAGTTTAACAACCCCAACCAACATCAGCGGTGCAACTTCACCAGCAGCACGGGCAATTGCTAATATCATCCCGGTCATAATAGCCGGACTGGCCATAGGTAAAACCGTGCGCCACAAAGTTTCGGCCTTGGTTGCGCCCAACGCCAAACTACCCTCTCGCAACGAACGGGGAATGCGCGACAAGCCTTCATCTGTGGCAACAATCACCACTGGTACGGTTAATAATGCCAAGGTCAACGAGGCCCACAGTATTCCTGGCGTACCAAATGTCGGCGCTGGCAGGGATTCTGCAAAAAACAGCTGATCTATATTCCCGCCGAGAAAATAAACAAAAAAACCGAGACCAAAAATGCCGTAAACAATCGATGGAACCCCGGCGAGGTTATTAACCGCAATGCGGATCACCCGCGTCAACAGACCCTGCTTAGCATATTCACGCAAATAAATAGCCGCCACAACACCAAAAGGAGTCACTATCACCGACATCAGCATAACCATCATTACTGTACCGAAAATCGCCGGGAAAATACCTCCTTCAGTATTTGCCTCACGTGGTTCATCGCTAATAAATTCCCACAGCTTGTCCGCATAAAAACCCATCTTAGCGACTATCGACATTTCATTAGGCCGATAAACCCTGACAATTTTGGCTAACGGAATCGAGACACGTGTTCCATCCATCGTTCTTGCTGAGATACTGTCACGACTAATATCTTCATTTAGTTGACGCAGTTGTTCTTGTAAAACAGCATAACGTTGTTGCAGCGCTTGTCTTTTTTGAGCAATTTCTTCACGAAGACCGGGGGCTGCACCGCCGTCAAGCTCCTGACTGCGCTCAAGCAAACGCAAACGTTCAACTTCTGCATTAATAGATCCGATATCATTTTTTTCAATAGTGCGTATTTTCGCAAACAGCTCATCGCTGCGTTTGAGTTGTTGCTGAAGCAATGACCAGGCCGACTCACCTTGAGCCATCACCTGCCCCTGCTCACTAAAGCTATCAATATAGCCGTAAAAATTACCCCATTCGCGACGCTCAATTGCAATCAGCGTATTGGGGTAATGCAGGTTTTTTATATGTGGTGCAATCACCCAGCGAAAATCCAGGCCACCCACATCACGATTTCCAACTTTAACTAAGTGACGCGTTATATATCCTGTCGCGAATGGCATCACATAACCTGAATCACGCAAATTTTCTACCGTGGCTTGCTCCTCAGAAATGAATTCACCGATCAATTTAACCTGCTGATTATCACGTTGCTGATAATCAAACTCAGCAATGTCCGCCGGCCAAAAGTGGCCAAGACCACGCACAGCAATCAGCGCCAACAAACCTATTACCATGATAATGCTGATGCTCACCGCACCGGCATTTAGCCAGATCCAGGGCGAACCACTTGTAAACCAATTTTTTATATCTTTACCCATAACGATTACAAACTACTGTATTTACTGCGCAAACGCTGGCGCACTAATTCACCCAACGTATTCACCATAAAGGTAAAAGCAAACAACACCAGTGCCGCCAAAAACAAAACTCGATAATGGGTGCTGGCGACCTCGGCTTCCGGCACTTCAACAGCAACATTGGCAGACAAAGAACGCATACCTTGGAATAAACTAAAATCAAGAACCGGAGTATTACCCGTCGCCATCAAAACAATCATCGTCTCACCCACTGCCCTGCCAAGACCGATCATCAATGCAGCAAAAATACCCGGACTAGCTGTCAACAATATCACCCGAACAAGGGTCTGCCATTGTGTAGCACCCAGCGCCAGCGAACCATTACTCAAGTGTCTAGGGACATTAAAAATAGCATCCTCAGTCATAGAAAAAATACTAGGAATAACCGCAAAGCCCATCGCCAAACCCACAATCATGGCATTACGTTGATCAAAGTCGATATTCATCTCGTGACTCAACCAGCCGGGCATATCACCTGCAAAGAAAAACAATTCAATAACAGGCCCTAGCCATAGTGCTAATACCGTACTGCCCAATATAACTGGAATCAACAATGCCGCATCCCAACCTTCAGGAAAACGCGAAGCAAAACGTGAAGGTAAACTACGCCATAAATAAGCGAACACTAATATACTCAGAGGAACCACGACTAACAGACCGAAAATACCCACCATATTTTTTTCTACCACGGGTGCAAGCCATAACCCCGCTAAGAAACCGAGTATCACCGTCGGCAGCGCTTCCATAATTTCAATACCGGGTTTGACCAGTCGGCGCATGCCGGGCGCCATAAAATATGCAGTGTAAATTGCACCCATAATTGCGATAGGTACCGCAAACAACATTGCATAAAAAGCGGCTTTTAAAGTACCAAATGCCAAGGGAGCCAAACTGTACTTTGGCTCAAAATCATTGCTGGCTGATGATGATTGCCATATATATTCAGGACTTTTATAACTTTCATACCAAACCTTACCCCATAACACCGACCATGAAATTTCAGGGTGCTCATTTTCGATATGCCAAAATTGAAGACTACCATCAGCACTCTCAACTAACATGGCGTCAGCACGTGGAGACATCGCAATGGCATTGATAGCGGCTTGAGCCTTGTCAGCATCAATCTTTCCTGACCATAATTTCCGTTGAGCGGTTGTATGAAAGAGACCTAGTCGCCCATCACTATCAGCTGCAACGAAACCCTTTCGGCGTGTCTCAGATGCAATAGCACGTATTGACTGACTGGCAAGTTCAAAAGAACGTATCCGCGTCAACTTACTTTTATTATCGTCGTCTCGAACCGGAAACCACTGCGTCACACGTCCGGTGGAATCACCCACCAACAGTGAAATATCACCCGTTAAAAACTCCAGCGCAGTAAGCTCTACACCCGTATTCGTCAGGCGTATTTTCTCCAACTGGGTAACCCTATCTCTATCACTGATATCAAATACTGTTAACCAACCATCACGACTAGCGGCATAAACCCTAAGCTGATCTTTATCCATCAACAGAAAATCAAGATCAGCGAAGTTATCTGCTATACGCTGATAACTAACTTCCAATTCTGGATCATCATCCATAAAGGATTCTTCCATTGCCAGCGATGTCATTAGCAAACGATCATCTTCAGTTTTGGCGACAATGGTGGTTTTCTCTTCACTCAACTGAATCACAATATTCGTTAATGCGGCGCCATTTTTATCTACAACAATGGCGGTATCCCCTAACGGATAGCGCAGTTCGGGGTTAATAATACGCACATCATCGGGATAGCTTGCATTAAATACCGTACGTAAAACATGAGCCTGACCATCACTACGACCGTAGGCCATAACGCCCTTATCGAGCCCTCCATGACCAACACTTGTTAACGCTACCCCAGCAGGCAAGACAATCTGGGTTTCCTTGATGGAGCGGCCATCAGTCGTCCCAAAAAACAACACACGACCGTCCTGGCTGTAACGCACACCCACTTCACGTTGTTCATCGATAATTAATTGAGCCGTGGCAACGCGAGTAGCGCCGGGCAATGAATACTGTGCAACTAACTCAGCATCCGCTAATTTAAACAATGGCGAAACCACATACAATAAATAAAAGAATATCAATGCGACAGCCGCAATAACAGCCACCCCGCCAAGACCAACGGCATAGCGAACGATGGCATCTTTAATCAGACGACCGCGCTGTTGTCGAAGTGAAATGTCACGCGTTATTGAGGTAGTCACAGAATTCATACCGGCATTCTAATGATCTATTGTTACAGTAATATGACAGTCATATTGATGCGAGCTCAGCAGTAAATAAACTCAAGGCCAAAACAAAAAGGGCCAACAAAACACTTTGTTAGCCCCCAATGTAACGACAATCTTTAAATAAGATTAAAACTTATATACCAATCCTGCCGACACCGAGTTTGGAGATCCGCCATTAACGGTTTTAACCTCATCACCATGTCCGCCATCAACCGCCTGGTATTTTGCATTAGCATCATTTTCAGTGACCGCATAAGCAAGATAAACTTCCGTCTGTTTATCTAACTTATTAAACACACCTACAGATGTTTTAGTTGCACCAGAATCAGTCTGACCTTCATAATCATCCGCTTGTAAATACTGGAACTTAAATGTCGTGCTATCAACTTTATACGCGGCATTGACACCCATCACATCGCGCGTCCATTGATCTGAAACACCTGCCGTACCGTCTGTTGACTCATAAATTGCACCCACCTTTGCAGCACCAAATTTATATGCTGCGGAAACACGCAAGCCATCAACTTCACCATAACTCTCCAGGCTCGACCAACGCTCCTGAGCCACTGCTAAAGATATTGGCCCTTCATTATAAACAACCGCCACACTGGTCATATCATTATCATTATTATCAACAGCCCCTGTCGCACTGTCTTGCGCATCTGTAGCATACATTGCCTGCAGTTCAACATTGCCGTATTTGTTAGTATAAAGAATAGCATTCTTACCACGCTGATTCAGCTTGTTACCATCCGTTGCAGAAGCACCGAGAATGGCACGACGCTCACCCACACTGTCTCCAAAAATACCCCATTTTGAACCCAGTGTTTTATAAGGCGTATCGTAGTGACCAAGAACCAATCTACCAAAGTTTCCGCTGAGTCCCGCATAGCTATTTCTGCTTAGCAAGGTAGTCCCCGTTTCATCTGGTTTAATCTCAGATTCGAGTTGCCAGACAAAGGCCATGCCGCTTTCTAACTCATGCTTACCTTTAAAGCCCAAACGGCTTGAGTTACTTGAAACACTGGCGCCATCTGTTGTCACCAACCCATCCGTATCACTGACATCAACAGACAGATGCAGTTTTCCGTAAACATTTAACGTATCCCCCGCAACTTCAACCGCGACTGCAGTATGGGCTGCCAAAATACTTGCAATAGAAAATGCCAATACACTGCTTTTTTTCATTTTATTCCCTCTATTAAAATTTTATAAATTATAAAAATATGTTCGTTAAATTGAGCTTATATTTTCTTCACTCAAGCGTAGCAACAAAACATCTAACTTCGTGTAACAATCACTGAATTGCTGCTAGCTGTTTTTCAATCACTTTTGCTGGAAGCGGAATATAACCATCCTTAACAACAACCTGCTGACCCACCTTGGATAGCACTAACCGCAGAAACTCAAGCTCCAGTGGTGACAATGGTTTGTTTGGGTGCTTGTTAACATAAACATACAGGTAACGCGACAAAGGATATTTACCTTTCACCGAATTTTCAGGTGTCGCATCAACAAATTTCTGACCGGATTTTTTAGCTAATGGTACAGCGCGAACACCGGATGTCTTATAACCTATGCCGGAATAGCCAATGCCTTTTAATGAGGCACTAACCGATTGGACCACAGAGGCAGAACCAGGCTGCTCATTCACCGTCTTTTTATAATCACCTTTACACAACGCTTTTTTCTTAAAATAACCATAGGTTCCAGAAACAGAATTCCTTCCGAAAATCTGAATATCGCGGTTCACCCAGGAACCTGCCAAACCGACATCACCCCAACGCTCAGCATTGCGGTCATGACCACATTTGCGTGTAGCAGAAAAAACAGCATCGACTTGAGGAATTGTCATGCCTTTAATCGGATTATCTTTGTTGACAAACACCGCTAAAGCATCAATCGCTACACGAACAGGCGTAGGCTTATAACCATACTTACGTTCGAAAGAACCTAGCTCTTTATCCTTCATTTTTCGGCTCATCGGTCCAAAATTAGATGTACCTTCGGTCAGTGCTGGAGGCGCTGTTGAGGAACCCGCCGCCTGAATCTGTAAATTTACATTTGGATAAATACTCTTGAACTCTTCTGCCCAGAGCGTCATTAAGTTTGCCAGCGTATCAGAGCCAACACTTGAAATATTGCCCGACACACCACTGGCTTTTTGATATACAGGCAAATTAGCATCTACCTTTGTCACAGCCTGCGCAGCACCTGCCAGCGTTAAACCTACCAATAAAGTAACAGTGCTTAATAGCTTTCTAGTTATCATTCAATAATCCTCAAATATTGTTATTTAAATTACATGACCTAGGTCAGTGGTGAATACTATGCCGTCACTTCATGACAGCAACGTGACACTAATATGAATGTTTTGTGACAGGCTCAAGATTGAATAATCCGACGTGCAGGAAAATCACATGAGAATGTACTGCCCTTCCCTGGCATACTTTCAATACGCAGCGCTGCCTGATGGTTTTTCAGTACATGGTTAACTATGGCCAAACCTAAACCCGTCCCACCCACAGCACGCGAGCGTCCGGCATCAACACGATAAAAACGTTCAGTCAGACGAGGGATATTTTGCGGGGCTAGTCCAATACCACGGTCTTTTACTGAAAAGTGTGCACCATCATCATCGGCAAACCAGCTAATGATGATCTCCCCATTGTCGGCTGTATATTGCAGGGCATTTTTAATCAGGTTTATAAATACACTGTGCAGCTCATTTTCTACTGCCTGCAAGCAAAGGCTGTTATCCACTTTCATCGAAATAACATGATTGCGCTCAGCACTTAAAGTACGGGCTTCCATCAGCAAACTGTTTAACATGGCCGGGACATCCACTTTCGTTTGTTTACCCGCACTGTTCTCAGTTTCCAAACGTGAAATCAATAACAGGTCTTCAATCAGATGATTCATACGCTCAGTCTGCGCATTCATCTGCTTCAATGCCGATGACAGCATCTTGTCGTTGCTATCATTTTCAAGCAGCGTTTCTAGATAGCCGCTCATCACCGTCAACGGTGTTCGCAGTTCATGTGAAACATTCGCAACAAAATCGCGCCGCATCACCTCGAGCCGGTGCAAACGGGTAATATCTCGGGCCAATAGCAAACGTTGATCCTGACCGTAAGGCACCATATAAATTTGCAACATTCTCTCATCTGAGGTGGGTGCTGTTAACTGAATGGGTTCCTGATATTTTTCCGCACGAAGATAACGCGAGAAGACTGGCTGGCGAATTAGATTATCCACGGGCTTGCCAAGATCCGTACTGCGATCCAGCGCCAGTAGTTCACTAGCAGCTCTGTTCATCCACTCAATACTGTGATCCTCAGCCAGCACCACCGCACCATCCGGCAGAGCCGCTGCCAGCGCCTTATATCTACCAAGTAAACTAGCCAACCTGCCCGCTGTCTTGCGTTGACGATTACGCAGCCTGTGAATTTGATAATAGGCATCACCCCAAACCCCAAGCTGATCAGGGATTTCTGCTTTACGACCTTTTTTTATCCAGACAATAAAACGATAAAGATTCCAGAGTTGCCAGCCCAATATGGCGGCTATTCCGAGCAGTAACATCAGCATTGTAGCACCCAGCAACGAACCTAACACTAACGCCACCAACAACACTGCGGAGATGCGTCTGCACTCTCCCCACCAAAGGTTATTCACGCCTCTCCCCTGACTCCGCTTTTGCGGAAAAACGATAGCCTACCGTTCGAACCGTTTGGATATAATGCTCTAAACTATGCGTCGCAAGAATTTTTCGCAAGCGGCGTATGTGAACATCCACGGTGCGTTCTTCAACATAAACATTTTGCCCCCAAACACGATTAAGCAACTGCTCACGACTATAAGCCCGCTCAGGGTGGGCCATAAAAAATTGCAATAAACGAAACTCCGTTGGTCCCAAATCCAAAAATTCTCCTTGCACAGAAACAACATGAGCGGCAGCGTCAAGACGTAGATTCTCAACCTGAATAATCTCCGCGGTAAATGCAGGCCTTGCACGTTTTACAACCGTTTGAATACGCGCGCGCAGTTCTCGCATAGAAAAAGGTTTAGTTATGTAATCATCTGCCCCTGCTTCCAGACCCATTACTTTATCGTCTTCAGAACTGCGCGCGGTCAATAGAATAACAGGAATGTCCTGAGTCGCAGCACTTCGCTTTAGCCGCTTGGCAAACTCAACACCACTCATTCCCGGCATCATCCAGTCAAGCAGGATAATATCTGGCTTCTCAGTTTCTATCATAAGAGCAGCCTGACTCGCATCCCCTGCTTCACGAACATCCCATAGTTCACCTTCAAGAGAAAATCGCAACATCTCTCGAATTGGAGCTTCGTCGTCAACAAGTAATAATTTAAGTGTCATTAAAAAAAACCTAAAATATAAAACCCTGTAGATTACATATGAATTGTTACGGTTATGTTACAAACTGATGTTTCTAGTCGTGTAATCCACCTAAGATAGCGACAATGAAATTGTTACCCCCCTTCTACATCTCACGCAAATCTACGCTAGTACTTTCTCATACCCGACATCGAATTAGCGGTAAATTCTGCGCAACTACCGGCAAAATTTACCGCAACACGACTTTATTTTAATTTTCCAAGAGAACATCTTCTATCGAAAACTAACACCCATAACTATAACGATGCGGCCACACATCAATAAAACCGCATATCATAGTGGCATGGATAAACGCGCCTATTCAATATAAAAACCACTGGCATACAAATTGCTATCAGTACTGTGAACAGCGCCGTAAGCAGCAAACAAAAATAAATTTAACGCAGCATTTTACAGAGGTTTAGACATGTCAGAACAAGAACAACAAATTGATGATTTATATGAACGCGACAATCTGCTTAGCTTTCCTCTAAAAAATGCGACCGTTAAAAGTCGCACCGATAAAAAAGATGACATTCTGCTTAGACTTTCAGAAGAACTGCAATCTACATCCGAAATAAAAACACTGATATCAATTTATTCCAGAAACCTTAAACACAGCGTTCCTCACAACAGTATTCGATTTACCAACAGCTTAATTGGTATCGACATACCAATTGGTAACGTAGCCAGGCACAGCTGTTCTTATAATCTACGCTTCAGCGGAGAATCACTCGGCAAGCTAACGCTAACCCGTAAAAATATATTCACTGAAAATGAACTAGGTATTCTCGAAGACTTTCTCAGTGTACTTTTTTATCCACTGGGCAATGCTATTTACAACTAATTATAAAAATTAAAATCATGAAAGCTTCGTCCCAACGATCAATCGGTGTGGCATGGGTGGTGGGAACGATTGAACTTCAGTCTCGTACAAACCAACTTCCTGCATCCATTGCACAACGCTACCGTCGGAATGTACGCCGCCATCCTCTGCACTTAACATCATATTTAAACCGAACAAAGTAGCAAAGGCGGGAGCTGTCCCACCTGCATCGGTAAACACATCGCTCACTATTAACAATCCACCAGCAGACAAACTATCTACAGCCCTGGAAATCATCGCTTTACAATTATTTTCTGATTCGCGGTGCAATACACCAGAAATAAGAACCACATCATTGCCTTTAGGAAAGTCAGTTTTACTGTAGTCGCCCGGCAACGTTGTCACCCTGTCACCACCCGGCAGAGTATTTAAAATGTCTTGAGCCAAACCAACAATCGGTGGTAAATCTAAAACACAGGCATTCAGCTGAGGATTTTTCCAGCAAAACATCGCTGCATAAGTACCTGGTCCGCCGCCAATATCTAACAACTGTTTTCGCGAAGAAAGATCAACCATATTCACCATCATCGCGCCAATACCTAGCGCACGATTGTGCATGCCGTGTACAAAATGACGGGTTCGTTCGGCATCCTTACCCAAATAATCTTCGGCTGGCATCGTTGGCTTACCCTCTTTCAAGGATTTTTCTAACCGCCCCCAAGCTTCATAGAGATTGTCGCTATAACGTATTGCGTTGCCCATGTAGGCATCTTTTCCCGGCACTAAATATGCGTCGCTCAAAGCACTATTACAGTACAAACCATTAGCCACTTCCAACAAACCCAGTGCCACACAAGCATTAAGTAATAACGACGCTTGTCGAACGTGAACATTCAATGACTCTGCTATCGCAGTCGCATCTTTTTCATTTTCACCCAACAGCGCAAACAGACCTAAGCGGTTTGCAGTAAAGAGTGTTTGCGAACCCCAATATGCCGTTGTCAATGCCATTATCGGAGCGGGGGAAACTGCATTTGATTTGTTTTTATTCACTTACGAGCAAACTCCCTTCAATAAATCTTTTTGAAGATTTCATTAGAACACCATTGTATTACAGACATCCCAGTCTGATAAACTCAAGCCATGAAAAAACCCTATCGTTTATTGCTGCTTGTCCTTCTCGCTATACTCATCCCTATCATTCCATTTGCCATCATTGGAGAATTGCCCGGCGAACGTTGGTTATCTGCTTATGACAACAACGCCATGAACTTTGCTTTAACAGGGATGGGATTACTAGCTACAGATGTGTTGCTACCGATACCTTCATCCATCATCGGCACACTACTCGGTGCGCGTCTAGGATTTTTACCTGGCTTTTTATCGACTTGGATGGGATTGATGCTGGGAAACCTGATTGGCTACGCAGTCGGACGACTACTGCCTGAAAAATTCTCTGAACATTTACCACAAACACCGACGCTATTAGTGTTATTCATCAGCCGCCCTGTCCCTGTGCTTGCTGAAGCTGTCACATTCACAGCAGGTGCGGCACGTATTCCGCTTACAGCTTTTCTATTAACTACATGCTTGGGAAACGCTATCTACGCCGTTGCATTAGCAGGCAATGGTGCGGCTCTCCTGCCAGAATCTATCACGGGAACAGGGTTGATATTACCCATGTTACTTCCTGCTATCACCTGGCTAATCTGGAAACGAATAAGCATAAAACAGTACCGCAGGAAAGATTAGATCAGGGCAAAAATAACTTAGCCCGTTGCGAAACAACTTTCCTCTTCCCAAAACGCTACATTCCTGAAAGAGAAAGGCGTCGTTTATCCCTAACGACTACGCGTTCGGACATTCGGTGTTGCACTAGCCTCGTTTGAGTTAAGTGACTCTTTACCATTGCTCAACGAGGTCACGACATAATAGTACGTTGTACCATTAACCAATCCTAAGTCTTCATAAACCCCATACTCAGTCACATGTCCCGCAACTACCAACGTGTGTGGACCGCCTGGTGTCGTACTTCGATAAACATTATATGCATCAGCTCCCGAAACTAGCGTCCAGCTGAGGCCGACTTTACTGTCTTTCGGACGACCAGAGAGATCAAAAATAGTCTGTTCTGGCGGAACCTGCGTTGCTTCAACAATAACCGTCAGGGTATCAGAGCCTATGCCACCGTCATCATCGGTAACAGTCACAGTAACAGTGTAACTGCCAGCCGCCGCATAACTGTGACTACCATTAACACTACCATTTCCACCTGCTTCTATTACAGCACCGGCCTGTGGTGAACTGCCATCACCCCAGTTTATGGAGGCGGTGTGAGTATCCAATACACCGACATCGGTAAAACCTGCAGGCGCAAGGCTGAAAGTATCACCTTCACCAATCGTAGCACCGGCACCCGCAGTGACAACTGGCGCAACGTTATTTACCGTCACCTGTGTTGATATCGTATCACTCAAGAAGCCATCGGAAACTTTAAGGCCAACTTGATAGACACCATCATCGACACCGGCAAAGTTTGCCGTTAATCCAGTCGCATCATCATAGGCTCCATCGTTATCAAGATCCCAGGTCAGCGTCAAAGGATCCGTATTGGCATCAGATGAACCACTACCATCGAGAGTAGTGCTACTGCCTTCATCGACGCTATACGGTCCACCTGCGTCAGCAACTGGTGCAACATTACCTGATCCAACCTGTACTCGGAAGGTATCATTGCCAGAATCACCATCATTATCCATCACGGTAACGGTCACTGTGTAATTACCGGCATTAGGGTAACTGTGACTGCCTGCAACACTTCCATTACCACCAGCCTCTGAAACAACACCCGCTTCGCTATGCGTATCACCCCAGTCGATGCTTGCTGTATGCGTATCTAAATCGCCTGCATCAGTAAACGTCGCAGGGTCCAGAGTAACCGTATCACCTTCTAGAATAGACGCATCCGGCCCAGCCTCTACCACTGGTGGTAAATTACCCACCGTAACCAGCAGAGTATCGGAGCCCACGCCACTGTCATCATCGGTCACTGTAACCGTTACGGTGTAGCTACCATTGTCAGCATAAACATGGCTACCTGCTACACTGCCACTGCCATTAGTCTCGCTTACCACACCAGCTTCAGACGCACTGCCATCACCCCAATCAATGGTGGCCGTATGCGTATCTTGTGTACCTGGATCAGTAAACGTGGCAGGAGCAAGATTAACTGTAGCGCCTTCACTGGCAGATTGATCAGGCCCTGCATCAACCGCTGGTGCAACATTGTTGACGATAACATCCACTGTCGTCGTATCTTCTAACAAACCGTCAGAGACTCTTAAGCCAACAGTGTAAGTTCCATCATCAAGAGCAGCGAAGTTAGTGGTTAGCCCCGTCGCATTATCATAGGCACCGTCGTTATCCAGATCCCACTCATAAGTTAATGGGTTGAAATCAGGATCGCTAGAAGCGGAGGCATCCAACGTAATACTACTGCCCTCGTCGACAACATAAGGTCCACCCGCATCCGCTACCGGCGCCGTGTTTTCAGTCACCGTCACGCGGGTGAAATCAAAATCATCCAGACGTTCTTCAGGATCCTGAACATCATCACCATCCAGATCATTCAACACTGCGTTATCAACAACACGCAGACCGACATTAAAACTGCCTGGTTGCGTAAAGGTCACAGATGGGTTTTCACCGGTGGCATCGTCGTAAACGAAGTCACCGTCCAAATCCCATTCCCAACTGGTGATGAAGTCAGTGGGATCAATATCAAACGATCCCGAACCATCCAGCACACAAGGAAGCCCTAAAGTACAATTGTAAGGTCCATTGGCATCTGCAATCGGAGGATGAGGTGGAATAGCAATGGTAATCACCACCGTATCCGTATCACTAATCGTTGGATCATTATTATCAGTGACCCGCAGGGTGACGGTGATATTGCGTGGCAACGTCGCCTCAGGATAATCAACCGTACTCCAGGTGTGAACAGCTGTTGGACTAGTACCTGTAGTATCAAACACTCCGTCACCGTCAAGATCCCATTCATAAGTCACAATATCGCGGAATGGATCAAGGTGGAAAGATCCCGAACCATCCAGTGTCAGCGGCGCATCCACACCCCAGACACGATCAGAACCCGCATCGGCCACTGGTGGCTGTACAAACAGGGATTGCGACAACATGATCACACCCCAGGCAGAACGCGTTGGCTGATTTACCCAACTACCACTGCCGGAAAAACTACCATCGCTGCTGGCAAAGGAATCTTCAACCAGGGTTGATGCCACACCTCGAGTTGGATGCTTAAACCAGTCCAGACCATCATTGCTACCACCGCGCAGATTAATAACAGGACTAGGAACAGCCACACGCATCGTTTTGGTCAACGCAAACAGCGCATAATAATTTCTGAAACGCGTAGTCGCAGCATTACTGTACCAACTGTTCCAATTATTAGAGATCAACGTCTCAGCAGTCACCCAACGTGGATCATCGCGGTCACTGCTGTTCATAGCCAGCTGAATCATGCCAGAAGGCGTCTGCGCCTGGCCTGCACCCTGCCCCGTATAGCCAAAGCCACTGCCGTTATAGCTGTATGTCAACCAGCGATCATTTTCATCCATAACCCATTGAGGGAAATCAATACCAAAAGTTTGTCTCGCGGCAAGGACACCAATCGCTGGCCACTGTGCCGCAGAGTTATCTGGATGCTGGTTCCAGCTATAACGCCAACCACCGCCAACAGTCGCGTGATCATATTGTCCCCAGGAATACTGATCGATCATATCCTGAAGAATGTCGTGATAGGTGCGGTGGCGCACATCGCCACTACCCGCATCCGCAAAAACTGTCGGCGAATTAGAACTAGCAATGCCATCCATCACCATGCCGCCTTCATAGATAGGACGACCGCCATTGACCGTCAAGCCTATTCCGTTGGCATTACTGTCAGGATTACCTGCTGTCTGTGCACTAATCGCCTGAGTGTTGAGCCGCGAAAACAGCGTATTCAAACCACGTCCAACTGTTTCAACATAAGGGTCTTTACGCACATCACCGAGCTGTTGATGACCATTGATCTCAAAAGCTTGCACCGATGAACCCGTGATGTGGTTGATGTAACTACTGTATTGCCATGAACCAAACAACGCTCCACCACTGGTACTGCGCAATTGTTGTCGATGCAGATACCACAGGCCATTGTCTATCGCTATGTTGATTTCAATATCTTGCGACTGTGCACGAATACGCACCAAATATTGATCCGATCCTGTATTGCCGTCAGCATCCGTAACTGTAACCGTAGCAATAAAAGGCGCACCCTCGACACCATTATAAGTATGCTTCGTCTGAATATCGATATAAGGATTGCTAGTAGTGCCTGTCACCGGCGCACTGCCGTCACCAAAATCCCAGGTATAACTAATAGGTGTACGCTTCGTCCAGGCAACAGCCTTAAGCGTAATTTCTTTACCGCTCCAGGTGTCATGAGGGATTTCAATGCCACCTGAGAATGCCCACGGCACAGCCGCTACAGCAGGGTCAGGAGAAACAATCACTGTCGCATTCTGGCTATCTGATTGACCCGCGAAATCAGTCACTGTCAGTGTTGCAGTATAGGTTCCCTCAGTATCATAAACATGGTCTACAAAAGGATTACGGGTAACAAAACTCTGGCCATCACCAAAATCCCAGCTGTAAAACTCAATACCAAAGTCATCACTCGACGCTCTGGCATTTAAACGTGTCGGAATCATTTCATTAGTCGAATAAGGCCCGCCTGCATCAGCAGTAGGTGGGTTCCCAAGGATAACCGTCACGACGGTACTATCCGTATCGGTCTGCAAAGCGTGGTCAGTAACCGTAACTGATGGCTGGTAGGTACCCGGGGCCTCATAGACCGCTTGCGTCACTGGATACGATGCTCCACTGCCACCTGGCCCTGGTGCGGAAAAATCGTCCATATGGATAATTCCGCTATGCACTGTTGCTCCCAGGCGGAACTCGGAGGCGGAGGAATAACTGGAGTCGTAGAGCTGCGTCCAGCTACCCGCACCCGTCTCCCGCACATAATAAGTGGCACCGGTAGCTTTCACATCAATACGCACATCGTAACTGGTACCATCGTTAAAACTACCAACGCCACCTCTTGAACTACCGGATTCGTAGATTGTAATAGTGTTGTTGTTAAAGTAAATCGCGTAATAAAACTGGGTGTAACTGTAGTTTGTGTTGGTATTCTTCAGACCCCACATTACATAGCGGTTACCGCCACTCTCTGTCTGTAAACGTCCCACATAGGAATCACCATCGTTCCGAGCAAAAGTATCCTGACTCAGCAAATAGCGACTACCCCATCCACCAGCACCAGTAACAATGGCTTCGCCACTCGTAAGCACCGCTCCCACTGAAAGCCACTTGGCTGAGTCAATGGCTGCCGCGGAAAATGTTTCACTAAATGGTGGTAAAGCAAAACTCCACTGGTACTTAAATATCCCGTTATCATCAGTCGAAGCACTGGCATCCAGCGTTGTAGGCTGGCCGACTTCATTGGTTCGCGATGGTCCGGCATCCGCTACCGGCGGGTTATTACCACCCACAGTTATCTGGGTAGTCGTTGTAGCGCTCTGCTGACCATTATCCGTCACAGTCAATTCAACATCGTAGGTCCCCGGCGCACTATAAACATGTATTGGCGTCACGCCAGTACCCATAGTGCCATCGCCGAAATCCCAGCTATAAGTCCAGATACCAAAGTCATCGGTTGATGCAGAGGCGTCGAAGCTTGCTGTCCACTGGCCTGCTTGCGCCTGCCCTTCATCAATAGCGTAAGGACCACCATCATCCGTAACCGGTGGATCGTTAACCGTCACTTCTAACGTTGTGCTAGCAGTATGACTTTGATGGGCATGATCACGCACCGTCAGGCTAACGGTATAGCTGCCCGTAGCTGAATATTGGTGGCTAGGCATTATACCTGTACCTGTTGTGCCATCACCAAAATCCCAAACAAAATCACATAGCCCATTATCGTCTGTCGAACCACTACCATCAAAGCTCACCGTCCACAAACCACTGCTGGCAGCACTTTCGTCTACGCTATAAGGCCCAGCGGGGTCAGCTACCGGTGATGCACTCGGTGTCGTAACTACGGTGGCAACAGCTGTATGGGTTTGCAGTGCATGATCGGTGACCGTCAGTAACACGGTATAGCTGCCCGGAGCAGCGTAGGTATGGCTAGGTGTCGCGCCACTGCCGAAGGTACCATCACCAAAGTCCCAACTATATTGATAAATCGCATTATCATCACTGGAACCTGTGCCATCAAAAACAACCGTCCAGGCATTACAGCTCGCCTGTGCTTCGCCAGGTGTATAAGGCCCCCCTGCATCAGCTACAGGTGGATCACCGGCAACGAGGTTAACTGTGGTTGCATCACTGCCAGTTTGCTCAACACCATCCGTAACAACCAGAGAAATATTATAAAGACCCTGCTGCGGATAGCTTACCGTTGGCTGCTCTAACATAGAAGACACTGCTGGCGTAACAAGATCATCCATCTGGACTATAGTCGTACTGTTTAAGGTCACACCAAGACGCAATGGTGAACCCGATGAATAACTTGAATCATAGAGCTGCGTCCAAGCCGGTGCGCCTGTCTGACGCATATAATAAGTTGCCCCAATGGTTTTTACATCGATGCGCAGATCGTAACTGACATCGTTACTGAAACCGCTACCAAAGTTACCGCGGTAAGAACCTCCTTCATAAATCTGGATGGTGCCATTGGTAAAATAGATGGCATAGTAAAATTGGGTATAACTGTAATTGGTATTGGTATTTTTCAGACCCCACATCAAACTGCGTGCACCGCCAGATTTAAGCGTCAAACGGCTTCGGTATGAGTCGCCCGCGACACGAGGAAACTGGGGATTGGATACTAAATAACGACTACCCCAACCACCCGTACCTGTAACAACAGCTTCTCCGCCCGAGACGACAGCGCCCCCAGCAGTAGCCCAAAGACCTGTACTAATCACTCCGCTAGAGAACGTCTCATTGATACCGTTACCGAGATCCCAATCAAACTTAAGCGCAGCAGCACCGTCATCTGAAGATGCACTGCCATCTATAGGCACGGAATAGACGCCAGCTGTAGCAAAAGCTTCACCGAATGTATATGGGCCGCCCGCATCAGCGGTTGGCGCATCACCCAGCAAACGAACTAGACCATTACCAATACCCACATTACCGTCATCATCTGTTACTGCCAGCTGAACACTGTAATCTGATTCCAGTGACGGGAAGGCGTGACTTACTAGCTCACCCGTATCCGTAGCCCCATCATCAAAATCCCACTCGTAGGAAGCAATTGCACCGTCATCAGTAGAGAATTCACCGCTGAAATCAACCGTTGCTCCGAGGCTATCTATCACAGGATTAGGGCTAATAAACGCTACAGGGTCGCCGATTGGTGGAGGGCCTGGAGGCGCAGAAATACCAAAAATATTACCAGCGGTATTGGACGGATTAACCCTGACTTCCGCGCCAAATGTACCATCGCCGTTACCAGGGTAGTAACGAACAATCCTGCTGCTATAAGAACTTGCAACTAAATCTTGATTACCATCACGGTTGAAATCGTAGTTATCATAGGCGCCGTGATTATTGAAATCCACAGAAGGAACTGGCACACCAGCGACGAAAGTGCCATCACCATTGCCAGCAAAAAAGGTTGGATTTCCGCTGCCGCCCTCATTAGCCAGAACATCAACATTGCCATCATTATTAAAATCAGCCGCCGTCAAGCCATACGGGTCAGTACCTGAATCTCCAATCACCCCTGCGCTAACAAAATCTCCTGTGCCATCGCCCAGGTACAAAATAATTTGTCCACTGGAATAGGTCACCCGCGCATAGTCTAAATAGCCATCGTGGTTGAAATCAGCCATATCCAAACCACGGCCATTACCAACACCTAGATCGATAGTGGTAACCGTGAAATTACCTTTACCATCACCTAACCCTCTATGAATAAAACGGTGGTTAGTATTACCAAGAAAGTCCATATTGCCATCATGATTAAAATCACCGGCCGTCATGTCCATTTGGTAGGAGTTAGCATTGCTACCTGTACCCACTGAGCCCATATTGGTAAAGTTATCACTGCCATCATTTATGAACAGGTAAAAGGTCGTGGTATTACCGGAAGGACTGCCCACCAGAAAATCCAGCACCCCGTCGTTATCATAATCAGCAATCGTTGCACCGCGAATTGCTCCACTCAGCTGAGCAATCTGCCGGAAATCTGCCCACGTGCCATCACCATTACTGCTGGCATAATTAATTCTGCCTGCATCATCAGGAATGATAATAAAGGTATCCGCATAGTCATCGAGAGTCGATGCATCACAATCATCATCGATACCGTTATGGAATAACTCAGGACGGCCAGGATAGGCCCCTGCGTTTGAATCATCACAATCCGCTACCGGTGCTGCACAAATGCTAATGCCGTCGCCATCGGCATCAAAGCCTTCATCAATAGCACTGTCACAGTTGTTGTCCTGATCATCACAAATTTCAGTATTGCCAGGGAAATTGGCAGGATCACTGTCATCGCAATCACCAGCACAAATGCTGACACCGTCACCATCGATATCATCAGACACGCCTTCGTCGATTACACTGTCGCAGGTGTTATCTGCACCATCACAGCTTTCAACATTGCCAGGGAAGTTATTAGGGTCAGCATCATCGCAATCACCGGCACAAACAGTGACGCCGTCACCGTCTACATCGAAACCATCATCGATAAAACCATTGCAGGTATTATCAGCGCCATCACAGACTTCAACATTGCCTGGAAAATTATTTGCATCAGCATCGTCGCAATCACCTGCGCAAACCGTTACGCCATCACCATCAACATCAAAACCTTCATCAACAGCACCCTCACAGGTATTATCAACGCCATCACAAACTTCAACATTACCTGGGAAATTATTTGCATCGGCATCGTCGCAATCACCCGCACAAACCGTTACGCCATCACCATCAACATCGAAACCTTCGTCAATAGAACCATCGCAGTTATTATCTACGCTATCGCAGACTTCGGTAGCGCCCGGGAATACCGAGCTGTCGGTATCATCACAATCAACAGTAAAATCAAAACCATCGTTATCGATGTCTGTGTCATCCGGCGTGCCCGCATCACAATCGTCATCGATACCGTTATTGGCTATTTCTGTTGCACCGGGATTAACTGCACTGTTACCGTCATCACAATCGGTATCGGAATAAAAACCATCACCATCGCCATCTGAATAGATATTAACGCGGCGTGTTTCCTGCACATCCACACTGAATGAACTTCCATCACTGATAACAACTCGAACCAACCAACTACCAGAATCAGTAATAAGTGGTGTTAGTGTAAAACCTGTCGCGGTAGAAACAGAGACACCTTCGACAAACCATTCATAACTGAGAGGATCCGAATCAGGATCAGTTGCCGTAACCGAAAAACTAAGGGGTGAACTATCTGTAGCGGTAAGCGTGGTACTCACCGGCTGAAAATCTGTAATAACAGGCGAACCATTCGCACTGCCAATCGTTACATCAGCATAATCAATATCAACATTGCCCGATGCATCGGTAACTTCTAAACCAATAATGCCATTGAATTCACTGGGCCAAGTGTAAGACGGCCCAATCCCTACTCCATCATCAAATACACCGTCACCATCAAAATCCCAGGCATAAGTCATTGCTTCGCTCTGAGGATCTGTGGATCCTGACGCATCAAAAACAACAGCAGTGCCTTCAACACCGGCATATGGTCCACCCGCATCTGCGGTTGGATGCTCAACAACAACACCCTTGGCAATTAAAAAGTCCATCAAATCCTGACTCGTCGTCGCCAGTTCTTGCATAGTAGTAATCGCAGCCGTCATTTCAGCCACAAGAACATCTATTTGTCCGGCCACGGTGCCATCAACAGCAGGCAAGTCCCAGGCAGTAATTCTTAACACGATCTCCGCTATGTCTGCCCCGGTAAAACCAAGATCTAAGATAGCGCTCTCTTCTTCAGCGGTTAATCCCGTCGCAATAACTCGCGCCTGAAAGGCTGCAAGTGCGCTGACATCTTGCATCTCGTCTTCGCCCGAGGCAATCAAATCTATCTTGACCGCCTGTGCAGCAACAATACTGTCAGCCATATTTGATTCGAGTAGCTGAGCGTATTCTTTTAATTGGCGTACTTGTATATAAGCAAAGGTGTCATCAAAGGCCTGATCTGCACCTTGGTATTTTTCAATCGTTTCACGTACAGCCACTACCAGTGCGGCTTGTTGTACGCCTAACCTTGCCCAGGCAATCATATTTGCTTCAGGAACGCCTGTACCTAACGGCGCATAAGGATAGGTATATGGCCCTATAAATCCTGCTACCTCACCAGCAACAGCAGAACTATCCATAGAAACCATTTCAGTAAAAAGAGGGTCAGGTGGATCGCGTGCCAAATCACCCCATTTTTTTGCCGCATTACCTAATATACCGAAAGCCAAACGTTCCGGTGGAGGTGTTGGGTTGGGTCCATAGCCACCCATTAGTTTACGTGCGAAAGCCCCTGTCATATCGTTATAGGGTTTCCAAATCGCATACTCGAGAAGACCTAATGGCCCCCCTGCCACAGCAGATGCCAAAGCAGCTGCATCAGCTAAGTCAAGCAAATTAACCCAAAGTTTTGCGGCAGCACCATAATGCGTTTCTAAACCCGCGGCTCTCGATTTAATCCCGCTAACATCCGGAATAGGTCGCCCACTTTCTACGACACGAAAAGCAAAACCAGTTCCGGCGCCTATAATCGAATCCCCACCGTCATAAATCCCATTAGCCCCGTCATCGAGAATCAAATCATACTCTCCACGTGGAGTACCGCCCGGCAAGCCAATTGGAACGCCAATAAAAGGCCCGCCAATTGAGCTACTAACGATTCTGTTTTCACTCCGAATATCCGTCAGCGTTTCACCACCCGACCAAACCTGATTTGGAATAATATAAGCATCACCGAAAAACTGCAGAAATTGAAAAGTGTCAAGGTCACCGTCTGCACAGATCGTATCCGCCACATCAAACTGCGTAGAGTGACTAAAATCCCCATAACACTGATTGGCAACAATGCTCCCTGCCTGAACATTGTTTGATTGAACTACTGAAAAAATTGCCAGCACTGCAGAAAAAACTACGGCAATCAGAGATCTGGAATGGCTACGGGTCTCGATATTCTCAGTACAATGAACAGAAAATGACTTTTTAAATTTTAATTGGGCGCTCATGAATTATCTCCTGACGCAACATCAGCAGACTGTTCACGGTATCCAAGCTTATGAATTTCATCGAAGTCGATGTTGTCTGGAAGTTTTTGAGGTTCGTTAAAGTAGATATCCCAGAAAGCATCTTCGCTAAGCCAACCTGTGCTGGGTAAAAAAACCAAGCGATTTTCCAAATCTACAACAACGGGAGATATAGCTATTTCGACTGAGGATGGGGACTCTTCTGTGAGTGACGTGTCGCTGACCTGTGCCGCCAGCGGTGCTGCCGTGCTTTCTGTTGCGCTGGTTTCCTGTCCACCTGAATCTGAACCGCCACCACCGCCACAACCAGCCAACGCTAATACAAAAACCCCCGTGACAAATAATTTACTGCTCATGTGAAGCCCCCTGTGACCGCACTAACAACATTAGAATTTCTGTAAAAACAAAATTACAGAAATTGACCCTATACCAACTTCACCTACCACAGTATCAGTCAGTATTTGGATCAACCCAGTTTTTATTCTCACTGTCGTTTAGACAATATATCCTTGATCTTAGCCTCCATAAACGCAAGTGGTTTCGCACCAACAATGGCAATGCCATCCACCTTGCGTCCATCTCCTGTCGCACCCAGCACAAAAGACGGTGTACCTGTAAAGCCTGCCGCATGTGCATCGGACACATCACGGTTTACTTCAGTTTGATATTTTTTACTGTCAACACAGGCTTTGAATACGTCCATTTCAAGCCCCATTTTCAGAGCATAACCATCAATATCCTTACGACCAAGCTTTTTCGAATTTTCAAATAAAATATGGCGAAACTCCCAGAACTTGTCCTGCTCGCCAGCGCAACGCCCTGCTAATGCCGCAGTATTTGCATACTTATGAAAACCCAGCGGCAAGTCCCTGCTGATATAACGTAACTTGCCAGTATCTATATATTTTTTCTTCAGCCCAGGAAAAACCTGATCATGAAAACGACGGCAAAAAGGGCATTGAAAATCGGTGTATTCAACCAAAGTCACCGGCGCATCGTTCTGCCCCAAAACATAACCACCCTGCGTCCCCACCTTCGCCTTGCTAGGTTTTTTGCGTGCTGGTTTACGCTGACTTTTATTCTGATTGACCATCTGCTGAAGAAGACTTTTGATCCCCTTCAACTCTTTCAGAATGGCATCACCCTGTTCGCTGGACAGCGCTTCCTCAGCGCTTACCGTACCTCCCAACATAAAAGTACAACACAACAAAACCAAACATGCTTTTCGCAAAATTATTATCTTCCTGTTTGAATATTTCGAACCTAAATAAGCAGCGGCCAATCGTAGCTCAAAATTTCTAACACTGACACCTAATAGTTAGACCTTGCGTTGCGTCTCGCTGCTCTCAAACCTAACAAACCAAGCCCTACCAACAACAGGGTCGCAGGCTCAGGTATAGGGTTAGCCGTTCTAACATCCAAGTTACTCGCAAAATAAATATCAGCCTGACTGTCCGGGTCACCCTGAGTTAGAAAAAAGCCACTTACAGGCATTATTTCGCTCACTGAAAAATCCAAAACCGCCGTATCTAAACTGGTTAGCGAAAAGTCCCAACCTATTGCCATGGAGACATCTTCAGGGCCAATCTCACCTATAGAGTTATCAAGAGAGCTGACCAGCAAATTATCGTAAATATCGCCAAATAGAAAACCCGGCTCATCAATTTCCCAAGTCTGCCCTGCTGCTGGAGCCGACGTTATTGAACCCACTTCGTTGTAAAATAAATTTACAGCAGAATCTATTTCGTGATCAACAAAAAGATCCACTGTGTGAGTCCCTACGCCACCATGTGTTACGGAGAGGTTTCCAAGACCTGTCGTAAAATCGAAGCCAGTAGCATTAACAGAACTCGGCAAAGGATCCGCTGAAGTGATAATCACACCATCTATATTTAAAGCCCAGTCAAACAGACCTATAACTGCTGATTGAGCAGCCCCACTCACAACAAACATTGCTAATGTAAACGACGCTAAAATTTTGGACTTCATGACACATGCTCTCCAGCTTGTATAGCTATATATAATGTATAGCTGTGCAAATAATGAGCCAAAAATATTTTACTAATATTATCAATATCTTAAAAAACACAACAAAAAAGAACTTACGATCTTGTAAAGTTTCCTGACATATTCAATACAGATTATAGACATAAAATATTTGCTATCAGGTTGATTCAATACCGTATTATTCAAATTCACAAACAAAGACAACACCAGAACAACTACTAACTCAAGCTCCAAATACTAACCACCCAAACTATATTTATAAAACACATATAAAATCAATAATTTAAACTCACCCTATAAAACACATCAACAAAGCCTATCGAACAGCTACTGTAAAATATCCTGACTACCCTAGCAGCCAGAATTCCAACATTTTCAGCTCAACAAGTAGCAATATCTACCCGCCCCACCCTTGCGCAGCTTTCATGCTTACAATAGGCTGGCTTACATGAAGTTTACTGACAGCCTTTATTTTCGTCTGTTTCTGCCCTTTTCAGCATCCTTGCTACTGGCAACTGTGTTTGCGTGGTGGATTGCGACTAGTTTGCTCGCAAATAGCTTGGAACAACATCTCACCAAACAGCTGCGACACACCGCGACGGTCTTATCGGAAGGGAATTTTCCCTTTACCCGAGATCTGCTAATCCGCCTTGCCAGCGTCATCGATGCTGAAATATTTCTGATTAAAAGCGACGGCAGCCTCGGCCCTTCCACCCTCAGAACAGAACAACCCGAACTACAAAAACAATTACTGATCCGTTATGACAACTGGCAGAATCTAAAAGAAGCTAACAACCAATATTCAGCAGTACGCATTAACTATCTCAGTCAACCTCATCAGCTGGTCTTTCACCACATCGATCGAGCGCGCGACACGCGTTATATTGCGGTCGCCGCACTATCCTCTTTATCCTCCATTCACAACACCTCACGCCAAGTGACATTATGGCTTGGCATCGCCGCTTTTACCGGCATGCTACTACTGGCCTGGATAGGACATAAAATTGCCCGTCGTTTCACCGTTCCAGTTCAAGAACTGGCGACCATGGCAGGACAAATCAGCACTGGTAACCGCGATGTCCGCGCGGTTGTTCACCACGCTGATGAAGTCGGCGAACTTGCCCGAACTCTCAACACCATGGCTGAAAAACTACAGTTTTACGAAGAGCAAGTAGCGCAAAAAAGCCGTCTCGCTACGGTGGGAGAAATGGCCACACGCATTGCCCACGAAATTCGCAACCCGCTCACTGCAATTAAATTGCAAACCCAATTACTTCACGAAAATTCTGCTACTTCACAGCAGACTGTCACACAACGATTGCTTGACGAAATATCTCGGCTCGAATTAATCGTTACCAGCACACTTGATGTTGCGCGCCCCGTCACGCTGAACACTCAAGCCACCCAGATAAACACGCTGATAAGCTCAGTCACGACATTGTTAGCCCCGCAGATACAACATCGAGGCATTGAGCTCAACCTCAACCTTGACCCAGAGCTCATGGAGATTCCACTCGATGGCGACCGCATAAAACAGATCTTACTTAACTTGATTCTCAATGCCGCCGATGAGCTCAATCAAGGTGATAAACTACTCATTTGCACACAACATAATGCAAACAATAATGAAACCATACTCACAGTGGAAGACTCTGGCCCTGGAATACCCGACGATAAACTCAAAGAAATATTTGAACCTATGAAAAGTGGAAAAACAGGCGGACTCGGTCTAGGCTTAACGATGAGCAAAGAACTGGTTGAATTACACGGTGGCCAAATATTTGTTGAACGCAGTACATTAGGTGGAGCGTGTTTCCGTATAACCTTCCCGACAGGAAGCTCCTACAATGGCTAAGATACTTGTAGTAGATGATGAACATGCAATTTGCCAGGCATTTTCACAAATTATCTGCCACGCAAAACATACACCGCTGATCGCCGCTGACGGTACTGCTGCGCTAAATATCCTCAAACAAGAAACACCTGCTGTCGTGTTCCTCGATGTTCAATTACCGGATATGAATGGCCTTGAAATTTTGGAACAAATTCATAGCTCACAGCCAGAACTACCCATAGTAATGATCACCGCACACGGTTCAATGCAAACGGCGATGCAGGCAATGCAACGTGGTGCTTTCGACTATCTAAGCAAACCATTAGAACTGGAACAAATTCGTAAGCTGCTAAACAAAATTTTATCCCGATCAAACGATCAGCAAACAACAAAATCAAGCAACTCTGGTCAGGCTTTAAAACAACCCGTCACAGAAAGTGATGAGCCAAAAAGTCTCATCGGCAACAGTCCTGCCATGCAGGAAATATTCAAGCTAATGGGCTTATTGACCACCAATGATCTAACCGTTTTGCTCAGCGGAGAAAGTGGCGTTGGAAAAGAATTGGTTGCCCGTGCCATTCACGATCACAGTGAACGCAAGCAGCAACCCTTCATGGCTTTCAATTGTGCAGCTGTACCTGAAAACCTGATGGAAAGTGAATTATTCGGCCATGAACGTGGCGCTTTTACGGGCGCAGATAACCGTCGTATTGGACGTTTTGAAGCCGCTGAAAGTGGCACGATATTTCTCGATGAAATTGGCGAAATGCCCTACCATTTACAAAGTAAATTATTACGCGTTTTACAAGAACGCAGCTTTGAACGTGTTGGCAGCGTTACTCCTCTTACACTCAATGCGCGCATCATGGCAGCCACTAATCGCAAGCTTGAAGAAGAAGTCAGTGCTGGCCGATTTCGCGAAGATCTTTATTACCGCCTAAAGCTTGTTACATTAGAAATCCCCCCTTTGCGTAAGCGCGGAAACGACATTACTGTTCTGGCAAAACATTTTCTACAACTGGCCAACTGCGAACTAAACCGCAATATCAAAACAATTGAAGCTACCGCACTGGACGCGCTACAAAACTTTCACTGGCCGGGAAATGTTCGTGAACTGGAACACGTCATCAAACACGCTGTACTGGTTGCCCACGGAACAATGCTGACCCAGGATAATTTAACTTTCAACGTGCAGGCTGGAGCAAATTCAGACAAAAAAACAGATCAGCTTCAAGCGCTGCGCAAAGCCGCTCGAAAAGCATTGCACCAAATTCAAAATCAATCTGGGACAAACACGTTTCATGAAATAGTCTCAATCACAGAACATGCATTAATCACTGAAGCATTAAAGATGTGCGATGGAAATCAAGTCGCGGCAGCGCGTTTACTCGGCCTGCACCGCACCACACTACGCAAAAAAATCGATAACTGATTGCTGTACATTCATAAAACGAAATGTGCACTGCCTGTACAGAATTATCATAACGATGCCCCTGCCAACACTGTTAGACACTACATAAAACTGGCCTAAAACAATACAAATCACTAATATCCATAAGTATTATTTATTACCAACAGATGTTGGTTCAAATTTTGCTATGTAATAACTGTGATGCTCCTATGCCGTACAAACTGGTTAAGTAGCTCGTACTATTACGCAGCCACCTGAAAAGGAAAGCTAACCAGTGAAATTTTCACACTATTTGTGACCCCTGTATCGCCGATAGAGTGAAATAACGTCAGGAAGACACAGCTACGCACCACGCCCAACCTACCATGGGCGTGGTGTAAACTAGCTTTCCTGCATGAACAAAATTTCGACGGCGAAATATGCTTATGACAAATAATGAGAACAAAACAGGCGTGTGGATTATCGGTGCGCTGGGTGATGTCGCAACAACACTGATTGTAGGCAGTATTGCAGTATCAAATAAATTGTCGCTGCCTACCGGCATGGTTAGCGGGCTGTCACCAATGAATCAACTTGAGTTGTTATCTCTCGATCAACTGATTTTAGGTGGCCAGGATATTCGCAATGGCTCTATCACCGAATCTGCAAAAGAAATATCACAGCGCTCTCGCAGCTTCACGACTGAACTACTGAATAAAATCCAAGCCGCATTGACACAAGTTGATCGCAACATCGTCAACAGCAATCAATTGGATTGGTCGAATGATCAGCAAGAAGGCTCTCTGAACCTGACAGAAATCACCCAACAACAACGTCTTCTGTTACGAACATTCATCAAACAAAACAAACTCACACATTTGGTCGTCGTCAACCTGGCCTCAGCAGAAACAAGCCCTGAACTCAGCTCAGAACATGATTCTTTGCAAGGCTTCGAACAGTTAATTGAAGACAACCGTAAAGATCGGATATTACCCAGTATGTTGCATGCCTACGCGGCTTTCAGCGAAGGATGTTCCTATATTAATTTCACGCCAAGTTGTGGAGCATCTATCCCAGCACTACAAGAACTAGCTCAGCAAAAAAATCTCCCACACTACGGCAACGATGGAAAAACCGGCGAAACACTGATCAAGACTGCACTGGCTCCGATGTTTCTTAACCGCAACCTGCAGGTCATGAGCTGGGAAGGCATTAATATGCTCGGCAATAATGATGGAAAAAATTTAGATGATCCCGCCAAATGCGAGGGTAAACTTAAAAACAAAGCAGATGTTCTGCAAAGCATACTCAACTACCCACTGCATGCCGACGTCAATATCAACTATGTGCCCTCTTTAGGTGACTGGAAAACTGCTTGGAATATGATTCACTTCAAAGGTTTTTTAGATGTCCCGATGACCATGCAGTTTACTTGGCAAGGATGTGATTCAGTACTCGCCGCGCCGTTAATACTCGACATGATCCGTTTTAGTGAATTTGCTACACGTCAAAATGAATCTGGCCCAATGCATCATCTGGCAAGTTTTTTCAAAAACCCTATCGACGTTGACGAGATGGCCTTCTTCCCACAATTTGAAATGTTACTCAACTATACTTACCAACATCTTGCTAAAAATAATAATTTCCGGCCAGATTCAATAGACTCTGATTCAAATTAATTGACAGGCGGACTATATGGCAAACAACGCAACATTATCAGCCAGACCAAAACTATTGTTGCGTAAAAAAGAACTCGCAGGACGCTGCTTGCTCGCATTAATATTAGCTCAGCTCCTAACACTCGCCGTGCTTCCAGAGCTAGAGGATGCGCCCGTCAAAGCAACCTTACTCACGTTGGCAACCAGCATTATTCTCTGCAGTTATTTACTCTACCCTGAAATCAACGTTTGTCACTATTCTCGAACAACTATAAACATCATCTGGAGTACCCTGTTAGCCATCGGTGTTTTAGCATCCATTTTATTGAACAACCTCCATTTCGATTTAATATTAATACTGCGCCTGACACTGGCTGTTGTCCTGTTGTGTCTGTTATTGTCCAGTTTGACTCGACTCATAAGCCACTTTACTACTGACACCTCCAGCGCGCCGCTGTTAGTTTTTTTAATCACCACTACATTAACCACCGCAACTATATGGAGTGGGAATTGGGTCGAACATATTGACAGTCAAAACACCACGGACTCAATAATTGCCATCAGCCCACTGACTTATCTTGCCTCTATGCTGGACTATGATTACCTTCGTAGCCAGTGGTTTTACAGCCACACACCCTACGGCTCATTGCGCTATCACTACCCACACTGGCTATCGTATTTGACTGTGTATCTAGGCATTACCGTGCTGTTATCCTTTGTAGAAAGACAACTAAAAATTAAAGCTACCAATTTAAGCAGCAAGCATCACACCCAAACGGAGACTACATAAATGAAACGTTTTGTTCCGATATTTATCGCAGTATGCGCACTGCTTTTTTCAACGCTGAGCATGGCAAAAGAAAGCACTGACTTAATGGATCCGGTGCTAAAGAAAAAAGCCCAGCGAGCGGTTGACCGTGGACTGCGTTACCTGCGCGAGCATCAGGAAGAAGATGGCTCATGGTCAAAATCCGTTGGCATCACTGCGCTGGCACTACGTGCCTATTTAGAAAGCCATCGTGGTTACAATGAAAGCGATGGTGCTTTTATCACCAAACCGCTGGAATTTATTCTCTATCACATCAATCGTGATGGCTCGATCGGCGAGTCCAGTCAAAACAAAAACTACAATACTGCCGTGTCCATCACCGCACTTCAGGCAACTGGCAATTCAAGTTACGCAGAAACCATATCAAATGGCCAAAAATTTTTAACCGGTTTACAGATCGATGAACAGGAAGGCTATGATAAAGAGCATAAATATTACGGCGGCATCGGCTACGGTGGTGACGAACGCCCCGACCTTTCTAATCAGTACATGGCAATCGAAGCACTAAAAGCCACTGCTCTCGACAAAAATGATCCAGTTTGGGAAAAAGCATTAATCTTTGTTAGTCGCAGTCAGAACCGCAGTGAAAGCAACGATCAGGAATTTGCCGGCAATGATGGCGGTTTCACTTATATGCCCGGTTACAGCCCACACGGTGACGCTCAGTCTTACGGCGCCATGACCCATGCCGGGCTGATCAGTCTATTGTATGCAGGCGTTGATAAAAATGACCCACGCGTACAGTCTGCTTATAACTGGATTCGTTCTGAATACACGCTGGAAAACAATCCAGGGGCAAAAGGAAAACAAGGACTATTCTATTACTACAACGCTTTTGCAAAAAGCATGTCTGCCTACGGTGAAAAAGAGTTTATCGACAACAAAGGAGCAAAACATAACTGGCGCAACGAACTGACTGAAAAATTATTGAGCCTGCAAGATAAAGACGGCTCATGGGTCAATAAAGAATCACGACGCTGGTGGGAAGGTGACCCGAATCTGGTTACAGCTTGGTGTGCCATAGCTTTGAATATGGTTATTAAAGAGTAATTTTAACTTCTGTATTGACAATACAGAATCAACCACAACTGACCCATCTAATTCAGGTGTACTTATCGATGTAAACAGGATTTGTTGATGTTTTACTTTCAACTGCTATCAACTCTGCGCACTACCACTGCATTAATAGCGGTGATAGCTGTAACAACGGGGCTTTTCATCACAGCTCTGCCAACTGCTCATGCCCAAACTCAGATTGGCAACATCCCATTACGTCTTGAACTCAGCAGTGCATGGGATGGCAATAGTCGCCCCGGTAGCACAACTGAGATAACCGTTAAGCTGCTCGCCGCACGCGGTGGAACTGTCAACCTAATAATTAACAACGGCTCCCGTATCACTGAGATTATTGCTATACAACTGGAACCCGGAAAAACAAAAAAATTACAGCTGCCGATACGTATTCACAGGCAAAATAAAATTAGCATTCAAACTGCCAGCAAAATATACAGATCAACATCTGCCAGCTTAGCCTTACAGCTTCATCGTACGAACAGCGCCATCATTGCTGTAACTGTTTTTAACAACAAAGTGGCAAACAAATTTTTCTCGTCTGATACCACAACATTATTACATCCTGCCATATCAGAACTGCCACGCCATGCTCAAGCTTACTCAAGCATCGATGCATTAGTTCTGGATGCAGAAAAACTTTCTCAAATGGATGATCAGCAACTCAATGCACTGAGCAGTTTTTTACAGTCGTGTGGCCGTCTTGCTGTAACAGGGCTTAGTCAACATGCGGCCAAACCATTGACTGACAATGCGGGCTGCAACGGCCGATTCTTTAGCGTTACAGACACTTATCCGCAGGCATTTAGCTGGATTAATAAAATGCTAAACCTAACACCGGATCCGCTGCCAACGGCTGTGCAACTATCACAGCTAATAAATTATGAACCTGCCATTAGCGATCATCAGATTTTTTTTTCCTCTAAACCCGCTACTCAGGCAGCTTATACATGGGGTATTTTCATCCTGATTTACTTCATGCTTTTATTTCTTGCAACAAGAATAAGTAATCGCCCTGCACTCATTACATCAGTGCCGGTATTTACTGTGGCGATCATTATAATCATCGGCTTAACAGCAAAACCTGAAACTCAGGCCATTTACTGGACGGAAGCCTTTTCCGAAAATCAACATGCGCGTTTTTCAATGTTGTTGCGGACAACAGGGGCCGGGGCTCAACAAACTCATATTAATTTCCCACTAGAGCAAGGGTTGCCAGAGTCATTATCAAAAAATAATGCGAACCCATGGCTAACGTTCTATGAAAATTATGAACAAAACAATACCTCTATCACTCTCGAATTAGACACATATTTATTTTCACAGGATGATTTTTATTGGCAAGGTAGCTTTCAATATCAAGCGCCTCTCACTCTTGCATTTCAAGCGGGAATACCTTCGCTAGAAAACCTTAATCCTCAAACATCACAACCAGGTATTTTACGCTGGGAAAATAACTATTATGCGGTACCCGCACTTGCATCGGCTGCCCAGTGGTCTCCTCAGCACAACAACCATATGCCTTCTTCCAATCCTGCTGTAGTCCTAGCGAATAAACTGGTTTCTGGAAACGACACAGCCCTACTCATCCCATATGTTCCAACTAAACGACAGCAACTCATTTCAAAAACACATGGCTGGCTGCTAATCAGAGAACGTCCATTAACATGATCAGCAATAAAAATTTCAATTTGGCAATCTACAGTAGTCTCTTTTATTGCTTGCCTCTTGTTGTCTGGACAATCTCACAAACAGCCTATACACAAAACACTAACGACTGGAATGCCAAGAGCTGGGCGGATGTCACGCAAGAAGGTTTGAAAATCTTATGGATCGTACAAGCATTAATCATTGCGATCGTCATACCGTGGTTAAGCTGGCATAAAAAATGGCGGCATCAAATAAGCACCGTACTCATATTGATACTGATGCCTTTACCACTACTTTCTATCGTCTGGTTAAGCGGTGGCAGCACTCTTTCAGCACTGACTTATGGCCTCATTTCTCTAGTCATTCTTTCAGCTTTATTACTTTTAAGCACACGCTTAATCGAGAACCTTCCACCCAGTCATTATTTAAAGGTATCAGGCCGGGTAATCATTCAAATCTTATCCGTCAGTATTCTATGGAAATTTCACGAGCCGTTGTTAAGTTGGGTTAACATATGAACACAGACAAAAAAAACACTGTATTCATCGCATTTATAAAATCGATGAGAACCCGTCTCTGGCTAGAAACTACTGTACATTATAGTCTAAAATCCCTCTGGGCTGCTGCAGTGTTACTGCTAACTTTTGGGTTCATTCATATTCTATGGGGCTCATTTTCGGGCTGGCTCACTTTTATCATCACACTTTCACCGCTTTTTATAGCATTAATATTCATCATTAAATCACACCCTACTTTGGCCCTAGCAGCAAAGATTGCAGACCGTAGATTCGCTACTCGGGCTTTATTTTGTTCCGCTCTGGATATCATTAACAATTCATCGAGATCAACACTGTCACCTGCACAAGCGTTAGTTCTCGATCAGGCCATACACACCTCTGCTCAATGCCATCAAAGATTAAAATATCAAAATCATGCCTTTACAGCGCTGCCTCGCAGCTCACCGTTGTTAATGGCAATATTGATAGGCGGATTTTTTTTATTACTGCAAGCTAAGAATTTACGTCAAACAATTGCACTAGAAAATATATTAAACAGTGACTTAGCAACTGAAGATACCACTGCCGAATCAGTTACATCAGAGAAAGAAGGACACCCAGATGCCAGTCGTGACTTCGTCTTACAGCTTCGCCAATCCTTGAAAACTGACGCAGATAATTTAATTTCAAAAAATATTTCAACAAACAACCTAAATAGCAATTCTAATAGTGACAAAATGCTCTCACACACAGACCACCACAACACCATCAAAAACAGTCAATTTAAAGATATAGACTCTGGTCGAAAGTCACTCGGCATGACAACAGGGAAAAAAACACGCGGACAACTTGCGGGGACAGTTAGTGCCACAAACAACAATAACACCCTGCCTAAAGATAAAATTCACACTACCAATGTTGGACAATTAATAGAATTAAAAATTAAAAATTCACAGAATAGCAACACTAACAACAACGCCAATAGCAACAACAGCTCTGTTGATTTAAGTGATTTTTCATTTCCAGGTAGCGCCGACAAGTCGAGTAGCCGCTCTATCTTTTCAACCACGATCAATCAGAGCGATTATTACGCCCATCTAACACCAGAGGCCAATCATTACATAGCTCGTTATTTCCAGGCTTTAAACGCTAACAATAAAAGTTCAACCGGAGGAAAGCAGCCATGAGCACAAGTCAGAAGGATTTCTCTGACCAAGTAGAACGCTTCAAAACCGATGCAGCGCTATTCAAACAAACCCTGGGAAAAGCCATCGTCGGACAACCCCAGTTAATATCCGACCTGTTCACCGCAATCTTGTCAGGCGGACATGTACTACTGGAAGGTTTACCGGGTTTAGGAAAAACACACCTTAGCAAAGTTATTGCTAGCGCACTGGGTATCACCCTTGCTCGCGTACAATGCACACCCGACCTGATGCCATCGGATATCACCGGAAGCGAAATTCTTATTACTCGACCAGAAAGTATAGAGCAATCTTTTGAATTTCGTCACGGTCCAATTTTTTCCTCTTTAGTGCTAGTAGACGAAATTAATCGTGCCAGCCCAAAAACACAAGCTGCGCTGCTCGAGGCCATGCAAGAAAACCAGGTCACCCATGCCGGAAAAAGCTATGCCCTGCCAAAGCCTTTTTGGATCTTAGCCACACAAAACCCTATCGAATTAGAAGGCACCTACCCACTCCCAGAAGCTCAACTCGACCGTTTTCTATTTAAACTCAAGGTTGATTTTCCTTCCGCTGAAAGCCTAAACCAACTCATCGACCTTACGCTCGATGAACAACCCGCGGATAAAATAACCACCGTGCTCTCTCATAATCGCATTCAGGAAATGATGACGCTTTGCAAAGAAGTTGTTATCGCCAGTGAAATCAAACATGCTGCTGTAGCATTAATTTTAACCACTCATGGTGAATCCAGTGATGCTTCAATCTCGGCCAGCGTCCAACAACACATCCGCTACGGTGCTAGCCCGCGAGGGCTACAGGCAATATTACGCGCTGCTCGAGTACACGCACTATGTGGTGGTCGTGCACATGTTGCTCTTGAAGATATAGAAGCTGCTGCATTACCCGCACTGCGCCACCGAATTTTACTCACTCTGGAAAGTGAAATGACAGGAACAGACAGCGAACAATTCCTCAAAGATATCATCAGTACATGGAAACATCTCAATTAAACCGCGCGCTTTGCGACGTCACTGAAACTCAACTTTCACATCTTGGCCGCATTGCCAATCGAGTTTTAGCTGGCCGTCCCCTAACCTTAAGAGGCCAGCATCGACGTGGAAAAAATTCTGGACGTGGAACAGAGTTTCTCGACTTTCGTGATTACAGTCCCGGCGATGACTTGCGTTTTATCGACTGGCGAGCCAGTGCACGCTGCCATCAGCCTCTGGTTCGGCGCTTTCATGACGAAGCCGCGTCACACTGGACAATCTGTCTCGACATTAGCGCTTCGATGTCAAGTAGAGACAAGCTAAATACAAACAAGTGGCCCCTCGCTATTCAACTTGCCGCGAGTTTTGCGTACCTGGTTTTGCAGCAAGAAAACAAGGTGGGATTATTGGCTTTCAATGATCAGCTACATGCCATCTGCCCGCCGGGTCGCGGTCGCTTACAATATGGAAAAATCAGACAACAACTGCATACGCTATTACCGAGACATGAAGGTGGGAACTCCAAGCTACAACTATGTAGCAAGCCTATAAAACGTGGCAGCTCACTCATCATCATCAGTGATTTCCTAAGCCCGGATGCAATGCAACCTGATCTCGACTACCTCAATACCATTACCGATAGCATTCACGCACTGCACATAATTTCACCCGACGAATGCAAGCTGACGCCAACTTCATACCAAGATTCATCTCAACTCAAACAACATCATTTAATTAGAGATGTAGAAAGTGGGCAGCAATTTCATATACACAACGAGTCCGCAGAACAGGTTGCAGAGCAACGTTTACATCAACACCACAATCATCTGAAAAATTTTTGCCAAGCACATGGAATTCATCACACAAGCTGCAATACAGATCAAAGCTGGCATCAGATCATAAGCCAACATTTACAAACGTTCTGCCAGGGAACAGGGCGATTGCGTTAAATGTTCTCACTCTCAACACCCTTTTGGCTAAGCGGCTTACTTATTACACCGTTAATTTGGTGGCTACATCGTTTCCAACACAGCAACAATGCTTTACCGGTCTCTGCATTATTTCTTTGGCAAGCAGCACGTAGCAATGACATCATCGGAAGTGAAAAATCAACGGCTGCGCACTCTTGGTGGTATCGCGCCTTAATATGCACTCTACTTATCATTGCACTCGCCGGACCTCAGTGGCTTTTATCTGATACACGTGTCATTCATGTTTGGTTCGACGATTCTTTAAGCATGTCCGCAAAAGAGAACAACATAAGACGCTATGAGTTGGCGGTGAATAGTTTGATGAATGCACTGCAACAACAGGATAACACTAACGTCACGATTCATCTTTTATCCCAACCCGGAAACAGCCTTGCTTTACAATCTGATTTAATTGATGTCTGGCCACAGTCGCTTAAAGCATTTTTATCCGAAAACAAACACAAAAAAACTATTACGCTGCCTTCACCGGCATTAATGGCTCACTCTGAGGAACACTGGCTAATTACAGACGGTTCGAATAATGAATTATCAAAATGGTTAAATAACGCACCCGTTTCACGCATCATCAACATTGGACAGCAAACTGAAAATACAGCCATCACGGGACTCTCTTTACGTCGCTCGCTGACGCAATCAGAATCCTTTAAGGGTTTACTCAGAATTTCAAACCAGGGCATCAACACAAGTTTAATTAATATTGAAATATTAAAAGATAAAAAAATAGTTCAAAAGAAAAATCATAAACTGCTAGCCGATGAAATAAAAAATATCGACTTCGAAATAGATCAATTACCAGATCATGAGTTAAGCGCACGTATCACTACCAATGACGCACTCGAAATTGACAATAATCTTTCATTACCCATCAAACCATTAAAATCTATTGCTACTGAAATATATGGTGCTTGTGGCAAACACATAAACGCTGCAATTCATGCACACCCATTGATGCAGATGAACAAGAATTCGCCGACACAACTGACCATTAATTGCTCGGATAAAAAACACCCTACCGAAACCCCAACAATATGGCTCCACCCAGATAGCCATTTCACTTCAATCACCGCAACCCCTAAATGGTCAACGTTTGATAAAAATAACAATCAAGCTTTAATTATAAAAAAAGATTGGATTTCATTGGGCAGCTCCAAAAAAAATATCGCTGGAAACTCTAGTATCGTTTTAAGTACAGATAAGGAGACATTGGTTGGAATTCGTAACACTCCACAACGCATCGTGGATGTTTTTATAGACATGGAAAATCCAGCACTAACTTACCAACAAGCCTATGCAATGCTAATCAATCAATTGCTTACTTTAGCACTGGAAGAAAAAATGCCTGTTTCCAGCTCAACATCTTTCCTTAGCAGCATACTAAGCACTTCTCGCAGCGCGGAAGAATCCGACATAAAACCATACGCTTTAACACTAAGCAAACACAATACAGACTATTCACAAATAAGAACATATAGAAACCTCAGCGTGTACTTCATTCTATTAGCAGGATTACTAATCTTACTGGACTGGCTTTTTCAATCGTTTAAATCACGAAAAACACTTCCGTATGCAGCCGCTAATTGATCATGCTTAATTCTCACCGACAGCCCTTCACTCTATTACTAAGGTTTACACTTGGCCTCTTATTAGTGATGGCTGTATGGAATCCTGACTTACCAATTAGCTCAGAACCTGTTGATATTTATGTCGTTATTGATGACTCACTCAGCATGCCTGAATTACGTATTCAAAAAACACTGTCAAGGCTAGAAAAATATTTTTCCGATCTACCTAAAGGGTCACAAATCGCTCTGCTACGTTACGCAAGTAAAACTGTTATTGAAGTGCCATTGACAGCGGCGGACAAAAAATCTATTCGCGAACGGTTAACCGAGCAATCATTTACGCGCCACCAAACGCTAGATCGCACCGCAACCAACACTTCCGCGGCTATCACACAGGTTTTACATCTTGCCTCAACAAAAAATAACTCAACTATAATTTTAATCAGCGATGGGCAGGATACACAGGGCGATATAGAACAGGCGCTGATTAATGCACGTCAAGCTGGAATAAGCGTTTTCGTAATACCAGTACAATCAGACACAACCACTAGCAGTTGGATTGAGTCATTGCAACTTCCTCAACATGGATCAGTTGGCCAGCCATTCCCGATCACTCTGCTTATTAAAGGTAGTGATCAACAGCAACATTCCGTCAAGTTATTGTTCAATGGCAAACAACACAGTCAGTTCAAGTTCCAACTCTCGTCGCAAGGACAATGGCAACATCGTTGGTGGATCACAGCCGACAAGGCAGGCACTCAGAATATTGAAGTCATCGTTGATAACACAGACACAAACAGTATCAGCACTCAATATAAACGGGCTCTAATTAATATAGCAGGCAATAAACCCATTCTGTACATCGCCAAACAAACAACACCGTTGTTAGCTCAGTTGCAACAAAACGACATCAATATACACTTCAAGACTACTTTGGATTTCCCCGACCGGCTCAATACATTACTGAACTACAGCAGTATCATTCTTGACGACATTGCCATCACAGACTTATCCACTAGCTACTGGAACACCTTGACAACAGCGGTACAGAATCATGGCACAGGCTTACTGTTATTAGGGGGTGAGCATGCTTTCGGACAAGGGGGTTATCGTCATTCCCAGCTTGAATCAATATTGCCCGTGACTGCTGAAGCCAACTCGCGGCAGGACAGCGCGAACATTCTCTTTCTGATTGATACCTCTGGCAGTATGGACAGTGACGCATCACAGAGTAACCCAGGGGCTAGCAGTTATATTGAACAGGCTCGTCAATCTGTTATCACTACCGCTAACCACATCTCTAGCAACGATAGCATTGGCTTGATTACTTTTGACATTGAAGCCAAACAGCGATTAGCCATTGGCCAGTATGCCAATCCGAAACAAGCCATCGAAAAAGCCTGGCAATACAATGCCAGTGGCGGAACGCAGCTACTCACCGCATTAAAAGCTGCCAATCGGGCTTTAGCGCAAGCCAGTGACGACACGCGTTTACTAGTATTGCTCACCGACAGTTTTATTGAAGACACATCACTTTATGAAATTTCGGAAAAACTTAAAAATAATAAAATCCAACTCATTACGCTGGTTACAGGTAATACAAATAAGACCAGTAACTTAGAAAAACTATCACGCACGACCGGCGGTCAATTGATTAAAATAAACGATATGTTTGCACTGCCTCAGATCATGCGAGAACAGCTTGAACAACATCGCCTGCCAATTGAGCACGGAGATATTTCAGTTTTTTCAAAACAGGCACTGCCTTTTTTTATCTCTGATAACTGGCCATCTATAAATGCATACAATGTCACGCGTGCCAAACCGAATTCCAGCGTCTATTTGCAATCAGATCGCGACGACCCGCTTATGGCATTTCAACAAAGTGGCAATGGAAGAGTGATCGTTATGCCCGGCGGAATGTCGGCATGGCAATCATGGCCGCTTCAAAAACAATTCATGCAAAGCCTAATTAACTGGCTGGGTATTCAACATAACCCACAGCTTTTCACGCAAAGCACGTTCAGTGCAGGCAAACTAAAAATCGATGTCGATGCGCTCTCTAACAAATTAGACTGGACTGTCAATAAATCACTAAACAACCTCCCCGCAAGTGCCAGCATTACCGATCCTTCTGGAACAACGACTCGCTACCCTTTAAAACAAACTGCCGCTGGTCACTTCACTGTTGAAACTCCCATACACCTTGAAGGCACTTATACTATTCTTATAAATGTAGGCAATCAACGCGCCGTGTTTGATACCCTGTATACGGCAACACAGGAATTCATTCCACAGCCTGGCACCCACGGCAATGCAAAACAATACTTTACGAATTTGCAAACCGATAGGCTCATGAGCCTGTGGTTACCGAGCGAAGAAACAACTATTCCACTGTCGCTGACAAAAGACTCTGCACCAACACGTAATCTGTTTTTACTGACAGCACTGTTATGCTATCTTTTCCTATTGGCCCATGAACGTGGCATCACCGCGCGGATATTCAAATCCATAAAAGCAAAACATAATTTCAACGTATAAATTTAAAGCACATTAACAAATGCATAACTCACAAACCATAACAGTCTGGGACCCGCTAGTACGCATTTTTCATTGGACTGCAGTGATCACGTTCACGTTTTGTTATTTCACACAAGAACAAAACTATGAAGATCATTTGCTAGTCGGTTACGTTCTACTTGGCATCACACTAATCAGAGTTTTCTGGGGCTTTATCGGCCCACGTTATGCACGCTTCTCCGATTTTATTTACGCACCTAAAAAAATAATCTGTCATCTACACGCTTTATACATGCGTAAACCTCATCGCTATCTCGGTCATAACCCTGCCGGTGGTGCGATGACCATGCTGTTATTAATTGCAATACTCACCATCACACTCAGCGGCATCGCACTAGACGGTGCAGAAAACCGCGCCGGGCCACTCGGTGACAGCACGATATTTCAACACCTAAGCCTCATACAATCTATTCATAATATTTCCACCAACATTACGCTAGCATTGATAGCGATTCATATTCTCGGCGTTACCGCGCAAAGTTTATTGAGTAAGGAAAATTTAGTGCGCGCCATGATCACCGGAAGGAAGACACAAAAGCCATGATGAAATTCGCCTATAGCAGTAATGCTTTTACCCGCACTGATCTTGAGTCTGCGCTCAAGGATATTGCAAAACTAGGATTCAGTGCAGCTGAAATTCTTTGTGACAGGCCTCACTGGTTTCCCGGTGAAGTTAGTGAAAATGAAATCGATCATATTGCACAACTATTAAAAGAACTGAATCTATCCGTCAGCAACCTCAATGCCAACACAGCAAATGGCTACTACAAGCCTATACCAGCAGAGAATACTTTTGAACCAGCACTCAGCAATGAAGATCCAACCATGCGGCAGTGGCGGCAGGACTACACAGTCAATACTATAAAACTAGCTCAACGACTTGATGCATCTTGTATCAGTATCACCACAGGCAGACCCACACCCGGTTGTAGTCCGTCTCGCGCACTGAACTACTTCGCCGACGAAGTGAATATAATTTGTGATGCCGCAGCCCGTTTTGATATTCGCATCGGCATTGAATATGAGCCGGGGCTGATTCTGGAAAACGCTGAAGAAGTTATGGCCTTCATCGAGCACATAGACTCACCTCATCTTGGGGTGAACCTTGACATCGGTCACTCATACCTCAATCATGAACCCCCAACACAAACTATCGAAATGTTTTCTAACCGTATCTGGAACGTTCATCTTGAAGACATCAAAGGTAATAAACATTTTCATTTGATCCCCGGAGAAGGCGACATGCCTTTTGAAGAATACCTTACTGCCCTGCGCAAAATTAACTACCAAGAGTTTTTAACACTCGAACTTTATTCCTACCCCGAACGACCCATCGAAGCAGGACGACTCGGTTTAGAATACCTAACTGATCTACAAAACAATCTACCCCAATAATCAGCAGCTATGGCACCGCACAAAACATTTATGGCTTACTTACAGTTAATAAGAGTAGCCAATAGTTTAACTGCCGCATCCAATATCCTCGCTGCCTACTTTCTTACTACTGCAATGCTTGGTCAAAGCTTAAATCAAGGCTCCGACCAAATTACAAATCTAATATTACTGATCATCGCTTCCGTTTTACTCTATAGCAGCGGCATGATTATGAATGATTGCTTCGACTATGAAGAAGACCTGCGAGAACGCTCACAGCGCCCTTTACCCAACGGACAGATCCCTCTCTCCCATGCCTGGTGCTTGTGCGGGACTACATTGATAGCAGGACTCATCGTTGCGGCCATGGTAGGCATCACTCAGTTCATAATAGCCGCTACGCTGGCAGTACTTATCATTTTCTACAACGGTGTCGCCAAACAAACAAACTGGGCACCCTGGCTAATGGGCAGCTGTCGCTACAGCAACTGGATATTGGGGCTCTCGCTGCTAGGACTGCAAACCACATCTTTTCTAATAGCACTACCGGTTTTTTTATATGTCAGCGGACTCACCCTGTTAAGCCGCATCGAAACAAGTGCCAGCGATACCCGTCCGTTAATACAATCTATATTACTGATCACTGCCAGCGGACTCGTAATAGCACTACTCATCATCAACGACATATTCCCAAACAACTGGACACTGATAGCACTGCTTGCTGCAGAACTACTGATCCTCTACCTAAGTTATATAACATGGCATGAATTCAATCCAACACAAATTCAGCAGATGGTAAAAATACTAGTAATTGGAATTATCCCACTTGATGCAATACTGGTGTGGGGCGCTGGAAATTTGTGGGGAGGATTAATAATCTTATCGCTGTTAATACCCACAAGATTACTGGCTAAGCGAATGTATGTTACGTAACTAGACTTCTTTTTTAGGATATACCATTAGCATCCTGAAATACGGCTTTTAACTCCTCATAGCACCCAAAAATTATTGAGCGATTGTTCCATGGCATTTTTTAAACTTTTCTCCACTGCCACACGGGCAAAGTTCATTACGACCGACCTCAATAAAGTTCGAGTCTGTTGTTTTATCTGTTGTTTTATCTGATGTTGGACTTATAGATTTTTCTGCTATTAAATTTAAACTAATAGCCACTCCCTTGAATTTCATATCACTTGTATCATTAAAAAGACCGAAGCCATCAACCTTGATTATATTCACGAATCCTGCTTGCTTAAGGTAAGTCGTGAGAAATTCTTCATTTAATCCCACTATATGGTAATCATACTTATCAACATGCCCGCCAAAGATCATCCTCATCACAAAAAAACGGTCATCTTGCGTTAATTTATCCTTGGAAAGAATCAGCTCCGCTAAAACATCTAAATCAGGAACACTAATATAAATTTTTCCACCAGGTGCCATTGTACGCCACCACTCTTTTAGAGTAGATGCTAGCTCATCTTTATAATCCAGATGCTCAACAATGTGTGATGCATATATTTCCGAAAACTCTCCATCAGAGAATTGTGATAAATCATTTGCATTACAAACATGATCAACGTACGACGCTGAATTTGAATTCAGAATCTCCCATCCATCCAGCTGTTGTTTACCACCAATATGTAATTTTCGTTTCATCTGCATACTATATTTAATCTACTAACAAGACCCTCACGATAACCTGACAAAACATACCCAGCATCATATTTCCAGCTCATATATAAAAAATAGACTATTACAATTAATACAAGAGTGACAAATTTAAAAATTATTTCACTCTGAGTTTTATTTTTACGATGAAAATTAATCGTATTTTTTCAACTTTAAACATTAGTGCATTTCAGCATCCTGCGTAATATTTTTCAATCTTGATCATATGTTACTCGGTGCAACACGCTTTCATCTGAGTGTTCAAATTTTTTTCCATATATCTCTAAAGATGTAATTTCGTGATATTTAAGCTCATTATTTTTAACCGTCAACTCCATACGAAATGCAGTTGTTTTAGCCTTATCAAGCATAAAAGGTGATTGCACTACACCAAAAGTATCACTCCCCTGTTTTGCCTCAACATTAAAAATAGCTTGTCCATTACTTTCTTTATATTTTCCACCCGCAAGCAAACACACTGCTCGCGGTATGCTTAATGAGTGCATTATATTATTAGTACTATGTTCATAGATCCAATGACCAATTTGATCATGAAATATTAAACCATTCTCAAGCTTCCTGACTACATGATGATATTTAACGGCAACTAATTCTTGTTCTTCCGCATTTTCAGCAGGCCCTGCAATAGTAAAATTTAATTCATCTGTAAATCCTGTTTTATCTGGATTCGCTTCGGCATCAGGCGCATTATCTAACCCCATATTTCCAACCCACGTTCCAAGCAGCTGCGCTAATGGTCCATAATCAACACCATCAATAACTGAATTCATTTTTATACTCCCATGTAATATTTGAATCTTTATTTCCGGACAACTTACATATCAAATAACTTGACATAAGCCCACAACGCTCTAAAAATAGTGCTTTAACATCAATGCTTTTACTTCTGGCATTGTCAAATTATCTATAGCGAGATCTCGACGATTACTAATAAGCAATGGCCCACTGTTGCCTGTAATGCTTCGCCCATGTGTACCTTTTACTAATTCTGGTTTTAACGGGATAACATCCATCAACATACGCATGCCAAGTTTTTTTTGTAATACACGCCATGCAATTTTAGTTTTGACTGCTGAGATATCTGGGTCAAGAAATAATTCCAACGGATCATATCCTGGCTTGCGGTGTATATCGACTGTACGTGCAAAGTCAGGGGCTTTATTTTCATCTAACCAATAGTAATAGGTAAACCAGTGCCCGGGTTCTGCAACAGCAATTAATTCGCCGGATCTCGAATGATCGACATGCCATTCACTTTTCGTTTGATCATCGAGTACCTGTTCTATGCCAGATATCGAACGCAGTAATCGTGCTACCGCTGCTCGATCTTTTGCATCTTTAATATATACATGCGCGACTTGATGATCGGCCACAGCAAAGGCGCGCGATGCACCATAGTCGAGCAGTTCCCAACCCAGGGTTTCTCGTACAGTTAGATAACCTGCTTCGCGCAGCAATCTGTTGATATGCACGTGGCCATAAGCCTGTTCAATGCCATATTCTGACACCACCATGACATCTACGCCTTGCGCCCGGAAATGTTCAATCAACTCCCCCGCCACAGTATCAATCTTCTGTACATCTTTCCAGATAGCAGGATCATCTGGCCCCAGTCGTTGCAAGTTGTAATCTAAATGCGGCAGGTATACCAACATTAAGTTTGGCTGCTGTGCATCGAAAACTTCACGTGCTGAATCGGCGATCCACTGCGAAGAAGCCAAGCCTGCTGCGGGCCCCCAAAATTGAAAAAAAGGAAACGCGCCCAGCTTACTTTCCAACTGTTCATGAAAGTTTGTCGGAGAAGAATATAAACCAGGAATTTTACGGCCGTCGGCAGGATATATTGGACGCGGGGTCACAGACCAATCAACATCGGCATACATGTTGTACCACCAAAATAGTTGCGCGCAGCTAAAACTTTCTTGCTGCTGTTGTGCTGTCTGCCAGATTTTTTCACCGGCGACTAATTGATTGGCTTGGCGCCAAAACATCACTTCGGCCAGTTCACGAAAATACCAGCCATTGGCAACAATGCCATGTTCACTGGGGTAGCTGCCGGTCAGCATACTTGCCTGTGCGGTACTGGTGACGGCAGGAAAGCTACTTTCCAGCTGTGCGATAAATCCTTCTTCGATGAGATTATTAAGATGCGGAGTGTCTTGACCGAGTAGCGCGGGGGTTAAACCAACGATGTTAATGACCACCAGTGAATTTGTTTTTTGTGGCTTTTCTTTTTGTCCCGTCATCTCTCTCGTAGAAACTCCAACTCAATTAAACTACACACACCTCTCCCCTCACGCCTCACGCCTCACGCTCAAGCAAACCTCGCTGTTGCATAGCTTGCTCCAACCAGTTTAACTCTGCGGCTATTCCTGCGATCAACGTAGCATCGTCCCTCGGTCTTAAATCAACTGGCAACACATCCCAGGTGTAAGTTTCGATTTCCAGATGCGGTTTGAGGTCATCATTGGCTGCCAGATAATCTAGTGTTCGTAAAATAGCCTGCTGAGTTGTTGCTGGCGCATAACTTATCATCGCCGAATCAAGTGCCACTACATCCAACTGCACCGGCAAGTGAAAGTGAATTCGCCATGGAAAATCAGGCCGTTGTTCTTCATCAAGCAAAACATCGGGTAAATCCATTACACCGGAAACACTGCCATTATCATGGCGCATTCGCACTTGATGTAGATAGCGTGATTCATCGAAACTTTTCAGCGCAGGCAGTTGTTCAACGGTGTTAACTTCCAATGCGCTGGAGATCTGAATTTTACCCACTGTGATTCCGGCGCTTTTCAACCGTTGCAAAGATTCCCACGGATCTTCAAACATCACCGCTTGATGACAAACATCAAAACAAATACCAAGATGGCGATTAATCAACGCCATATCGATACCTGCTGCTTTAGCGGTTACTGGTAATTGATTGCAGAAAAAATCAATGGCCTGATCGGTGGTTTCCAATACACATTCTGGCTCCATCTCCAAACAAAGGCGAATGCTGCAACCGGTTTTTTTATGCAGCTGAGCCAGTTCTTCTGCGAAACGACACAGCGCCATTGCTGCGGTTTGTTGTTTATCGTTATTCCATTGCTTTGCAAAACCCAGCGGCAAACTTGAAATTGTTGCTTCACCTGCATAATTAGCGGGCAAACAATCCGCGAGTAAAAATGCAAGGTCAAGCGTGTAATCATAACGTTGTGTGGC